>Ga0194047_10000545_pt1 | contig 25153 bp, 19 predicted proteins | sample JunL225m_MetaG_2_FD_160070 | JGI IMG/M metagenome (GOLD analysis project Ga0194047, IMG submission 160070) | Anoxic zone freshwater microbial communities from boreal shield lake in IISD Experimental Lakes Area, Ontario, Canada - Jun2016-L221-5m | ecosystem: Environmental > Aquatic > Freshwater... | reverse complement strand
ATATTTTGCTTGGTATTCATCTTTTTGAATTATACTTTTGCACCGCAAAAAAATAGTACCAATTCCGCAAATTAAAACTGAATAAAATAATACTACAATTATGAGTAATGCATCACCAAATTTTTTGACATCTTCCATAGGGAAAAAGTTCTTAATGGGCTTCACGGGCTTGTTTCTGATTTCCTTTTTAGTGGTTCACGTTTGTATAAACGCCTGTATCTATTTTAACGACTCTGGCGAAACTTTCAATATGGCCGCACATTTTATGGCTAACAATATAATTGTACGAATTGTTGAAATAGGACTTTTTCTAGGTATCATCTTACATATTGTGCAAGCCGCTATTTTAATTAGACAAAACAACTCAGCTCGTCCGAAAAAATATGCAGTACAGAATTTAGCTGTTAGCAGTAAATGGTATTCACGTTCGATGGGACTTTTAGGAACATTACTTTTAATGTTTTTAATTGTTCATCTTGCCAATTTCTGGGTTCCAACTAAGGTGGCCGTGTTCAAAGGAGAAGAACACAACACTTTCGAAAGTTTGAAAGTTGTTTTTTCAAGCCCTCTCATTTTAATTGTGTATCTTCTTGGTTTGGCTTCCTTATTCTATCACCTTTTACATGGTTTTCAATCTGCTTTTCGCACATTTGGTTTAACACATAAAAAATACACTCCTTTTATCAAGTCATTTGGATTTTGGTATTCTGTAATTATCACATTGGTTTTTGCATCCATGCCGATTACCTTATACCTAGGAATCATAAAATAAGAAGAAATAAGAATTTTAATTGAACTTTAGATTACACACAATATGTCAAAATTAGATAGTAAAATTCCGGATGGTAGCTTGGAACAAAAGTGGACAAAGTATAAATCCTCGGTAGCTCTTGTTAATCCTTCAAACAAAAGAAATTTAGAAATTATTGTAGTGGGCTCCGGCCTTGCAGGTTCTTCGGCAGCTGCTTCGCTTGCCGAACTTGGCTACAAAGTAAAAGTGTTCTGTTATCAGGATTCTGCCCGCAGAGCTCACTCCATTGCTGCGCAAGGAGGAATTAATGCGGCAAAAAACTATCAGAACGATGGTGACAGTGTGTATCGTTTGTTTTACGATACTGTTAAAGGTGGAGATTACCGTGCACGCGAGGCCAATGTATATCGTCTTGCGGAAGTGAGCAATAGTATCATCGACCAGTGTGTGGCTCAGGGTGTGCCTTTGGCGCGCGAGTACGGAGGTATGTTGAGTAACCGTTCGTTTGGAGGAACTCAGGTACAACGTACGTTTTATGCTGCCGGACAAACAGGTCAGCAATTATTATTAGGAGCATACAGTGCTTTGAACCGTCAGATTGGATTGGGTACAGTTGATATGTTTCCTCGCCACGAAATGTTGGAAGTAGTTAAAATTGACGATAAGGCTCGTGGTATCATTGCCCGTGATATGGTGACCGGAAAACTAGAACGTCATTTCGGACACGCTGTATTATTATGTACAGGTGGATATGGAAATGTGTTTTATCTTTCTACCAATGCTATGGGCTGTAATGCAACAGCAGCTTGGAAAGCACATAAAAAAGGAGCTTTCTTTGGAAACCCTTGCTTTACTCAAATTCACCCTACTTGTATCCCTGTTTCGGGTGACCATCAATCGAAATTAACTTTGATGAGTGAGTCGTTGAGAAATGATGGACGTATTTGGGTGCCCAAAAAACAAGGCGATACTAGAAAAGGAAATGAGATACCTGAAGAAGAAAGAGATTATTATTTGGAAAGAAGATATCCTGCATTCGGAAATTTAGTTCCTCGCGATGTTGCATCGCGTGCGGCTAAAGAACGCTGTGATGAAGGTTATGGAGTGGGCGCTTCTAAGATGGCCGTTTTCCTTGATTTCAAGGCTGCCATCGAACGTTTCGGAAAAACACAAGCTAAAAAATTGAGTATTGAAAATCCTACACCTCAACAATTGAAAGAATTTGGTAAGCAAGTAGTGGAAGAAAAATACGGAAATCTTTTCGCTATGTACGAGCAGATAACCGGAGAAAATCCTTATGAAGTGCCAATGCGTATTTATCCGGCAGTTCACTATACTATGGGTGGACTTTGGGTGGATTATAACTTAATGACTACTGTTCAAGGATTGTATTGTTTAGGTGAAGCTAATTTCTCTGATCATGGTGCAAATCGTTTGGGTGCTTCGGCTTTGATGCAAGGTTTGGCGGATGGTTATTTTGTGATTCCTTATACTATTGGAGCCTATTTATCTAAAGAAATTGCGGTTAAACCTATTCCTACTTCTCACGAGGTATTTGATGCTGCCGAAAAAGAAGTACAGGCTAGAATTGATAAATTATTTGCTATTAAAGGCGGTAAATCGGTTGACCATTTTCACAAACGTTTAGGAAAAATAATGTGGGATAAATGCGGAATGGCTCGTAACGAGAAGGGATTGAAAGAAGCGATTCAGGAAATTCGTCAGTTGCGTGATGAGTTTTGGAAAGATGTTCGAGTTACCGGTAAAGCAAATGAAATGAATCCTGAATTGGAGAAAGCTTGCAGAGTAGCTGATTTCCTTGAGTTAGGCGAGTTGATGTGTATGGATGCATTGAACAGAAGCGAATCATGTGGTGGACACTTTAGAGTGGAATCGCAAACAGAAGAAGGCGAAGCAAAACGCGATGATGATAAGTTTACTTATGTTTCTGTTTGGGAAAACAAAGGAAACAATGAATGGGATTTGCATAAAGAAGATTTAGTGTTTGATGTGGTTCACCCAAGTCAACGTAGTTATAAATAATAAAATTAATACTCAAAGCATACAATAATTATGAGTCACGGAAATATGAATTTAACGCTGAAGATTTGGCGTCAGAATAGTGGTAAAGAACCAGGTCAGTTAGTTACTTATCCTGTAAAAGACATTTCACCTGATATGTCTTTTCTGGAAATGTTTGATGTGCTGAACGAACAGTTGGTGAGTAAAAACGAAAATCCAATTGTGTTTGATCACGATTGTCGCGAAGGAATTTGCGGAATGTGCAGTATGGTTATCAATGGCCGTGCACATGGACCTAAAACAGGAATCACCACCTGTCAGCTTCACATGCGTTCGTTTAAAGATGGAGATACCATAGTGGTTGAACCTTGGAGAGCACAGGCTTTTCCGGTGATAAAAGATTTGACTGTGGACCGTTCGGCTTTTGAGCGTATACAAGCTAAAGGAGGTTTCATCTCTGTAAACACAGGAACAGCACAAGATGCAAACTGCCTGCCTATTCCTAAAGACGATGCAGATGCCTCTTTTAATGCTGCTGCTTGTATAGGTTGCGGGGCATGTGTGGCTACTTGTAAAAATGCTTCGGCAATGTTATTTGTATCTGCTAAAGTTTCTCAGTTTGCTTTATTGCCTCAAGGAAGAGTGGAAGCCACTGCTCGTGTTAAAAACATGGTAGCTCAGATGGATGCCGAAGGTTTTGGAAGTTGTACCAACACTGGTGCATGCGAGGTGGAATGTCCGAAAGGAATTTCGTTAGAAAACATAGCTCGTATGAACAGAGAGTACCTTGTTGCAAACTGCAAAGATTAACCTAATACTTAACTTCTTGATTACAGAAAATCCATTTTCTAATCAATAGTTAAAACTTATCAAATTGACCAAATGAGAAACCTTGAGAGATAAAAGCCTCAAGGTTTCTTTTTTGAGCTTAATTAAACAGATCGATTTCTGAATGATTTCGTTCGAGGTCTGAGTGAAATGACAGATTGTCTAGGCAATTTGTCAGAAAGGCGAGGCAAAGTGTCAGATTGTCTAGGCAATTTGTCAGAATGTCTAGGCAATTTGTCAGAAAGGAGAGGCAAAGTGTCAGAATGTCTAGGCAATTTGTCAGAAAGGAGAGGCAAAGTGTCAGATTGCGGGCTTGATTTGTCACCGAGCCTTCCTTTTCTTACAAATCGGGGAGGCTAATACATAAATCACTCAGACATAGACGTAATCCATAACACATCAAGTTAATTATCAGCTGTTTTAATGAATAAGATAGGGGAAATTTTGCACAAAGAGACCTTTGTTTTTATTACGATACTATAATATATAGTGTATTACGAAGAAATAAGGTTGGTTTTTCGGTAAAAGGAATATGGATTGAATTAACGCATCAAGAACATTTTGCCCCAACCTTTTTTGAAATATTGGTCAGCATCCGAATCGCGATGTTCAATATCATCACCATTAAGTTTGGTTATCACTCGATACAGATACACACCATTAGCTAGCCTATCGCCAAACTCGTCTCTACCATCCCAAGCGTATTCGGTAATATTTCGGCCTACATGGATGAAGCCAATTTCATCTTGAAAAATTTCTTTCACCACCTTACCCGTTATGGTCATGATTTGTATTTTAAATGTGGATGGCACCTGTGAACCAGTAAGTGTAAACACAAAGTGAGTAGCATTGTTGAAAGGATTAGGGTAATTCATCACCTCCGTTATGGTTGCTTTATTGATTACTTCGAATGAAATTTTATAATCAATGGCTCCTGATAAATTGCGAGATATATCACTTGCTTGCACCAATAATTGATACGTTCCATCTTGTGTGAGTTCGGGTGTGTAGTTTAGTTTACAACTATTATTAGGCAATACGGCTGGCACAAAACTCATCGTTGAACCAAACCAAACCCGTTTAGCTGTTGGCGAACTTGGTGATTGAAGAAAGACTTTGAAATTGGTGGTATCGTTAAGCGCAAGGAATCTATTTTCATCTTTTAGCTTAATTAATACATTCGGTTTTGCCGATACAATGTCATTATTCAATATATGAACTCCATCGAAAGTAACATCTAAAAGCGGATTGATGCGGTCGCCAGAAACATGAAACGGAATGCGAATAATATTATTAAAGTGATATTGCTCCAATTGCGAATGGGGTTTATTCACAGGATTCACCTCCACCCATAATGCATTGTTGCCTTTATATCCGAGTGAGTTGACAGAGACGCTATCGATGATTACTTCATTCGGATTAAATGGTTTCTTCTTAAGTTTCGAAGGCAATTGATGTGTAGCACCTGCAGCATCTGTTATCCAATAACTCATTAGCAAACTATCTTGTTTGAATGGAAGATTACTGATATTTTGAACCGGAATACGAAGTTTGAAATTATCTCCTTCTTGTATATCATTAGCAGAGATGAGTAACGAACTAGCCACCAACGGTGGATTGATAGCGGCTTCTGGCACAGGGTCGTATATCACATGCCAACGTTTTAATTGAGGAGCCGTGTGATTAGTATTGTCAGAAATATAAGCCACTAAACGAATGTTCGGATAAAGCGATGAATCGACAACACTACCTAAATTTAAAACATCAGTATTACTGGTGTTATAATTCGCAAGGGTCACTTCCGAACCATTTGCTTTGATACCGATTACACGCACCACAATACTATCGGCCGTAGCATTAGCATCAAGTGATTTCCATCGCCAATGCAACGAGTGCCACGAACGAGCAGGGCCAATAATGGGTGATGAAATAGAACCCTGATTCCAATTGGTATTAAAGCTGGCAGTGAAGTTTACCAATTGATTAGTCGAATCACTGATATACTCAGTGGCCGTACCTCCTTTTCTTCCAAACATCACATAATCCCTATTGGCTGGGACATTATTAATATTAGGAGCTCCTAGTAGATTTTGAAAGTCAGATTTCAACTGACTTGAATAGTTCGGAATATTATTGCGAGAAGCAAATGCCAAAACATATTGTCCGTTTTGAACTTTGTTTGTAATAAAATTGTGCATCCAATTCTGCCCTGCTGCATCATCATAAAAATCGAATGCGTTCTCCACGTGATTAATTGGGTACCATGAAATGTTTCCCCATGTTGAATTATAACCACCGAATTGGTTCGAGCTATCGTTAACACTTTGAATCACATTTCCAGTAATAGGGTCAAAGATAGCAAATGTAAAACCAGACCCACCAGCTATCCAAGGCTCATAATACTCAACATATCCATTTAGCAAATATTCCGCATTATAGTTGTAGGCATCAGGAATACCAGTATTACAACTAACCACCTTGAGGTCGTTTAAGAAAACAAATCTACGTTGAGTTCTATCAAAATGTGCATACTGTAATTTATCATTTTTGAATTGAAAAAAACGTGCTTGTTCCCAACCTGCCGTTGAACCATGTGTACTTGCAATGTATTGAAATGAACTTTCTCTCCATTTACGATGGGATGAAGGAGACGTAGAGTCTGGACTTACACGCCAATAATAAACAGTGCTATCGGTGAAATGAGCGAAAGGGAAAATCCCTAACTGAGGATTCCATTTCACTACACCGCCAGGAGCCGTTAATGTTGCGGATCTCATGCTTGGACTATTAAAAGTATCGATGGTATCGATCTGAAAAATATAATTTTTAGCTGCGGCTAAAAGGTCCGTAGTACAAGCCTTTAATGTTATTGTATCGGTTTGTATAATCGAGAATTCGTAAGGATAAACCGGAATAATATCACCGGCATTGATGAGGTAATCTACCTCACCCGTACTATTATTGTTTTCGTTGAGTTCAGCAACTTGATTATTTCTATCCAATGTAACATAAAACTTATTAAGCCCTGCCCCCTTAGAATTGCCATTATCTATAGACAAATGAAATGTAACAGTATCTTTGAATCGAGGTTCTCGTCCGATGATGTGATAAGAAATAGTATCACCATTTGGGAAAACACGCAATAAATTTGTAAGACTAATCGCATTGGTCGCTTCACCTAAATTGGTTCGTGCCACATTCACAAGGATTGAGTCAGGTTTAGTGGCATCGAATGTAACATTACTCGCTGTTATTTTATAATCAGGTTTTCCACCTGGAGTTATTTTGATGGCTGGGTCTCCATGCAAGGTCATATCAAAACAGGTTGCAATATCAAATGCATTTGAAGTGAGCGCAGGAGCTACTGTTGCAATGGTTTTCTTGATAATACTTCCCATAGTTTTTCCATAACTCTTTCGGGAAAGTTGATTGTAAAATTCTCTTGAATAGATGTTCAACGAAGTAGGTACACCAAGTCCAACAGAACCTAAAAAACCAATCATTCCTTTGTTGGCTAACATCACATAGGTTTCACTAAAGCTAAATCCAGAATTATGTAAATCGCCTGCATAACAAGAATTGGCCAATAAAAAAGGATAATGCCCACTTATAGGATTATATGTGCTTAAATCATCAGTACTTTGATCAAAACCTTGTCCAGAAGCATGTCCGAAGAAAGTCATTAAAGAAACACCATTATCAAAAAAATCACGTAATGTATCGGAAGTGTTTATTTGAATTGGGGCAGAGGTGGTTTTGAAAAAATTGTACACATGTCCACCATAATAAGGGTTCTGAATCGTATCCCGGTAAATATTAAGAAACGTACGGAAAGCTAATTGTTCGCTATATGAAATTCCACCCCCAAAATGGAGTACTTGTTTTTTCCATTCGCCAGGGCTTGCTGTATCAAACTGAATGACTTTGTTCAAATAATCTAATACTTCACCCGAACTTCTAGCAGAAAGCCTGCCTGTAGGGATTGCAGGTTCGTTCACCGTTCCATTTAGTCCTGCAGTAAGCAATATATCACTTGATGGATTTCCATACGAAGGAACCAAGTCAAGTGCATAATTTTGTGAATAATCCCCATCATCAAACCAAGCAGGATTTCGACAATTCCTCATGTGCATTGACTTCCCAATAAGAAATAAATTATGTGGAATAGGATGATTATTAAGCAAACATTTTTGAATATAAAAATTAGCAAACGATTTAATGGACCAAGGACTTTTTACGATACCATAAGCAAATTGATCGTATAGTTCGTTAATATCAGCCATTATAACGTTGTGTGCCCCCCCTGTAACAGAAGACCGATAAGTGCCGTATGCTTGAGCTCCCGACCAGATGGCTTTATTTGAGATAATAATATATGCCGAATCAACAAGTTGATTTGCATAATCGGTAAATTGAGCTGTAGGGGTGGTTACAGGAACAATTGAAGTAACCATTTTTACTTGACCTTCGGAACTGATGAAACATTTTTTCTCTCCACCACTGTTAGGAATAAGTGCTTGAAAATTATTTGCTCCTTGAATCAAATCAATTCTTAAGGCATTGGTTAAGTCGTAAATGTGCCCGGTTCCAAAAGCATTGAAATTATTGAGGTTCAAAAACGATTTAGGCTGAACCGCGTTATCAGGTAAGTACATTAGATAATTCACATTCCCCTCTAAATCCATAGTATGAGGATATTTTAGATCGAGATATGACACAGCAGTTCTGCTATTACTAGGTACTCCAGCAACTTGTAAGCTTGAATATTTAAATGAATTGTTTCCAGTTGCGAAATGATTAGAAGGAATACTATCAACAAATTTGCAGGAGAGATAACCCGAAAATGCAGTATCTTTAATAGTTTGAGTAAGGGCGCCCAATAAATCAATTTGAACGTGATGGTCTAAGGTAACCGGAGCAACAGAAGCTCCTACTACAACAGTTTTAAAAACAGAAGATGGGCCTGAACTATAAATTTGAGGTGTATTAAAATTATAAGTAAAATCAGTTCCTTGATAAAAAGAATTTGCATCATCAAACCAACCTTCGGAGCTCGTGTAACGTGCATCCGTTCCTCCAACATAGTCGGTAGCTCCCTGAAAATAACCATTGTGATTCTCTTGTACTTCATCTCGAAAGAAATAATGAATTGGATTATAGGCACTAAATGTTGTATCCGTTTGTACTTGCATTCTCCTATTTGTTGATCCTGTGACATTAAATGTTACGAAATAGACAGCAGTATCGTTGATTAAACTATAATAAGGATTTGGAACAAATGTTGAGTTGAAGTAAAAAGGAGCATCTAATTCGCCATCATTTTTTTGACCATAGAACTCTATAAAATCGTTGGAATTAAAATGACCATCGCTCTCACCTTGAATGTAGATGTATTGTTGTACTCCTTTATTATATATTTGAATCGTTCGAGGGTCAATTCCAGAATTACCTAATACTATTCCAGGAACAGCAGCTAATGTTGCGGAATCAATACGATATATACCATTATCCGCGACCTTAACTTTATAGTATTTCTGAGAATAGTTAATCCAACTATTGGAAAAAGGTTGAGCCTTAACTCCAATAATTGCAAATAAAAGGAAACCAAATGCGAGTAATCGTTTAATCATTCATAAAAACAATTAGATTATTTCTGCTTTTTATTTATATCAACTTTTAATGAAAATACGTGAGAATATAGCGCTACCGATTGATCACCCAAATCAGTGAATGCATAATCAATATATACCGATTTAATACGAACTCCTACTCCAACATTTGGTTGGAAAGTGTGTATCGTTTTACCCAGAGCATCTGTATATGTTTGATAATTTCCAATCCCAGCTCTCAAAAAAACAATATTCATAAATCCTCCTTCTAGTCCAAAATGAGGATCAATACTTATAGGTTTACTTTTGATTAGTACATTCCGCTTACCATCAAAAGTCATGTCAGCGTTCACTTCAGCTAGTAACGAGATTTTTTTTGTAAAATCGAACTTGCGCGCACTTCCTAACAATAATTTAGGTAGAGTGACTTCAACTGAATTACTAGGCAAATCATTTCCTGTGGCAATAAAAGTTTGTTTCATTTGGTCCGAAAGATTAAATGTCCATGCATTAAAAGTAGAAGTTACATCACGAGCCATTGCTGCGAATTTCCACTTTTTATAATCATATTGCGCGCCTGCATCTAACCCAAATCCCCATGCTCCTGCAAAGTCACCCACTCTTCTTCTTATAATTTTTGCACTTGCGCCTATGCGAAGTCCTTTTATTTTCATTGTTTTTGCGTATGACATTAAAAAAGCAAAGTCAACGGCAGAGAAAGTTGTTATTCTATTGTAATCCACATTCCCGTTTGGATCAATAAGATCAGTGGTGTTTGGAATACCATCCACACCAAACCTTACAAAACTTACACCAAGTACAGAAGAGGAATCCAAACGAGTGGCGATACCTCCAAAATCGTACTTAGCGATGCCGGCAAAATACTCGCTATGCATTAATGCTACCTGGTGTTGATTTCCGATAGAGGCAAGACCTGCTGGATTCCAGTAGCTTGCCGTAACATCATTAACCGAAGTGATATATGAATTAGCCATCCCCAATGCATGAGCACCAACTCCAATACTTAAGAATTCGTTACTGTATTTTGGAGCCTGAGCTTTACTAATAAAATTCAAAAATAAGGACAACAATATTGATATTAAAAATTTCGCTTTCATAATTACGGTATAAAAATAATTAAAAATATTAGCATTATAACTATTATTAAACGAAATTTGTTTCGAATTATTGTTTTTGATGCTAAATATTCAACTTGATAACTAGTTCAAAAGTGACCATGGTAAAGACTAGTTTGATTTATAGAAATATTTTTTTCTATCGCTTTTTGATGAATATTCTATATAAAGGGAAATATCAGAAACGATTTAAAAAAATATTCCCTCTTATTTTGGGTAATAAGGTTACCGAACTCTGTTTCGGGGATATCTTCATTGCCAGGTATTGTTTACAAAATAAGATAATATGGACTGGCATTGATGTGAATAAAAAATTTGTTTCAAGAGCAAAAGCGAAAGGTTATTCTGCGCAATTAGATGACATTGAACAGATGGTAAAATTTCCAACCGCAGATACTTGCATTATAATGGGGTCCTTATATCATTTTAACGAGAATCTTTCAAATTTGTTTCCGAAATTACTTGATTGCGCACCAATAATAATAATATCTGAACCTGTACTGAATCTTTCAAATAAAGGAGGATTGATTGGAAAACTTGCAAAAATTTCAGCCACTGTGAACGGTCAGGAACAAAATTTCAGATTCACAAGAAGCCAATTAATTGAAACATTAAGTAATTTAACCGCGAAATTTAAATTCCAATTCAAAATTATTGACGAATTTGAAAAGGATATAATTATTTTAATCACCCGATGAAACCAGAATTAATTTCAATAGTAATACCTGTTTATAATAGTTCTCAAATCATATTTGAATTGAATAATCAGATTTCAAATTCGATAGGGAACAAACTACTTTATGAAGTTATTTTCGTGAACGATGGAAGCCGTGATGAAAGCTGGTTAAAAATTAAAGAACTTGCAACCAATCTAAAAAATGTTGTTGGAATTAACCTCAAAAAAAATGCTGGTCAAGACAATGCTATCTTGGCAGGATTGCGTATCGCAAAAGGAGATTATGTTGTGATAATGGACGATGACCTACAACACAGCCCTTCTGAAATATTAAATTTATACAACAAATGTATAAAAGGATATGATGTTTGTTTTGCAAGCTTTCGAAAGTCCAAACACAATCCATTAAAAAAAGCGGGTAGTGAATTTAACGGAAAGTTGGCAGAAATACTGCTTGCCAAACCTAAAGGGATTTATCTGTCACCTTATAAGATTATTAATAAATCAACTGTTTTAGAAATTATAAAATTTGCAGGACCATATCCATATATTGATGGCATAATACTTACGATAACGCAAAATTTCTCTCAAATCTTTATCGAACATTCTGATCGCTATTCAGGGAAAAGCAACTATAATTTATCCAAATCTGTTTCCGTTTTCATGAAACTATTCACAGGATTTTCAGTTGCTCCACTTAGGATAGCCACAATAGTTGGAATCGGTTCAACATTTTTTGGATTTTGTTTATCTTTAAAATATTTGTACGACTACTTTATACTCAAAAATTACATCGAAGGATGGACAACAGTTGTTGTGCTAATCATTTTTTTAGGTGGATTAATCCTTACTACATTAGGAATTATTGGAGAATATTTGGGTAGAATGTATCTAACCATAAACAACAAACCCCAGTATAGCATTTCTGAAATTGTACGCTACAAAACTCATGTTGAATAAGTTTACATTACTTGGTGTAATTGTTTTTTTTATATTATTAACAGCATATTGTATTGACATCCCATTCTTTTGGGATGGCACTTTTTTTTCCGCACTTTCATTACATTTTTACAACAATGGGTTTAATGGATTGATAGCTCCTCAATCATGGGATACAGGAGGTTTTCCCTTGTTTTCAATTTATTTAACATCTATATGGAAGGCTTTTGGGAAGACTATTTCAGCTTCTCATTTAGCCATGTTACCAATTCTTATCGCGATTGCTTTTGAATACTATAAACTCGCTCGACATTACTTATCTAAGATGTATATTCCTTTTGCGATGTTATTACTATTACTTGAACCTACTTTCATCACTCAAGCTTCATTGATGGGATACGATCTTTTCTTAATTCTCTTTTTCCTTATCTCTGTGAATGCTTTGTTAACTCGAAATTTAGTGATTTATAGTCTCAGCATTACATTACTTTGTTTATGCAGTGTTAGGGGTTCTTTCTTTGCGACTTCCATTTTTTTGTTGCATATTTTTAATGAGAGAAAATCGTTTAATCAAGAATTAGCAGCGTATTTATTGCCATTAGTTGTAATGTTGACATGGATAATTTATCACCATCAAAAGACAGGGTGGTATTTCTTTTCGCCAGAAAGAGAAAACACACACGAAGCTATCTTGTCGATAAGAATGATGATACGTCAATTGTTGTTTACAGGATGGAAAATAGTTGATTTTGGAAGATTGATATTGTGGATAATTATAATATCAGTTGGATTTGTTATTTACAAAAAAGGAAACCTTACTAAATTCAAGTTACTCCTTTCACTTATTGCCTTTCCTCTAATAGTATATGCAATCTTCTCCGTTCCTTTCTCAAATCCGATTGCTCACAAATATTTTGTTGTTATTTTTTTGTGCTTGAATATTGGCATTTGTTACATCCTTTCACAAATGGAGAATCGAGCTATGCGTAACACGCTTTTTTCAATATGCTGTATTAGTTTATTATCAGGAAATTTTTGGCTTTATCCCGAACGGTTTGGGAATGGATGGGATTCATCATTGAAAATAATACCCTTCTTTAAGTTAAAAAACGAAATGGATGAATATATCATGAAGAATAAAATTCCACCTCATGAGATTGGCACTCAATTCCCGTTGATTGCTGACAAGTTATATACAGATCTGAGTGATTCTTCATATCATTATACAAATGTGTGGAGCGGCCCAATTTCAAATTTCAATTACTTTCTACAGTCCAATATTATAAATACAGACATTCCTCAACAAATAGATGACGTGAAAGAACATTGGATATTACTGAAACATGAAAGGAATGGGTTGGTATATTTAAATTTATATAAAAATCCGAAAAAATAACTTCTTCGCCCTAGAGAACTTTCTTCTTTTTTGTGATTAAAAGCAAAGCAATTATTAAAAATGGTAATGCTGGTATTTTGTATCTAACAATTGCTCCTACTGCAGGAGTTGTTATACCTACAAGGACAAAAAGAATAAACACAAAACTTAAGCAGAAAAAAACGATTTCTTTGTGTTCGTGTCGTTTATTGAAAAAAATAATTGATAAAATAATAAGTAAAACTATAATCAGATTCTCTAGTGCTGGCAAAAGCTGAATGGCATCATCAATTTGCCAAATTAAGGGTTGAAGAGATACATTAAATAAGGCTTGAGGAAGCACAATAAAAATATTTCCAAAATCACTCTTTAGAAAATCGATATGCATAATACTATTAGCAGGTACAATTGAATAAGCTATTTTATATGATGTTGTATCTAGCGATGACCGAACTGAATCGTAAACAGACATATCATTAGCTTTCCAATATATATAATTACTTCCTCGTTGAATCTTATAAGTCGAATCGGTAAGTGCTATTAGTTGTTTCTCCCTATTAGCGTAATTGATGCAGATTACCTTGTCTCTATTAGCAAGATAAACGCCACCCCGAGCTTCTAAAATTGCTTTTACTTGTTTATCCTTAACTAACTTTAATGGATTGTAATCATTATTAAGTAAAGTTAAGACTATGGCTCCAAAAACAATTATGACAATAGATGAAGAATATTTGAGTAATAAATACCGATCTGAAGTTCGGGATACAATAAAATTGAGATATATACCCGGCAAAAGAGCAACAAGAACATAAAACTTAATAAGAAGAAGGATGGAAATGGACAGAAGAATGACAATTAACTTTTGAAAACTGTAAGTTGTTGGCATACCACAATTGGAAGCATATAGGAATATACCGAGACCAAAAAACAAAATACCTTCTTTTAAAACTCCTGAAGACCAAAACAAAACTGAAGGAATCAAAAAAATGGCGACAAACAATTGAATGTGCTTTCCGACCAAATATTTTTCGAAAGTATGATACAATGCAGTGAGTCCTATTAAAGAAAGAAAGCACATAAAGATGATATGTACTTGAAAATATCCGAATGAAAAAAAAAGAAAAATCATATTCAATAAAGACAAAGAACGAGCATCATTATAAAGTGTATAATCGTAGTTACTGTTCCATATTTTTAGACCATCATAAGGTCTGTCTCGAAATACCACCTCATAAAACAGTTTAGGCTTGTCCAACAGCAAACGAAACAATTGATGACCATCACTGAAATAATTTTGCATATCTCCACCTGCATAATAACAAGTATAAACCCACCATACAGTAATTCCTGCAAGTACTTTCACCGCAAAATATACTGCAATAATATGTTTCGGGAATCCTGCTATTTCGAAAAACTTTATCTTGTAAATAACAATTATAAAGAGGGAGAAATAGAGAAAAGAGAAAACTATTTGCATGTGGGCAAAGTTACAAAACTTAAAAAGCCACCAACAATGCTAGTTAGGGAAAAATCCAAAGTGGTTAACGTGTTCAATTTAATTTGAGAGGTCTTGTGTTAATGAAAATTAAAATCCATCCAAAACCTTTTGATCTTCTCCAACTCTAAAAATCGTTGTATGATGGTCTCCATTTGAACTATAGTTTATTTTTATGAAACCAGTTTTGGTATCATCCTGAAACACCGAATCGAACCTCTTCTTTTTCCTAAGTTTCGAAAGTTTACTCCCATTACCACTGACTACATATCTATTTTCACCACCCATTATACATTGAACATTGTGTTCATGGCCTGAAGCAAAAACAATATTGTTGTTTTGATTAAAAATTTGCAGCATCGAATTTCGCATATGTTTATAGCGTGGTTGTGCCATGTCTTGAGAAAACAGTTTAAAAACACCCATGAACCCGATAAAACAAAATGGAGTTCGATTAATCAAGAACCTTAATGGTTGCTTGTTTCGAGAATGTTGACCATTTGTATACATAGGATGATGAGCTGTTATAAGCACTTGCTCATGGTTTAGCGAGGCCTCATTCAACATGCGTTCTAATTGAGAATAGAATATTTTTTCAGTATTCCTTTTTGTGCCAATTATATTCTTTTTGTGCCGTTGAAGAAACCACTGAGTATCGATAATGATTAATCGAAGTTTATTATCTAGCAGCACCGATGCTGGACCAGGTAAGCCGTCAGATGGAAGAAAGGTTAATTTGTCTTTATTCGAAACACTTGACTTTGTTTTCAAATAATTACTCACATAGGTTTCCTGATTTTTTATGCGTTTCCAACCACTCGCTCGTTGTGCAGACCAATCATGATTCCCTGGTATGAAATAAACTTGCCCCATGTAATTATTTAGAATTGATAATTGCGATTCGATATGTGCAACCGATGATGGGTCGCTCTTTCGTAATCCACTCGGATACACATTATCCCCAAGAAAAACAACTGCAGATGAAGGATTAGAAATCAATTCCGATTTTAATAGCAATAAAGCTTCTCCAGGGGATGTATTCTCACCAGCGTCTCCTATTAGGTAAACCGAAAAACCTGTTTGTGTATAAGCCTGAGAAGAGTTAAGAATAAGTGCACAGACGAAAACAAAAATGTAAATCTGTTTCATCTTAATTAGATATTGCTCTAATTGTAGAATATGCTTGACTTAGATTTTCGATTATGTCACCAGCAATCATGGTTTCCTCCGTTAGTTGATTACTTGCACAATCCCCAGCTGTCCCGTGAAGAAAGACTCCAATTATGGAAGCGTGGAAGGAGCTGTATCCTTGAGCCAACAACGAAGTGATGATACCTGTAAGTACATCGCCACTTCCTCCAGTAGCCATTCCAGGGTTTCCTGAGGAATTAAAAAACAACTCTCCTTGTGGTGTAGCCACTGATGAGTATGCACCTTTCAATATTACAATCACATTATATTTTATAGAGAAGTCTACTTGTTGTTTCAATCGGTCTTGCGTGTTCGTGGCTTTTCCAACCAATCGTTCGAATTCTTTTATATGTGGTGTAAATATGCTATTGGCTGGTAAAAAGGAAAGCCAAGTTTTATTTTCGGCAAGTATATTGATTGCATCTGCATCAAAAACCATTGGGCGATTCGAGTTTTGAATCAAGAGCTTCAAAATGTTTTGCGTTTGTTTTTCCATTCCAATTCCAGGCCCCACTCCTAAAGCATTGTAGGTTTCTGTTTTGATAGAATCGGTAATAAAATCCGCTTCTGAATCAGCGTGTACCATCGCTTCGGGTACAGATATTTGGATAATTTCGTAACCACAAGCAGGGGTATGTACAGTAACCAAACCAGCTCCAGTGCGCAAACACGCTCGTGCAGAGAGAACTGCTGCTCCAATCTTTCCTTTACTACCCGCTACAATTAAAGCATGGCCGAAATTACCTTTGTGTGCATTTTTATTCCTTGTTTGCAGCAATTCTTTTATCTCCGATTTGACAACAAAATGATTTTTACAAGAAGTCATCCTTGTATACTCATTACTCAATCCAATATCGAGTATTTCGAAATCTCCAACATTGGCAAAATTTTCAGGGAATAGGAATGCAAGTTTTGGAAATTGAAAACTCAAAGTATGTTCTGCTTTTACAACAATGTCATTAATTTCATTTAATTTATCACCATACATTCCACTAGGAATATCTAGGGATATTATTGTATTTGGTTGAGAATTGATGAAATTAATACAATCGCCAATTACCCCATTAACAGGACGATTGAGCCCTGAACCTAAAAGGGCATCGACAATAAAAGCTTCCTCTGCAAACTTAAAGATTTCTGGAGTAATCTGATCAAATGAAATGATTTCAATAAGTCGCGAACCTTCTGGAAATTGGAATTTCAACTTATCGAACTCGAGAGAATGTTGGTCAGAATGATTAACTACTACCACCTTTACATCAAAGACAAAATCGAATGACCTTAACGCCATAGCGAGACCGTCTGCTCCATTGTTGCCTACACCACAAAAAAACAATAGTTTAATATCTTCGGTTCCATTTGTTCTGTATATATTTTTTAAAAACCATTGAAAGCAAGCCTCTCCAGCATTTTGAATCAATGTTTCAGAACTTACTTTTTCATGTTCAATAGTGAATGAATCTGCCTGACGGCTTTGTGTGGTTGAAAATATTTTCATGAGTTCAATTTCAAAATATAACTAATGGTTACGATACCGACTGTAAGTATGAATGAATATTTTATGACGGTCGCTCCATATTTCAATTCAAAAATAAGGTGCACTCCAGTTAAACTCAATGTAAACAAAACGGGTAACAATGCAGGATAGGAGATGAAGCTTTCCCGCAAATGCCCTTGAAGAAGTTGAATAAAAGAACGCTGCATGCCGCATCCAGGACAATCAATACCAGACAACTGCTTGTAATAACAAGTCATCATATGATTTTGAAGCCAACTAGCAAGTGCGTTCATTGTTTATAGATATAAGAAGAATACTTGCGTTTTCTTTGTTACTCTATCATACCAAGCAATTAATGTTTGGTGAGCATTTCCCAAGGCATACCTGTGATAACTGCACCAATTATTGCAATGTAAATAATTAGAATAATTAAGTAGATAGCCGACAAACTAGTCCCAATTATGGCGCATACTTTACCTGCTTTCATGTTTTTATAGGACACTTCGGTATACAAAGTCGGATTAGAAGCATAAAGTCTCCCTGCTTTACCTGACAAAACCAATGCAATGATGCCCAATACCAAACCAATAAATCCATAACAAAAACAACCTACTATAGAAATGATGCCCAACACAAGAACGGCTGTGGCGTTTGGTAATTGCTGTTGTCCGAAAGGGTTCGACAAATTAGACGAATAGCTTGGATTAGTATTTTGTTGATTTGATGCTCCTTGATTTTCCATTTTTGCTTTTTAAAATTAGGCAACTAAATTAATAAATTATTTTTTATCCCCGACTCTTATCAAATTAGAATTCAAAAATATTAATATCTAGAGTTAAGTATCGAAAAAGAAAAGTGCGCTTCGCTGAACTATTATTGGACATCCGAAATCAAAAAACAAATTACTTCCAGATTTTGAAATTTAATTTCAATCTCTTTTCCTTTAACCAAGTTCTCCAATCAATAAAGAGCAAGATGGCGATAAGCAAAATGCCTAGAATCAAACCTGAAATGGTTTTCCAGGATATGGCTCCTTCGAACAAACCAGCTGCATTTTCAGCAGCATATTTACCCATGAGTACTGCCACGCTATCGCTAATAAATTTACCAACAAAAAAAGCGGGGATGATTAGGATAGGTTTCATTTTTGCCATCCCTCCAGCTATAAACAAAGGAGTAGTAGGTAATGGAAGTAAGGAATAAGTAAAGATAGCCAATTGACTTTTCCACCCCTTTTGATTAAGCTTCTTGCCAAGATATTGCACATCTTCATTCTTCGCTGGATTGAATATCTTGCCTGCTATTTTTGGAATGTATAAGGTAAGAATGAATCTACCCAAAATAGAACCTGCAACTCCAATACAAATCACAGCCCAAACATTCAGATTGAATTTAATTTGAAGAACAATCATTATAACAAAGGCAGGAGGAAGTGGTAATGGAACAATATCTACAACCATTGCCGAAACAAATACTAAAAGATATTTTAACCACATATCCAACAGTTGGATAAGTATATATTACTCATGCGAAATTGTATTATTTTACAAATGTTGTCATTATAATTCGAAGTATGAGATAAAAGAATAGAATGCAGACATTTTAGAAACGACTTATTTTTTCAAAACGCTTTGTAAAGGAATAGTTAGCTCTTTAATAAAAACGCCACTTCTGGTTTTCATTCAGAAGTGGCGTTTTTTTATGTTCTGACTTTTATTTGTCAACTAACCAAGGCTTTTTATTTCTTCGTCAGGGTGGCTGGTGGTGTTTTTACATCTTCAGCCACTGTACCTGTAAGTGAATTGAGGAAAGCAACAATAGGTCCCACTTCGGCATCCGACAATTCTTTGTTGAGTTGAGTTTTACCCATAATCACAATCGCTTTATTCAAATCGCTAACACTGCCGTCATGGAAATAAGGTGCTGTTTTTGCGATATTTCGTAATGAAGAAGCTTTAAACACATCTTTGTCTCCTGCTTGATTCGATTGTTTTTTCTTACCTTCATCATTAGTAGTACTATTAGTAAGCGTGCGGTAATCGGCAAACAAACCAAACTTTTGGAACAAAGTGCCTCCCACTCCCGAGCCCATGTGGCATTGGGTACAACCTGTTTCTATAAACATCCTCAGTCCTAATTTTTGGTCATCGTTTAGGGCAGTAGCATCTCCTTTCAAATAAGCATCGAAGGGTGCTGGAGTAACCAAAGTGCGCTCGAAAGCGGCAATTGATTTGGTAATATTATTAAAGGTAATTGGTTGTTTGTCCTCAGGAAACACAGCCTTGAACATTTCGTCATAGTCTTTTGTGTCTCTAAGTTTCTTTTCGAGGTACTCTTTCGAAGGAATTGCCATCTCTACTGGATTAAGAATAGGCCCTCCAGCTTGTTCTTCCACATCTTTCGCTCGGCCATCCCAAAACTGAGCAACGTTGAAAGCAGCATTAAACACCGTTGGTGAGTTTCGTTCACCATTTTTACCGGCATCTCCTTTTGATGTTGCAGCATTATCTACTCCATAAGTGGCAAGATTGTGGCAACTATTACAACTATTGTTTCCGGTCTTACTCAATCGAGTATCGTAATACAACAACTTACCAAGTTTTACTTTGGCTTCGGTTATTGGGTTCTCTGGATTATCCGCACGATCAGGTAGTGGTTGGAAAATGCCTTTTGCTTTCGTCAATAAATCTTTGTCGGCTTGTTGGTTAGCATTTGCTGTGTTGTCTGTTTTTTCGGTGCTTGGACTGCCACACGAAACAATCATTGTACACACCATCAACGATGGAATTATTATCTTTTTCATACTATAAAATTTAAATTATTTTCGCAAAGCTAAGTAACAATGAAATAATAAACAATGATTATTCACATAGTTAATTCAAGTTCTTTTCCTCTAGGTTTAATCCGTTTTAGTGTACAAATCGATAACAGAATCTTTAATAGTATTATTAGGAAGATGTTCAAAAAAAAACTCCCCTGCTGAACGCTTTCAACTGAGGAGTTTTTAATTTAATAAATTTACAAACTATGGGTAAGCGCAAATCAAGCCGCCCATCAATGCCATACAAACTATCCAAAAACCAACATTGATAGCAATGTATTTAAAGCCTTTGCGTTCGAACAAGGAATTGATACCAATAATAGGTAACGAAAGCATTATGCCTGCAATGGTTCCATGAAAAGCACCATGTTTAAACGTGCGGAAATTATTGCCATACTTCAGCATAAAATCGCTTAGATACTTACTGATATCGGAATTGGGGTCTTTTATTCCTGGTTCATTAGCAAGTATCGAGTACACACTGAACTGATGAATAACAAGAAATTGTAGTTCCATTGCGAGCAAGAAACTCAACAAGAGAGATACGCCAAATATGACCGCCATATTTGCTCCTTTCATTTTTTCTGGACTCACATCGGCAGCCTTCATCCAGGCATTGCCAAGTGTTTTAGGGTTGTACCAGATAAACCCTACAATCATCGGCACGAGTGCTGCGATGATAATAATCATAAAATTTAGATGCATAGTTTTTTTTAGTTTAAAGTTTAGCCAAAGATAATAAATGTTTGGAAAAAGAAAGCAAGAAATGAGAAAGTAAACTTTAACACAATACTTCCTGAGAAATATCGAAACCTTGTGCCTTCATATCGTCCCAAAAATTTCGATATGATTTAACCACTGCTTTCGGATTCTCAATCAAGATGGATTCGAAAATCATGGCCAAAGCCGAGAATGCCATTACCATGCGATGGTCGTCATAGGTGGCAATGCACTCGGGAGGATGAAGTGAAGGGGATGAACTAATGGAGATGGAATCATCGTTTTCTATTTTCACTATCACCCCCATTTTGGAGAGTTCGTTTTGCAAGGCAAGTATTCGGTCGGTTTCTTTAATCTTGAGTGTACGCAATCCTGTGAAATGTGCCGACATTCGTTTAGCGGCTATCACCACGGAAATGGTTTGTACTAAATCTGGACAGTCGGAGAAATCGAAACCGAGGTGTTCGGGATGCGACTTTATCTTGGTCAGCTGTATTCCATCGTCCAGATAAGTTGTTTTTATTCCAAGCATCGAAAAGATATCGGCTACAATGGCATCTCCTTGTAAACTCGGATGTTTCAATCCCGAAATTTCAAAGTCGGCATCGCTTGCCAAGGCCGCAATGGCATACCAATACGAAGCCGAACTCCAATCGCCTTCTACTTGATAGGTATATCCATCGTCCGACTTTTTATGATACTGTTGGCTACTCACCGAAATGGAATCATCGTGCCAAAGACCATAAACCCTAAACTCCTGCATCATTTTTAAGGTCATGTCGATGTAAGGTCGCGAAACTACTTCTCCTTTAAATCGAATGGTGAGTCCTTTGTGCAACTGAGGAGCTATTAACAACAAGGCCGAAACAAACTGACTACTCACATTGCCATCTATTTCTATCTCACCTCCCATCAGTTGTTTGCCAGTAATTTTTAAGGGTGGAAAACCTTCTTCCTCCAAATACTCAATCTCTGCGCCTAGTTCGCGCAGGGCGTTTACGAGGATACCAATCGGACGTTGTTTCATTCGCTCGTTTCCGGTTAATGTAAATACGCCCGGTTGTGTTGCAAAATAAGCGGTGAGGAATCGCATGGTGGTGCCTGCCCCACCAACATCAAAACGTTCTTCAGGGTAAGGACTATTGCTTTTTGTGTCGAGAATTTGTTTCATCACCACCGTATCTTCGGCAGTGGCAAGGTTGGTTATTTCGAACCGCTCGGAGCATAATGCTTGAATGATAAGCGCTCGGTTGCTTTCGCTTTTCGAAGCTGCAAGTGTTATTTTTCCTTTTAATGATTTACTGGTATGTGAAACCCTGTAGGTCATGCGTTTCGGAAATGTTTTATTTCGTTGGTATAATAATTAAGGGAGTCGATAATCATATCCGAGCTCGCTTTTTTATTGATTTCGCACTTGCCTATAGACGATATCAACGAAAAATTAATTTCGCCTTTTTCATTTTTCTTATCGTGCATCATCAGCTCTATCAATCGATGTGCATCTAGTTTATCAATAACAACGGGTTTGAAATTGGTCAGTATAAATTGTGTTATTTCGGCTAGTTCTTCTTTTGACAATTTACCCACTTTATGCGACAAATACGACTCGCAAATGAGGCCTATGGCCACCGCTTCGCCATGTAACAAGTGCTTTTGACTTTGCGATTCGAGCGAAAACGTTTCGATAGCGTGACCAATGGTATGCCCAAAGTTCAACCTCTTTCTGGTATTTTTTTCGTTCGGGTCGTCCAGCACTATTTGGTTTTTGATGTGGATAGAAGTAGCAATGAGACTATTTAAATAATCGGGGTCGGAAAAATCGGAAGCGGTAATAAGTTGCCAATATGCTTTATCGGCAATCAAGGCATGTTTAATGATTTCGGCAAAGCCCGAAAGCACATGACGTATGTGCAAGGTGTTGATAAAATCGCTGTTTACAAAAACAGCCTTTGGATTATTAAACACCCCAATTTGATTTTTCAAATGATTCAAATCGACACCCACCTTACCGCCTATCGAAGCATCAACCTGAGCAAGCAATGTGGTAGGGACGTTGATAAAATCAATTCCTCGTTTGAACGAAGAGGCTACAAATCCTCCCAAATCACTTATCACCCCTCCTCCAAGGTTAATGAACAAGGCCTTTCTATCGGCTTTCATTTCGCTTAAAGCTTCCCACAATTGAATACAAACTTCTATGGTTTTGTTTTCTTCGCCACTTTCAATCTCTATGATTTCGGCACTTTCGAACTGAGGTACGGTGGATACCAACTGAGGATAACAATGCTGAAGCGAATTTTCATCAACAAGGATGAAGAGCTTAGAATACCCTTTTTTATTGGCTTTCAGAAAGCGAACGATGTCTTTCGAGATGGTGGTGGATACAAAAATGGAATAATCTTTTGCCTTAATTTCTTTCATACCATTGTTATTGCAAAGCAAATGTAAGGATTTTTGCTTATCCCATTAGGCAACGATGCAAATAAAATGGGAACCAGCACCTAGCACGGATCGGATATGATTAGAATCAGTAGAACCTAAAAATCGATAGGTGGTTTTTTAGTATATTTGCAGTCGCTAAATTCAAATACAATGCTGTCATTTAACAATACCAAAGTTTCGTTTTCGGGGAAAACAGATAAAGATTTATTTCGTTCGTACTGGCTTTTCAAATTTATTTCGTACAACTGGTTTGTGAGCATGGGCAAAGGGCTTACTACCTTTGCGCTTAAACTCAACTTGCCCATCAAACGCATTATTAAAGCCACCGTGTTCAAGCAGTTTTGCGGAGGAGAAGACATCAAAGAGTGCGACAAAACGGTGATCGACCTTAGTAAACACAACATAGGCACCATACTGGATTATTCGGTGGAAGGCAAAGAAGCCGAAGAAGACCTCGACCGATGCACCACCGAAACCCTTGCCAATGTGGAGAGAGCAAAGGCTGATACCAACATTCCGTTTTGTGTGTTTAAAGTTACAGGGCTTGCACGCATGGCTTTGCTCGAAAAAGTGTCGGCCAAAGAAACATTGACAGAAGAAGAACAAAAAGAATTTGCACGCGTAAGAAACCGTGTGGCGGCTATTTGCAAATCGGCTTACGAAAAAAATGTGCCCATGTTTATTGATGCCGAACATAGCTGGATTCAGGACGCGATAGACGATTTGGCAAACGAAATGATGGCGATGTACAACACCGAAAAGCCTTTGATTTATAATACTTATCAACTTTACCGTAAAGACAGATTGGCTTATTTAAAAGCTTCGTTCGACAATGCCTTGAAAGGAAATTATTACATAGGAGCCAAACTAGTGCGTGGTGCGTACATGGAAAAAGAACGTGCACGTGCTGTGGAGAAAGGCTATCCATCGCCCATACACGATACCAAAGCCGATACCGATAAAGATTATGATGAGGCCATGTCGTTTTGTGTCGACCATATCGACCGCATTGCCATTTGTGCCGGAACGCATAACGAAGATTCATCGCTTGCTTTGGTGCAAATGATGGAAAAGAAAGGAATAAAAGCTCAAAACAAAAATATTTATTTCTCGCAATTGCTTGGCATGAGCGACCATATAAGTTACAACCTGGCAGAGGCCGGTTACAATGTTTCGAAATATGTGCCTTATGGCCCTATCAAAGAAGTGATGCCTTACCTTATCCGCAGAGCTCAAGAAAACACTTCGGTGAAAGGACAAACCGGACGTGAGTTAGGATTGATAATGAAAGAAAAAGACAGAAGAGCATCGGTAGCGCTTACGCTGGTGAAGAAATAAGTAGCCAATTGTGCAATTTTACAATTTTGCAGTAGGCAAATGTTCAATTGCTCAATTTTGCAGTAGGCAATTTTTCAAACAACCAACAACTAACAACCAACAACTAATTTAGGGCAGACAGTTCATCACTCTTCGTTTCCTTTCCTCCCGCTTTCCGTTTCAATCTTTTTCTTTGCCCGAAAAGGTCAACGAAAAAGGATTTCCACTTCAATCAGGTGCAGTTAGTCAGTTCATCACTCTTTGTAAACGTGAAGTATACACACAAAAAAAACAGGGGTAAAAAGGAATCAAAATGGAATATTTACTTAAATA
>Ga0194047_10000544_pt1 | contig 25180 bp, 33 predicted proteins | sample JunL225m_MetaG_2_FD_160070 | JGI IMG/M metagenome (GOLD analysis project Ga0194047, IMG submission 160070) | Anoxic zone freshwater microbial communities from boreal shield lake in IISD Experimental Lakes Area, Ontario, Canada - Jun2016-L221-5m | ecosystem: Environmental > Aquatic > Freshwater... | reverse complement strand
TACTATATACATTCAAATAAATAACAACAATGTCCAAAACCATTATTTTCGATACCGAAGCTACAGGCATTAAAGAACCCGTATTAATAGAAGCTGCTTGGGTTGAGCTTGAATCCATTGAGCCCTTTACTGTTACCAACCCTTTTGTGCAGCGTTATAACCCTGGTAAACCGATTAGCCTTGGCGCACTTGCCACCCATCACATCATGGATGAGGAATTGGTTGATTGCCCACCGGCCGCTAGCTTTACCTTACCTGGGCATGTGGATTACATCATTGGGCATAACGTGGACTTTGACTGGGAAGTTATCGGCAAACCTGAAATCAAGCGTATCTGTACGCTAGCCCTAGCTCGTAAGCTTTGGCCTGATTTAGATAGCCATAATCAAAGTGCCCTGCTTTACTATTTAGAGCGAGCTACTGCACGGGAACAATTACGTAATGCCCATTCAGCCATTATTGATGTGGGTATTTGCGCTGTGATCTTGGATCACATTTGCCAAGAGCTAGGCGTTAAAACTGTAGAAGATTTATACGCTGAATCTGAAAAGGCTAGAACCCCAATAACGATGCCTTTTGGTAAACACAAAGGCATGCTGTTAGCGGATGTTCCTAGCGACTACAAACAGTGGCTACTGACTCAAGGGGATATTGACCCCTACTTACGGAAGGCTTTGGGGTAATAAGTCTTAATCAAAAACCTTCAATTTAAGCTGTAATGAAACCGCGCCGTGAACCTTATCACCAACGGTAGGAATAAAAAATAGGTTTGCCCCAAGCCATTTACCCTCTACAGTAGCAGCAGGGAAAATCGCTGGAAACCATCCGCCATTATTTGTAGTGGCATAGCCATTGAATCCTCCCCCAACTATCCCTAGATTAATAAATCCGAGTGATATAGGTTGCCAATAGATGCCTGCATAATTGGAATGAGTGCTGTCACTATTTTTAAATCCCCCTACAGTGACTGAAGCCACAGTAGAAAAACGATACTCAGCACCAAATCCAATATTGTTATTGTTAAAACTTTGACTCTTATCGTAATGGTATGAATACATTCCAGCATTTATCCAAAGCTCATGTTTTGGTTCGGGTTGGATTAACCCTATAAAACTATCACCATCTGCATAACATGGAGATAATGAGCTAGATAAAACCCAGCATAGCCATAATGCTGATTTTCTTAACTTCATTTCTCAATACACGTTAGAAAATGATATTCCGCCAATAGTTTTACTATAGGTAAAAAATGGAATTGAAGAGTTATTACTCTGATAGGTGATATCAATGCTGGGACGCAAACCTAAAATATAAAAATCCCTTTTAGTGACAGAGAAGAAGTACATTCGGCCAGCGTCTTGCCTGACCTGCCCCCATAACGGGTCTGAATCCCAATAGTTACGCTGTAAAACTGATGCTTTTACAGTTGTTTGTATGTTGTATCTATCTTCAGCTAGCTGTGTGCCTAGTGTTCCATACATGCCATAAGAACTATAAGCTGTTTGTGTGGCGCTTGTCCTGTCAGCACCAGCTTCAAAATATGCAGTTATATTTCTAGTGATATTGTGGTTGTAAAAGCCCGACGCCAAAACTTGGGTTCCATTTAGATAAGTGTATGTTGGGTAATCAATGGCCGCCCCTTTGACATTAAATCCATAGTAGTCTTGGTTCTGCTTGTTAAATACAAAGCGCGTAGATACATAGGGCGCCGTATAGAAAGCATAACCACCGTAATACATAGTTTCATACCCAATCTTAAGGTCCTTATAGTTATAATCCTGCCAACGTTTGCTAATGCTTGCATCGTATGTTTGCTTGTTATACGCACTAGTTTGGTAAGTTAAAGTATTAGCGCCTATTTGGGCAAAGTAATTTTCACCTTCAATAATTTCACGCTCTGCTTGGACTCCCAGGTTTAGAGCTAGCTCTGGTTGTGCAGCTTGACTTGGTTGATAGCTCAAAGTTTGACCCATGATACTCACGGTCCTTGCGCTTGTTACATAGCCTGGGTTTGAATCTTGAAATGCACTAATAGTGAATTTAAAGCTTTGTCGCTTCTGGATTTCGCTAACATACCATTCCACTTTATCTCTAACCGTTATAGGTATTGATTCGGGTTTATTTAGTATGTCAATAAACTGTACTTTTGCCTCCTCTAATCTGTTTGACAAATAAAGGCTGCGTGCTAGCTCAAGTTGCACACGAACTGCCCCAGTCTCCCTGTACAAATCATCGAAGATAGAAACTGCTGCCATGGGGTTAGTTCCCATGAGCGCAACACCTTGCTCAAAGCGCCTTTGAAATACTTCAGGCGATATGCCAAAGGCTAAGGTAGAAAGAAAAAAGGGCGCAACTAAGAGCGCCCTAATTAAACACCTCACAACTTTTATCTCTTGCCACCAAATCCAGAGGTAAGGGCCTCGAGGCCATTGCGCACAGCTAACGTACCACCTATTTCTTGCGCAGATGGACCATAGAATTTTCCAGTTGCAGTTCCAGTTAAGACTCCGACACCTCCCCCACCTGCAGTTGTAACGGTGCCACTATAGAGATTTGTTGCTGCTGCATAACTGAGGGTACCAGTCATGTTTAAGCCATTAGTAGCTGTATATGTTCCAGCTAATTGTGGAGAAATTCCTGAATTAGTTGTACTGAAAGCAAGACTACGTGTTGCAAAGTTCACATTCGCTGACATATCGGCGCCGTAAAAATAGGGCGTTCCATTTGCTTTAACATACATACCACCCGTATTGCCAGTAAAGGTTGCTGACCCAGAAGTTGGGATAACGGCACCAGTAGTTAATGTCCCTACAGATGCCGAGCCAACCGTACCGCTTGACGAGTTAAATCCAGTCATCCATATTCCGTAGCTTTGATAGCTCCAACCATTTGCACTTGCTATTGCAGTAATAAGAACATTGTTAACGCTCGGGTCATAAGAGGTAATCGCTTTTCCAGTAAGTGGTCCAGTTTGCACTGTAGCGATCGTATCGCCATTTGCAATATTAAATCCAACTGTTGTTCCAGCTGAAGACGTATATGAACTAGCAACTACTAAATTAGAAGAATTGACCGTCTCGGTGTAAGTTGCACCTGAGGTTGCCTGATTGTAGGTTCCAACACTTGTAACTGTTCCTGCACCGTTACTTGTCCAGTTCGATTGGCCTGAAAAGCCGAGGTATGAGGTTGTGACATTTCCTGGGGTGCTAGAAGAACCACCACCACCGCCACCACCACAGGCTGATAAAACTAGAGCTAGAGCTAGACCGCAGAGTAATTTCATATCAATAATCCTTTAATTTTTTCATTTCGCCGAGTTTTTCAGTGCGATGCCAATCTCATTGAGGACATCATCAGTCCAATCAGGAGCAAAAATATTAGTCGCCATTGACTTCTTGGAAACCACTTCAACTTGAGTCTCTTTATCAGTTTTTTTGCGAACAAAGACAGCAACGTTCTCACCATAACTACCAAAAGACATACCACGTTGGGCAAGGATGTGACCCTGACTAATATTTTCAGTTGCAATTTCAAGTTTGAGTTTTACTAAGGCTGTATTGGCAGCATTCCAAGTTTGCTCAAAAGAAGCAGGATAAATACGTTTAGTGCCCTCACCTTCAGCCTTCCGGGCGTCAGCAAGGGTTGAGCAGCCCTGAATCAAAAAAATAACAGTTAAGATGATGCCGCCAATAATTTTTTTCATGTAATAAGTCCTAAATAAAAAGCCACCGATTGGTGGCTTAAGGTAAACAATATTTTTTAGAACTTATAGCCAATACCAACTAAAAGATTTGTTACGTTGGCACTAAATGTTGAGGACTGAGAGAGGTTATATCCTCCTGATGAAGCAGTTTCAGTTGAGGTCTTATTACCATAACTGGCGTAATTAACTTCGCCAAAACCATATAGACCGCCGGTAATTAATTGCTTATAGCCTATACCCAAAGAGTATCCAGTCAGATTGTCTGTATTTGAACTACCGCCATTAATTTGAGATTTAAATGAAGCACCAGTAAACCCAACCTTACCGTAGAGCAAGCCATCATTACCAATTGGAGTTGCTGGAGATAAGAAAATATTATATGAATTTTGTTTATTGTACTGTCCGCTAGCTGACCCTAAAGTTGGATTACTTCCGCTGTAATTAGCTTTTTGCCCAGCGATTGGGGAATACTCTGCGCCCAAACCTAATAAAAAATCTTTGGTTATAGGAAAGTTATACCCAAGTGCTACAGTACCAGCGAAGCTATTAGAGTTGCTAATGCTAGACGAGTATGGAAATGACCCTGTGCCCGCTCCACTAACATTTATATTTCCTAAGCTTAATGATGGCGAAACCATTTCATATCCAATACCAACTTGGCCATAAGCACCTTCTAATGATTTTGATTGCGCACTAACTTGCATACTAGACAATGTTGTAATCCCTGCAACTACTAAAAGGCTGGATATTCTTTTCATTCAAATCTCCTGTTAATAAGAGTTTGAGTATCACTACATAGCCCTTGCAAAACAATTCAATTCGATACCTAAATTTATGCATATTAAGAATGCATACTTTCATTGATTAAATAGTTTCCTTTTCTACCAGACTCTAATAAGCCATCAACTAATTGAATTAATTTATCTGTCGCATTAACAAGTCGATGTCGCTTGTCATTAATACCATTTGAAAGAACAATCCAACCATCATCAATTAAAAGGTTTATATGTTTTCGTGTATTCAGCGTGCTTCTAATTGAGCCTGTACATAACTCCTTAATGGTTAGGTTCCTGCCCTCTAAGTGCGCCTTTAATACATCAAGTATCAAATCATATGTAATCAAAGCATGGCCAGAATAGAGTTCTGTATTAAGTATTTCTCTCAGTTCAATAAGTTTATCTATATTTTTTATATGCACTTTTTTCATACCCTATTTGAATCACAAATAACGGTTAAATCTACTAATTAAATGCATCATTAATAGATATATTTTTTATATATATTTTCTTTGGTGAAATTAATTCGATTGGCAACCAATCGTTAAATTAAATTACTATGCCTACAAGACGAGCTAACTTGAATAAAGTAAGGGTCTCGAGCAAAAAAATGAATTAATAGAAATGATTAATATTTTCCATCTATAGATGATGGTTTTTATCAATTTGATTTTTATAAATCAGTAAAAATTGAAATTGATAGTAGTGGAAAAGTTTGCTGCGCGAAAAGATTGTTATTTAGACAATCTAGAGATTACTAAACGACCTCCACTTAATGCCCCATACTCCCATGGCTCCTGCTTTCCATTGGTTTTTACCATAACTTCGTCTCTGACTTCCCTGAGAAGAAGTGCAATGTCATCATCTTTATCAATCAGCTTAACTAATGCAGTTGTGTAAGGGCTATTCGATGATCCAACTCCATCATAAGCAACTCCACCATCTCTTGTTGCGAATGAAATAAGGGTTCCAGTTGCTACGTTCATTGGAGCTAGGCCTTCAGAAGATCCCCTGCTAACGCTAGATTTGAAAGGTTTGGTTCTGCATGCATCTAAGAATACAACCTTACTTTTTCCTGGCATATTTCTTCTTAGAATTTCATTTAAGCTGATGCCTTCATATGTCACTACTTCTTCGGTACCATTTAAATCAATATCAATAGGAAGCAGATAGTTTTGTCCGCCCAACTGCACACCATGTCCACCATAAAACATTATGGTTACATCGGAATCCTTAGCTTTATCAGTAAAATCGAGTAAGGCTTTAATAAATGATTTTCTATCTAGGTTATTTGCTATAGTTACGTCAAATCCGTATTTCTTTAATTTATCAGCCATCAACTTTGCATCATTAACCGAATTATTTAATTGGTTAATTTTGTAATTTGAATTTCCAATAACCAAAGCATTTAACTTCATTTTTATACCGCCTTGAATCACTGAGGTTGACCTATTCGCAACCGACTCAGTAGACTTCCCTACTCCTCTAACAGTCTCGATATCTTTGAATATTTCCGATATCTGGGCTACGGTATCAGGTACACCCTTTTCATAGTCTCCCGCTTTTACCCTTGTCAGCTTTTTTATCTTTACCTCTGAGTCATTAATCATTCGCATGTAAGGAATAGGGTTATTAGGATCCAGCTTCCTGGATAACTCAGTTAATGCATGTGCTTCTTTGTATGAATCAATAGCTTTATCTAGCCCGAATACAGAGATTTGCTGCTCATAATATTGTGCTAATGCATTTGCCAAAACCGGGTCATTATTTGAAGTTTTTATCGATTGAATTAACTTATCCAGTTCTCGTGGCTCAGACTTTTGTGCATCAGTGAGGGGAGCAAGAGAAAGGGTTGGGTGATCGCTATTGTTCTGCTTCTTATATCTCTCTCTTAAAGCTTGCCTCTCTGTATTTGAAATTTGCACCTTACCTCTATAGTCCCACCATAGGATATTGCTTGGACCGTAGGAGCTATCAACCCCATCCATTAGATGTATAAGGGCAAGCCTTTCATTCCTGACATTGGGATTAACTGCCGAAACCAGCATGACGCCAAGATTATTCCTAGCTTCATTGATAGTCTCTTGATCTTTAATTCGTATAGCTAGACGTAGACTCTCCTCCGTTAAGTGCTGTCCCAAAGGCTCATTGATTGGCCTATCTATTCCATTAAAAACTTTCCAACCCTCACCTAAATAGTCAGTTGGCTCCACGTTACCAATTAGTTTTTTTCTTTCGGCAAGATAGGTCAATGATTTATCTGCTAAGTCATTTAACTTAATTTTTTTGATATCTGCAATTTCACTTGTATTAAGCTCAGACTTCATTTGCTTTTCAGTATCATCAAAATACTTTTTAGACAGCTCATTTAATTGCTGTTCTAAAACCTTTGATTCCTGAAAATTTTTATAGAACCATGCGAAATGCAGGTACCTATTTTCTTTAAATGGCTTATCGTTAAACAATAGCCAAGCCTGTCTTATTAAATCTTGATTTAAGTCTTGATCTGATTTTTTTATACCTAGCATCGTCAACTCAAGAGCTAATTGTTTATTGAAGGGTCTCTTATAGCCACCCCACGCATCTTTTATGCCGTAGTAGTACCAATATGGGTCGTCCTTATCGACTAATTCTTTAATAAAGATTTGCGCTTTTTCTTGCTGGGCCTTGGTAACATTTCTATATCTTCCATCGCCCAATACAATGCTTGAATAGGCTTCTACAAGCAACTTTTTAACTAACTTATCATTAGGATCAAGTTGGTAAGCCGCCTCAAGATATGGAAGCGCCTTTTCAGGATTTGGCCCGATATCACCGCTACCGATACTATATAAAATACCTAGAGACCTATTGGCGGGCTTATAGCCCTTATCCAATGATTGATTAAGAAATTTCACCGCATCATTAAAATTTCTATAGGAAACATCTGGAGAGAAGGCATATATTTGCCCCATATTAAATAAAGCAACAATATTGCCTAGGTCAGCAGCTCTTCTAAAGTAATTAATTGCATCCAATGCACTAGGAGGCCTACCTAATCCCTGTTGATTAATGAGACCCAAAACATAAAGGCTATTAAGATCATTTTTTTGAGCACCTAAATTAGCCCAACGAAATGCTTCGCTATAATTTTTTGGTGCACCAATACCGTCTACATAAAGTAAGGCAATCAAACCTTGTGCGTAAGAGCTTCCGCCAACAGCACTTTCAAGTAGTATTGGAAAAGCAACATCATATTTTTTAGCATTGAAAGCTGATATGCCATCTTTTAGGTCAGCCGCCATTAATGATATGCTGAATGTAGCAAAAATTAATAAGGAGATTATTCTTTTAATGGTTCTCAAAACATCACAATATAAGTTTGCATTTATTGATTTTTATTTTTTCAGCAAGATTAAAAATTCATTAACTCGTAAATTAAGGAAAATTTCTACTACTTTTTTATTCCCTAATAAACATCTCATTTGGTAATTTTAGTCTGAAATACCGTCGTTTTTGAATTTTAGCTTTTCCATATTCGTCTAATTAATAGAACGAGTCCAGCAATATGAAATCTAGCTAAGACTTTAAGTATTCGTGATCGCTCTACAAATTTTGCTAATTTAGGCCCATTCCGCCAATACCAAGCAATAAATGCTTTTCCAATCTCATAGTGACAGAGGGCTTTATCTCTAAATAGGCGTAAAAACATCACATCAGGATGATTGGGGTCATCGTAAGCAACTGAAGCGACAAAACATGTTGCCCCCGATTTACTCTCTATCCGCATATTTCCTGCGCCAGTCTTAATATCAGTAATAACGCTTTGTCTCGTTAATTTACCAGACTTGTCTAGCAACCGAAATGTATCAATATGGTCAATGGTGACTTGTCTACCTATCCCATAGTCCATATTTTGTTCCCGATTCTTTACCTCGAGTCGCAACGCTTCTTCGCCTGCCTTGGCCCTAAGATTGGAAGCTTGCTCTGGGTTTAATTCCCTTATAGCTTGCTCCACTAAAGAACCAGCTCTTAAGCCGCTGTCATGAAGTTGAACTTGATTACTACTGATACGTGTGGGTAATTTTTTATCTTCACTCATAGTGATTTAATAACCTTTTTTGAAATTATTGATACAACAAGATTAATTAGTGTCTTTAAAATAACTTTTACTACCGGTGATTTTCGAGCAAATGTAGATAACTCTGCTCCGTTTTTGTAATACCAAACAATGAAATTTCTACCCCAAGATCTATTGATCAAATATGAATCTCGCCATGAGCGCAAAGCTACTGTTTGAGGGGCAGTTTGGCCAAAACAGGCGGTGGCTACATAACAAAATGATGGGCTATAGGCAACAACATTTACTGTGCCAGCAGGCATCTCTACTGAATATGATGCAGACTTAATTTGCCCAGATGAAATCGTTCTCTTTAAGAGCTCAACTTCCCTGGATGCATTTTTTTTAATTACTTCAGTTTCAATTTTCTTAGCATCAGAAAGCATTGCGCGAGCAGACGTAATATCGTCGTCATATAACCACGTTGCAGCCTCCATGACGTTCTCTGGCAAATGCTCCAAAAGATCATCATGCTTCATGGAAGTTAATGCATCCTGAAGCTCAGCAAAACCAGCTGATGGATCCTTAATATTAATCTTTATATTCTTGTAAACACCACTCTTCTTGTGCTTATCTAATACCAGCTTGAGAATTTTGAAGCGCTGATCAGAAGATAGATAAGGCGGGACTAATGCAACCAACCTTTCCATTGTCTGACCAGAAAGTCCCGTTTTTCCAGTCTTCCAATTAGGGTAGATATTTCTGGCATATGCTTCAGCACTGGCGCCATGCATATCTCCATAGTCTGCCAACAGCTCACTTAAAGCCTCTGAATCTAAAGATAAGAAGCAACCCTTAATCTCGCTTACCCCATTACCAAATAGTCGCGTAAGTAATGAATACTTCGAAGGACTGTAGGTTCTCCACCCACGTGACCTCCAACTTCTATATCTTCTGCCGTAATAAGTCATTATTTAAATAGTTCCCATTAACTAGTTTTTATGCAGATGAACTCGTCAAAATTCAAATGATTAGATAAGCTGAACTCATCAGAATCAATTAATTCTGGTGGCGCGATACGTCGTAAGCAGCGATCTGGAACAGGTCCTGATTTAGAGGTTTGCGGATATCCATCTAGCTCATAAAGTAGCCATCGATTCTCAACCTGAATCTCAACCTCCCATGTAGGGAGTGGTTCGTCACATCTTCCCCACTCCTTTAGACCTAAATACTCAACAACTCTCACAATATTTCCCAAATTTTCTGGACATATACAGTTAACGGTGATTGCCAAATCACCGAGACTACAGTTCAATTTACTCATATTCTCTTGATAGTCTTTTTCCATTAATGAAGTAAGTCCTCTTTGGGCTTGGCTGCTTCTGATTTTTCATGATTACTTACTAAAAAATCTTTTGTTTTAAGCGCATTTAACAAATACATATCAACCACTCCTGGCCCAGCATCTGAATCTCTTGAGCTGATATAGACCAGGCTATAAATTAAGCTGTCAGCCTCTTCCCCATCAATCATTTCAGTATTTCCCTCGCGATGGTCTATAACTCGAAGCCCTCTACAAAATTCTGGCCTCTCTTCATCAGCCCATGACATATCTAGTCGATCAACATCAAATCGTTCACTTCTAAAAATGTTGCTAATATAAAAACGAGCGCCCTGAAAAAAAGTGTAATCACGCATAAATGTGTTTATTCCTAAATAAATTGCTTATCTTTGTTTTTTTTATTACTGCAAACATATTCAATCTTTCTATTACCAACTGACTTTGGAGAGACATGAAATGCATTTGCTCGCATGGCAAAGGGACCCTCAGAAAAATCCCCTTTAGCTAATTTGTCTTTAAAAAATGTGACTTGTTTAGGCTTAATAGTGCGATTTACGCAATCTATTTCCTCCTCTAGGATTTTTGAAAAGTATTCCAATTCCTCGGCACCTTTTTGCGTATCAAAATAATTTCTCATAGCCACTACATAAAAAATTGCATCATCCTTGGCGATGATTTGCTCAGGATCCAGATATTCCGCAAAGTCATCTGTTTCTCCAACCTTCTCCCACCTTGCATTTAACTCATTCAACCTTTGGTAATAAACAATGTTGGGAGCTGTTGCATAGAGTTCATGGATTCCGTAATAAGCAACTACGGGAATAGAAAATACAATCGCAATGGAAATAAGCACCCATCTAATAGACTTAAAAGTAATCTCAGTGGTATTCAATTTATCTCTCTATATAGATGTTGACGTTGCACTAATCTTAAAATTCTCGAAAATAATTTTGTTTTCTAAATACTGAATCTTCAAAATTTCAGCAATAGGTTTAGCAGTTAAATAACTAATCAATACAGCAAATGGAAAGGTAACCTTTGCTCCCCAATACCCCGTAGCTGGCAAGGCAAGCTCAACACTTTCAACTCTGAAAATTGCCATTCCTGCCAACATAAAAAGATCTACTTTTGCATTTAAATATTTCTTAGTATTGGTTTTTGGACCTTTTTTCTTAAGCTGGGCTACTAGCTCTAAAAATTCTTTTGTATTGATCTCTATTTGCATTAATAACTCTCATTAATAAATTCGCAAACTATCTGCCCGTTGCGAGTGATGGCGTATCCCTCAACAGCCTGTTCTAGTAACTCGCCATATTCCCCAAAAGGAGTATCTTTAGGTGTTTTGAAGCGATGTAGTTTTCCTTCTGAACTAAGTTGATTTACAAACTCAACCCAAGCTTTGTTCATATGACCAAATGGCAGACTTGACACTCCACTTAACGGATCTGAGTAGATGTTTTCAGCCTCTATCTGACTTATGCTGCATTCCTCAAGCAAGTATTGCGGTCTGGCAATAAAGGGATATTCAATTTCTTCTTTATCTCTATTCATTTTTTTATCTATTAAGTCCTTGACAGCCATATAAATCGCAATTGGCCAACATGCGGTTATGAGCAAAATTGCTCCAGGTATTACTAATTTTTCTCTTAAACGGTAATGCCAAGGTCTTTCGCCGTGAATAGCCCTATTGATATCCTTTGCGAACTGACTAGGGCGCTCATACTGAAATAGATAGAGCCCGAGCGATATCGCTACGCCTATGCCTATATATATTTGCAAATACAACATCATTGCGAACCGCTTTTATCTACTGGGAATGTTGTAAATGCTGCAACGCCATAACCTTCGGGATCGCCCTCCTTGCCAACGCCATTTGTAATTACACGTTTAGTAACTAACATTCCTTTTTTAAAAGTGAGATATAAATCCTTTTCAAAAGTACTTCCATACCCCATATGGACGTAATCAATCATCTTTCCAAATGGACATCTCACCTCACCACTAAACCAATGAGCAAAAACTCCTTTTGAATGATCAGGAAATAAATCTTTCATCCTTACTTTTGACCCATCACGACCAGTTCCACTCAGACTAGTCAAATAGAGTCGATCCTTTATCACTTTCCATGTCCCCGTATACCCACGCCAACAAGCTGTAGAAGTTGATTGGAAATCGATATCTTTACCGGCTGTACACAACCAATAGTCCAAAGGTTGTGAGCACATTGAAAGTCTCTGATCTTCATAAATTAATGTTTCTGATATTTGTGCTGTCATAAGCTCACTTACTCGGTACGTAACCAATACGGTTACCGTTGTTATCAAATACGTTTGTCACACCAGTTGGCGCTTGCACCTCATATCCAAGTCTCTTGCCCTGGTTGTCATAAACCCCATTAGTTGCATTCCAGTTACTAGAACTGTTATTCCAATTACTAGGACTGTTATTCCAATTGGCTGATGAGTTATCCCAGTTCGATTGGCTGTTATTCCAATTGGCTGGCGAGTTGTCCCAATTCGCAACTTGCCCAAATACCTGGCCATACACAACCAGTGTCAATACGCTTACTACATTTTTAATATTTTTCAATGTCTTTTCCTTAATTGAATTTCTCTACTATTGAAATTAATGTATCTATAACTGTACAAATCGTCATAATCCAAATTGCAATATCAAAATTTCTACTTAGATTTACTAGTTGATTTCTTAAAAATTGCATGCTTTTTAATTACACCTTTCCAGAACGCACCTCATCTAACATTCGACCCAATCTTGAGTAGCTTTCCTCGGGCACTGTTTTTAAAAATCGAATTAAATGCTGGTCGCCACTTTTAAGAATGAGCCTCTTTAGTTCAGGCGCCATTTCCTCCGAGCCCTGGACCTCCCCTTCATCAAGCTCCATGCCCCTAACAATCGCACCTACTCGTAACGCTTCCTCAAGCGTTAAAGTAAATTCAGCCGAGAAGCTCTGGCCACAAGCATGACAAGTCTCAGCATGGCGTAAATTAAGAGCTCCGCAAGATACGCATTTTTTAACTTGTTTACCTTCCGGCTTCTTTGGAAACTCATAGCCACATTCACAGTCAGTAGCTGATAGTGGATGACTCTCGCCACATTGAGGACAAACTTTCTCTTTCGGAGGCCCAGGGTCGACTCGGTTTGCCGGAGACATCTCCTCCTCAACCCGTTTTGCATATTTCTCAAATGTTTTAAAGGCTGGCATCACAACATATGCGCGTGAATAATCATCATATGAAGCTGTTCTAACAACCCGGCCCATCGCCTGCCTAAATGCCAACTCAGTTAGGGCATTAGGCAAATAAATTAATACCCTGAGCCGACGTATATCTACACCTTCAGAAACCATGGCAACCGAAACTAGCCACTTACGTGTTGTATTTCTAAATTGCTTAATTTTGTCTTCTGGATTGGCTAGCTGACTGTGAACAATTAATGGCTTCTCTCCATCTAAATCCTCTAGTAAAGAAGCCATGAACTCAGCAACTTCAATATTCGGAGCTATAACTAATCCACCGGCCTCGGGCATTGTTAGACGTAGCTGATTTAACTTCTCAATCCCGGATTCGATCATTGAAGCTTGATAACCTGTCATTAATGGCTTTTCTGTTCCGGGGATGTACTGCGGCGTCTTGGCCAGCTTATAAAAATCAAGTGCAGTCTGTAGCCCAGGAATTCGCGCAAGATTTTTAGGCAATGTAGGCTCAGTGTCCCCTGAAACCTTCACCTCCTCACCTCCAAGGTCAACCGTAAACTTACCCTGATGTTTGTGAAATGTAATTGGCCTGCAATATCCAAGCTCTACGGCATCGCCATAAGTTAAGGTGTATGTGCCTTCTTCTGGGTGGGAAATGGCACCACTATCGTCATAAGCCAACCATACAGACTCTGCACCATCAGAACGAATTGGTGTTCCAGTTAATACCAGTACAAATTTAGCTGACTCAAAAGCACCGCCCGCACTTTCACCCCAGGCAGCCTCTACTGCAGCATGATGATGTTCATCGCAAATCACCAATACCTTTGAGGACTGGCACACAGCCTGAAGTTCTGGCCAAAGACCTTGAATAGCAGACCAAGTAGCGCAAATATCCATACCAAGATCACCTAACTCTCCATCTTTTGCGGTAACTTTGCCCATATGCCTTCCCGTTACACGGGTAAAGTCTTCGGCCCACTGCGTCACTACTTGCGTACGTGGGGCAATCACAATCACTCGGTTGATTTCTTCACTATCAAGCAATGTTTTCGCTATCGCACAGGCTGCTAAAGTTTTACCAGCGCCGGGGGCAGCGTTAATTAGAAAATGGCGATCCTTTTTACCGCGCACTAACCAATCCATCGCCTTTTGATGGGCCTCAACTTGCCAGGGTCTTAATTTAATATTCACTTTGCACCTTTAGTTAAATTACATTTTTGGCATAAGGCCTGACCATTTTTTGTTATGGTCTTCCCGCCATTTACAAATGCCAAAACGTGATCGGCATGAAAATTACTCATTAATCTCTCTTTGCATATCGCACAACTTCCCCCGGATACCCAAGCAAGAATTGAACGTTGTTGTTTATCAAAAAATCTCTTCATTTCTCTAGCCAGTACTCCGTCATTTCAATTTCATTAATCGGTAAATTTGCCGGTGGCTTTACAACTGCAACCTTATTAATTCTCAAAAGTACTCTCACATAACTGACTTTTCGGGACCTCACCATCCAGCCCTCTTGGCGCATTTTTGAAATATTCGACGTTAAAGATGGAACCCCAAAATAAATAATTGCCTCTAATCTTGTAATTGGATTACCAGCCGCTAAATGCTCCTTCAATGCCAAAGTCACCCCATATCGATTAGCACTCATAACTTCCTCCAAAATATTTCTTCCAGGGCTTATTAGTAATAAATTCATCTGATTCAAATTCATAAACTGAATTAAGCAGATCTCTTTCTTCGTACATCAATTCACCCTCATCAGAACTCATTAGACTGAATGCATCTTTTGTGTTCTGCTCATCAAAAGAAGGCCTGTAGTCATATCCCTCTTCGTACTCATCTTTGAATAATTCTTGTAATGCACTTGCATACTCAAGAAGCTCAAAATCTTTGTATCGACTACCTACCCCTTCTTTGAGAACTTGATAGATAAATTTGACTTGTTTTGGGCCATTCATTCGAATCATCTCCATGACTACTCCTTAGTGATAAAGACGATTAACTTTGGATTTAGTCAGGCGTTGGTTTTGATAAAGCTTTCCAACAGTCACAATTGCACGATCTTCACGGGACTCTATTAAGTAACTTCTCAAGTTCTCATGATTTTTTGCAATGAAGAAATGGCCGAACTCTGCTTCCATTTCTTTAATGGACTTCTTGCTAAAAAATCGCATTACGCATCCATGGGGGGCTGGTCGAACTTCTCCATAGGCTTGTAATAAACGCTCTACTCCGTAATTAATACCTCTTTGCTGCGCTCTTACTTCTGCATGTTTGGTTTTCATAAATCCTCCGAGTTAATTAACAAACGAAGGGATTTGCATTTGTTTCTCGCCAATTTCTTCGCTCTTAACTACAAGACGAGCCGAAATGGGAAAAGTCAGGGCCCCAATCAAAAAAATATGAAAATGGGGCCCAGAAATGAGAAAAGGCCCCGAAGGAGCCTTTTAAAGGGGGTTAATTGTAAGAAAGCCTACTTTTTGCCCTGTCCAATAGTGGCATTAACCGTACCCGAGGTCTCTGGCTTTATCCCCAACAGGGACTTAACCTTCTCCTGATCCTTGGCGTTGGCTTTGAATGGTTTGATATAAAGGCCGTACCTACCACCTGCCTGAGAGGCTTCAACTTCCATATCCGCCTCTAATGCCGCAGAAATAACTTCAAAGGCGAACTCTTTAGGATTTGGAACTTGTAAAGAAACATACTCTTGCGCTGATGAAGCTTGGTTTGCAGCGCTATTGTCCCCCACGCCTCTTGTTGTGACTGTTGCAGGCATCATAAGGAAGCGACTAATTAATATGCCGATTGAAAAGGCTGTCACCATTGAAGCCGCAAATCCCCTCCACTTTACGGCAAATGATTTTTTAGGCTGGGACAGGGCTGTTAATTTACGCTCAAAGGACTGCTTGAGATACTCGGGAGTCTCTTTGGTAATGCCCAATTTTTTCTCATAATTTTGAATTGAGCGTTTTATTACTTCCTCTTGCTCTTTTGAGAACAGATCATCTTGGGGATTTTGATTATTAGTTGCCATGCAGTAACCCCTTTTATTTCTCGAGACAATGTTCGATATATGGAGCTAATTTCTTTTTACTCTCATATATATATTGCTTAGTTGCAGCCTCAGTCCTAGATATAACCTCAGCAATCTCAACTATAGCCATGTTATCTAAAGACATAGAAATAGCCGCAGCATTTTGTGGAAATTTTTGAGAAAAAACAATCAAACCTTTTGATACGCAATCCTGAACATCAAATTCCGTAGCCAAAGCATTTCCAGGTGAAACAGGAGGGTCATCATCAGAGAAATCTACCTCCTCTGGCAATGGAATTTCATATTTCTTATACGCTCTCTTAAAGAGATCTAAAGCGGTGTTTTCTGCAATAGTGATCACCCAAGAAACCAAAGACTCAGCTGATTTAGGCTGTGAAGTGGTAGTAGCCAGCTTAAGAAATGCGTCTTGCACAATGTCCTGGGCTTCACTTTCAGAGAGATATTGATATTCATACCGCAACTTTTTATACATAACTGGCTGAAATTCCTCATAAATTAGTTGGATAGCACTATTCTTTTCAATAGCGCTGCCATTCACTAATTTGTGAAAAATTGCTTCTTTTTCTTGTTGACTCAACATAAAGACGACTCAGGCTATAAAAAGTCAGGGTTGGTATATAAAATTAATTACAGTTATTCTTATTAATAATATCTTATCAATGGAATTTGAATGTCTGAAAAAGGTCCAATAATCCTACTTTCAACTGCTGTAGTGGTAGGAATTGCTGTTGGCGCGTTTTATTGGAACGCTATCAAGCCAACAAAAGAGCAAAGTGAACAACTGCTCATCAGCTCGACAATCCGCTCTGAGGTATGCAAGAAAATACAGGGCGAAGTAGATCAATATAAGCAATCTCCCGATACCTTTAAACGAGGCACTCTTAGAAATATCAAGAATGAGGCTACACAAAACGCAAAGGTTGAACTTCCTCAATTTCCAGCAGAACGTCAAATCCAATACTTTGATCGCAAATCAATTATTAATAACTGTGAAAGCCTAGCCCAAGGGTGGGTAAAAATTCCAAGCACTTTCCCAGAATTTTATGAAGCCGAACTTCAAGAGATGGGATTGACAACAGCCCAGACCAATCCGAGCCAGCCAATGATGGCCAATACCGATACCGCCCAAAAAAGAATTGCATTGGTAATTGGAAACTCAAGCTATGCTTCTAGGCCACTTAAAAATCCAGTCAATGATGCGGATGACATGACGGCGTTTTTAAAAAGTGCAGGCTTTAAAGTTATGGAAGTGAAGAATGCCGATATTTTTCAACTCAGATCTTCAATCAAAAATTTTGAAGAAAATTTACCATCTTATGATGTGGGTCTGATTTATTACTCCGGCCATGGAATTGAATTTAAAGGCTCTAACTACCTGATACCCGTAGATGCTCAGCTAAAAAATGAGCAAGATATCCCCAGACAAGGCTATGACATAAGTAGCATCCTAGCCAAAATGTCTAAAGCCAACAAAAAAACTACAATCTTTATTCTTGATGCATGCAGGAATAATCCCGTCTTCTCGCAATATAGATCAGCTGCAGATGGCTTAACTCAAATGGCAGCACCGAGCGGAGCTATTATCGCCTTCTCTGCAGCACCGGGGCAGGTTGCTAGCGATGGCAATGGAAGAAATAGCCCTTACACAGCAGCCCTATTAACCAAAGCAAGAGTTCCTAATAAAAAAATTGAGGACATCCTAAAAGAGACTTCACAAAAGGTTTCGGATGATACTGGAGGCAGACAAATTCCTTGGTACAACAGCAGTCTTGTTGGCGATTTTTATTTCAGTAAGTAAGTCATGAACCTAATTTATAAATTGCCTAAATGGCTAAGGTGGATACTTCTACCTTTCGCCAGCGTTATTGGCTGGTTTCTAGTCAACCTCTTAGCAAAATTGGCATCAAAAATATTCATGTTCTTGTCTAGCCCAGGCGGCTGGTCAGAAAACTTTTTCGAATATGTTCTAAATCCAGGTATCGCAGGATTTTGTGCAGTCTATATTGCAATGATATTTGCACCAAAGCATAAAAAGTTCGTTGGCTATGCTGCAGCATTCTTATGGGTTGGATTTGCAGGTGCTTTAGCATTCTTTAACATCATGCTTAAAGAATGGCCTGCTTTGCTATCTTCAATTACTACTATAGTTGGATGTGCCTTTGCTATATATGAACCCCCTCCTGAAGAAGAGCAACCGGATGAACGTTCGCGTATTTATTGAGCGGCAATACTAGATAGCACTAACTTACCGCCGCTAAGAGAACCATACTCCCAGGGCTCTTGCTTGCCTTGAGTAGCCTTTAATACATCATCACGAACATTACGCAAAAGAATAGCAATATCTTCTTTTTCGCCAATCAAGGTTGCTAAGGCTCCTGTGTAAGGGCTATTTTTGCCCTCAGGCCCGTCAAATGCTACACCGCCATCCTTGGTTGCAAAAGATATCAAGGTACCCCTTGGAACGTTCATCGGCGCTAACCCATGATTGGCAAATGTGGCTGTAGAGGATTTAAATGGCTTTGTTCTACAAGCATCCAAGAAAATAATTTTGCTCTTTCCAGGAAGATTTCTGCGAATGATGTCATTTAGGCTAATTCCGTCGATAGCAACAATATCTTCTTTGCTTTTAAAGTCCATATCCGTAGGCAAAAGATAATTAACACCCCCAAGCTGCATCCCGTGGCCAGAATAATAAAAGACAGTTACATCTGCATCTCTGGCCTTCTCAGAAAAATTCATTAAGGTACTCATAAATGATTTTCTATTTAAATCGGGGGCATATGTCACATTAAATCCGAAGCCCCTTAATTTTGTAGCCATGAGACTTGCATCATTAAGCGAATTACCTAATCGTCCAGATTGATACTGTGAGTTCCCAATAACTAATGCATAAAGTACGGGCTTACGACCACTCGCGGATACTTTCTCTTCCTTAATACTTGATGGAACCAAAGCCATGAGACCAGGCGGTGGGGATGCTCTAAGCTCAAATAACTCATCAATTGAGTTACGCATATCAGGCATATCCTTGACATAATTTCCTGCAAGAATTTTATTCATTCGATGCAATCTTGAATCAGCATCTTCACCCTGTAATTTTTCTCGAATTTCATACCACTTCTTTGCCTCTACCAAATGTCCTGGATTGGTATAGTTATCCTCATACATATCAGCAATTTGCTCAGCAATTTGATCATTCGGATTTTCTTCATACTTTTTAGTTAAATATTGAATGATCTGATCGGGCTTATTTTTCAAATTAGTCGGCAGTGGGCCTAAAATTTCTAGTATGTGATCTTCCTTCTCTAATTCCTTGTATCTTTTAAGCAGGGCTTTATATTGATCATCAGGTAAATCTATTTTTCCCTCATACGCATACCAAATTAAATTATCAGGACCATATTCACTATCAGCCCCATCAAGGATGTGCACCTGAGCTAACCTTTTGTTACGAACATTAGAATTGACTGCAGCCCCAAATAGCACTCCCAGGTTATTACGAGCATGATTAGTCAAATCCTGATTCCTCATAGCAATTGCCTTTTTAAGGCCTTCTTCCATGAGAAGCTGAGCAAGAGGCTCGTTAACCTCCCCACGCTCTCCTACAAATTGCACCCAACCTTCATCAACAAAGTCAACAGCCTCAATAGGCCCATATTTTTTTTGACGCTCTTTAAGAAACTTTTCTGTTTTTAAAATTAACTCAGGTAATTTCATTCTTTCAACCTCCCGAGTCTCTTCAGGCTTTAAGGAGTCAACCGCAGCTTTTAAGTCGCCTTGATAATTTGGAAAATCCACAAGCTCGGGATTCTTTAGGTCATATAAGGCTTTTAACCAAGCTGCGTTCAATACATCCGTAAACTGTAAAAACTTAGAATTGTCAATGATGTACCAAATAGGAGATGAGGCTCCACGCTTTATGGACTCCAAGGCATAAGGTATAGACTTTTGTAAATTAGAAGGCTTGTATTTGCTATTCCCATATAGCTTCATGAGAACTAGAGAACTAGAGACAGATTTATCTTTCATTAGGGCTACTTCAATCTCATCAAGACCTTTTTTTGTATGGCCTTGCAAAATAATTTGAGCGTAACGATCTATGGCAATTGCGTTATCCTGATTAGCTGCTTTTTGGTAGTAAGACATTGCTTTGACATTGTCTTTAACGAGTCCCCCGTACCCATTTAGGTAGAGGTATCCCATAATTCCTTGACTTACTGCATCATTTTTAGCTGCAGCTTTAGATGCCCAAAACAATGCCTCTTCATTATTTTTTGCCATTCCAAGCCCATTTACATAAATTCTGGCCAGGTGGCTTTGTGACTTTAAGTCACCTTTGCTTGCATACTCCTGAAATATGGGAAGCGCCTTATCGTATTGTTTAGATTGAAAAAGGTCTACAGCCTCCTGTACCGTGGCTGCATTTGCTATGGCGCAAACGAGAGAAAGAAATAATCCAATGAACCTATTCATGTTTCGGTCAATTTTATTCTCATAATAGATTTATGAGGCACTATATAGTGCTAAATTGTGAGTACGCACTCAACAGAGTCATATATATAACTTTGAGAAGGCATTTATGTACAGTTTTATGAGATTATTTCCCATCTTATTTCTAAGCACCATATACAACATAGCGGTTGCTCAAGCTATATATGGGCCAAATGGAGAGTACAAGGGCTACAGCCAAATATCTCCCAGTGGCGTGACCAATGTATATAACTCCCAAGGGCAGAATACTCAGTCCTTTCAAACCGATAACGGTCAGACTAATTTTTATAGCCCCAGTGGACGCTATGAGGGCACATCGACCGCTCCAATACAAATGCAACCCAACACCATAATCAATGCACCAAGACAAGCCCCTCAGGCACCCTCAGTCAAAGGCTGGTAATTTTCGAGCATCAATAAATTATTTTGCCACTAATAAGTCTTTGCTATTTTGATCTTTTTTACCAGAATAAAATTTTATAAGAAGCGAATTTAATAAAGGTGATTCGGGCTCAACCTCTAAGAATAAGGTTAAAGAGGACTGAAATTTTTTAGCATCGATATCACCAAAAATTTCTTTAGCACTACTTTTTGCCACTTCTAATATCTGAAGACAAGTCTCAAGCCTTGGGCCCAATATAGAATGCTCGAGATAAAGCTTGGCTTCTTTAGTCCCATCAATTCCATAGTATTGAGCATACTCACTATGACCTAATCCCTTTAACTGGGGGAAAATAAACCATATCCAATGTGTTTTCTTTTGCTCATTTTTTAACTCTTTAAGCACTTGATCAAAACATCCATTTTGAGCAATTACAAATCTTTCTAAAGAGTGTTCATATTCATTTTTGTAATTAATCATGATTATTCTTAATTAGATCTGACTCTTCTACGATTTCTTTGCTCAAATGAAATGGCCTCCTCTAAGAGAGTTTTTTGTCTATCAGCCTCTTGTTTAGCTAATCTATCGCGCTCTATCAGCTTCTTACCTGTGATGAGCTGCTGATCATTTAGCAAAGATTCTAGGGTGGGCTTACTCTTCCCAGGGGAATCGCTCACGACTTAACTCCTCCATGATTTCACGTTTACTCTTAGCCGACTTAGTAGAGCGATTTGTTCCGTGTCTTACCCAATGAGCTTGATCAGCATGAATCTCTTCCAGCTCTTTCTTGGAATCTTCATCAATTGAAGTTGACTTTTGTGGGTTAATTTTTCCCAAATATTCAAGGTCGCCCGTACTCATATTGATATTCTAAGCGTTACTTAAAGTAACGCTTACAACCGAATTAAGCGGCCCGTAGCTCCTGATGTGCTCGCTTCTTACTAGGGTAGTTATCCGCAGCCTTACTGTCAGCCTCAATAAGCTTTCTAGTATTGGTTCCTCGTAATTGCTCAATAGCCTGTATTACCTGTAGATGGCTATAGTGCCGCTCAATCATTAATACGCTAGTACCCATCTGCTTAGCTAGTGTATGTATAGGGACCATATCGTGAGTAAGCGCTAAGGTGGCATAAGTATGACGTAGGCTATAGAACACCCGCTTTTGATTGGTCTTGGGATCAATCAATAAACCATGGTCTGCTAAGAAACCATCAAACATGTGATTAAGCACATCGCTTAGATCTCTACCTTCTTTGGTTCTAAAGATGTAGTCATCGTTAGTAGGCTTAATCAGCTCAGCCAAAGGATCTTTAATTGAGCTTGCTATCCCATAGTTACGCATGGCAATACGCTCTAAGACCTTAATACTAGGTAAGCGTCCTATGATCTGCCTTTGCCCGGTTTTTCCTTTAACTGTCATCTCACAGCTGCGGTTAAGACTGTGCACTTCAATGACTTCTCCATCTTCATCCAATTGATCTGTGACAGTACTAATGGGGTTCATCATGAAACGGATCTGCTTCCATTTCATATCCAGTAGCTCAATGCCTGGTCTTGCGCCTGTATCAACCAGCATCTCTACATAGTCTCTCAGTATTTCTCTGCGTTCACGTACATCTCTAGTTCTGCCTGATTCTATGTAAGGACCCAATAGCTTTAGTAATGCTCTGAGTTCATGCAATTCAAACGCTGGGCGACGCACACTCTCTTTAGTCTTGCCATCTAACTTGGGACGATTACTCTCAGTTAAATAACCCCTAACAATAGCCTCATCAAAAACTCTATTAAATGCCGCATTCTGGGTTTTACGATTACTGTTGGATATTGCCAATCCATACCTAGCTTCACGGTCATCGTAGTACTGCTGCAGAGCATCGTAGTCAATATTAGTAATGAGCCTTTGTCCAAGACTGGGTATGAAATGCTCATTGATTATGCGGATATAGTCTTTGTAGATTGACTTACCTAGCCCGCCTTTTAAATCTCGCTCCATCCTGTCAATAGCTAACATAGCGATATCTTTAAAGCGTTTGGTCACGACTGGGATACCAGAGCGTTTACGAATCTCCGCTTCTACCAATAGCTCTTTAGCCTTATTGACCGCCAAGTCAAGCTGTATTTCTTTCGTAGTAGCCCGTATCCACTTGTTATCCACTTTATAGCGACATTGCCATACGGCACTATGCTCGCGTTGATAGAGGGTTAGGTTACGGTGTATGAGTTGATGTGTGCTTTCTTTTTTAGTTGCCATACACATACTTTAGCTTCTGACCACCAACTAGGACAACCTGATTGGAGGAAAAACAGGGGTCAATTTAGCCAAAAGAAAGTATGGCTAGTTGTGGAAGAGCGTGGGGATTTATGAAGGGGTAAGCGTTACTTAAAGTAACGCTTGGGATTTTTAAACAACCGTTCTAGACCTTAATAATGCAATCTCCTCAGCATAAAAATTTTCTGGGGGCGAGAAAAAATCAAATGCCATATAGAGATCCGAAACCAATCCCTCAACAATTTGAGGTAAGAAGTTATGCACCATATCTCCAGAAAAATTTGATTGGGATTCAATCCTATCTGTCTTACATCCACGACCATCAAAAATTAGCCGGCGATTATTGAAACTGAATAAACTCCTACCCTCTAATCCAGTCCACTCACATTTCATTGAAATTGAATACCCATCTTCAAACATAGTCGATGCAAGCTCATTGACCCGCAAAATAAACTCTCCAACCCTCCATACTGGAAGAGTAAGCTCAAGTCCAGACCCGGGCGCTCTTTGGTTAGTCATTTCGGACAGCTCACCCAAAGAATCCTCTTGATAACCTCTCAACAAATATATAAAACCTTTTGGATCAACCCTCCAAAAATCAGCATGGGCAGAGCTAGGATATTTGAGCTTTGTCAAAGATGCCTCTATTAAGCCCTCGGAGAGATATGGACGATTTTCTGGATCATTTAAGGATACGAGAATTGGCCATCCTGTATAGCGCTTCAAACTAGCTATGTTTGCTAATATCGCATTTGTTTTAAGATTTTTTGATGTGCCTTGTATTTCACATCCAAAATCAAAATAGCCGTGTGTAATTTTCGATGGATTGTCTTCAAGCAACCCAGAATTAATTTCCTGCCATTTTAAATTTGCAGCATTACAAAAACTGATTAGTGAGCTTGAGTCAATACTGCCAGTAGCCGATGTAGGAGTACCGCTAACATAAGACAGATCTAGAAACTCCCTCAAAGTTTCCATTATTTCTGATTTTTGATTTAGGACGCAGCGATGAATCAATCTATCCCACTCATATCCATCGGCTGGCACTTCGCTACTTGGCCCTGGACGCCTTATGTAATAGGAATCTTTTTTTATTGTTTGTTGCTGAGTTCCTTTTGCAGCCCTAATTGGAACTTTTGTCTGCCCATTTGTTTGAATTAAAGGAAACTCTTCGCCAGATTCCGGATGTATTTGAAATGTCACATTTACATGAAATGGTGGCTCAGCAAATTTTTTCAGAATATTATTAATTTCATCAGCCGAAAATTCTGCTAAATCAGATGGTCTTGCCAGATCTGGAGAAAGTTTTCCACCCCCATCATCAACATAGCCAATTAGAAGAAAACCACCGCCATGATTTTCTAAAGCTATAAGAGCTTTCGCAATCAACCCTTTATGCTCATCATTTGTCGATGGATTTATCCAGCCCTTGACCTCAAAATCCAAAGACTCTGATGGATTTAGTAGCCAATCATTAAACCGAGAATTAATTTCGTTGTTTAGCATATGAAGCTAAAGGTTAGCACTAATCAATGTTTATAAAAAGACAAAACCCCCACCATTTCTAGTGAGGGTTTGCTTTTCTGGTGGGCCCACCAGGACTTGAACCTGGGACCAAAGGATTCCGGTTTGTGTAGCTTTCACTACTCCCTGGACTATGCCTTCATCATATGCTTACGCACTTAGATGGGTGCCGTCTAGTCTCTACACCTTCAACAGCACTTTCACGCTGAAGCTTGGCTCGGCGTTAGCTTGTGCAGCTTTTGGCTACATTTAGCTTTCTCCGAATTTGACACCATCCCTTATGCAGTTTCCACGCATAAGGCACAACTTTCGCTATGAGTCCTCTGCTCTAACCAACTGAGCTATGGGCCCTAAACTTTACATTTACTACACACCT
>Ga0194047_10000542_pt1 | contig 25212 bp, 20 predicted proteins | sample JunL225m_MetaG_2_FD_160070 | JGI IMG/M metagenome (GOLD analysis project Ga0194047, IMG submission 160070) | Anoxic zone freshwater microbial communities from boreal shield lake in IISD Experimental Lakes Area, Ontario, Canada - Jun2016-L221-5m | ecosystem: Environmental > Aquatic > Freshwater... | reverse complement strand
CCCGGAAGTGATGATTGGGGAAGAAGAAGTACGGCGAGGTTCGCGACGTGTCCCGTTGACCCCTACTTCCACACCACCTCATACCCATCGCCGCGATTGGTTTTCCATTTCGATTGCCACTTCCCCCGATAAACCGCCTTTGCGCCTACGTCTTGGCAGAATAACAGGCACCCTATTTCTGTTAATTCTTCTGACCATACTGTTAGGTGCGGCTTTTGGCATTTTCTCTATAGTATCCGGCACAATTACAACCAGCGGTGACAGCCTTGCGTGGCAAAATAGCGCATCGGTGCGTGAGCAGCAACGCCAGCGCGTAATTGATTTGCAGGAACGCCGCATGAATGATTTGCAGGAAGAAAATCAAAAACGGCTGATTGAAATTGGTCAGCTTGAAGGACAGCTTCAGGATTTGGGCGATAGCATTAATAGCCTCAAAACGGTGGCGCGTCAATTGCAAGACTTGTTGGGTTTGTCGAGCAGTAGCCAGATACCTTTAGTGCCTTCTACAGTTCGCCCGCAAGGCAGCGATAGTTTCCAATATATTCCTCCCATTCGGGTTAATGGCGGCTATCTTGACCCTGCACAGGGACAGCAATACCTTGACCAGTTTAACGGCTTGTTGGGCAAACTCGATTCGTTCAGTCAGCTTCTGCAAAATCGCAAGCAAAGCCTGACCGATTACACCCTCACTTTGAATAATTACAGGCAAGACCTGTCACAGCAACGCGCCAACCTTAATTCGGCTTCCGCCAGTTTGGCGCAGTTAAGTAAGTTGGGCGATACCGATGCTGCCCCTGATGTATTGCCTTGGTATGGGCAACTTACCAGCCTCTACGGTTGGCGCATGAGTCCTTTCCGCTCCGGTGTCAGAGAATTTCACTATGGGCTAGATATTAACGCCAGCGAAGGCACTCCGGTTCAGGTGACTAAATCAGGCATTGTAACCTACATAGGCTACGACCCCGGATATGGCAATATGGTCGAAGTAACCCATGCGGGTGGCTGGCTTACCAGATACGCGCATAATTCCAAAATACTGGTGCAGTTGGGGCAAACCGTGCGGCGGGGCGATATTCTTGCCTTGTCGGGCAATACTGGTGCCAGCACCGGTCCTCACATCCATTACGAAGTTCATCACAATGGTATGCCGGTTGATCCGGCTACCCTTGTGCCAACCTTGATTCGCCGCTAGATTAAAAAATTTGCAGTTATAGAACCATTTCTGTTATTATGCTGTCAAGCGATTTTTTCGCGAACCTTTTTTCGTTAGTGAAGGAGTCAATTTAACACAATGGCTAGGATGTTTGGTGGTAATCAATCGCGCAATGGGAATGAGCTTACCGTTCCGCAAGGTAGCAATATCAAGCCGGATGAGCATATCGAAACCTCGATTGGTTCCACTGCCAGTCTCAAAGGTGAGCTAAAAGCCGAAGGTTCAATACGTATTGACGGGTTTTTCGAGGGGCATATCGAAACTGCCGCAAATGTTATTATCGGTCCCACTGGTAAAATAATGGGTGATATTAAAGCCCGCAATGTGCTAGTAGCTGGTCGCATAAAAGGTAATATCGAGGCGTTGGAGCGCGTGGAAGTGCTTAACGTGGGCGGTGTGCTGGGTGATATTGATTGCCCAAAGGTTTTTTTGGAAGAAGGCGCGATATTCAAGGGGCAAGTGCGTATGCCTCAAATACCCGATGAGGAAGAAGCGCGGTTCTTGCTGGAAAGCCCTAACGAGTAACTACAATTCAAAAATTATGATTATATGGCGGCTAACAGCCGTCTTTTTGTTTATTTGATTCGGGCAAAAAAAATGCGACATCCCTGAAAGGATGCCGCAATAAGCGATGAAAACAGAAGGGTTGGCAGGGTAAATTCATCCAAAAGTTATTAAAGGTTGGGAGTCTCCCAAATGGTTTTGTACAACCCACTTTGCCCTTTAATAAGGGTTGCCCATTGATTGCGCTCTATTTCTTTTAGTTTATTGAAAGCTTCCTGACAAATCTGTTTCGAATCAAAAGGCTGTAAACCTGAAAGTTGTAGCCTTTTTTCGAGCCTACTCATAATTTCATTTTCTTGTAAAGAACGGATAGATTTTGTCCAAGGAATACCAGCAATACTACGCACTCGACCTAGATTAGGGCGCAATTTCTCAAGTATGCCCATACGCTCTTCCATCGAGTTTACTTGGTTCATAACCCGAACCAGAGGTTTGTAACTCAATCCCGCCCGTGTATCTACTACTAAAGCTTTAGACAGATTTGGGAAGAAGATAGTCATTACTTCTGCTTCATCTATAGTAGAAAGAACTTGGGATATAAATTCATCCCGCTCCACTGTTTTACTTCCTTCCGTCCCTGCTATGTTGAAATTTATGGCTGGGCTTAAAATTCTTGTATAAGAAATGTCAAAGTCCAATTTAAACTTTGTACTATTCTATGATAGCATAAAAAAAAGTAACTTAAATTTCGGAAAAGAGAATTATTTGGATATGCTGTGTTAAGGCGTGGGATGGGTGTTTCGGTGAGGGCGTTGTTTGTTTGGAAGTTGCATTACCACGCCCGTGGGGGTTGGCTGACAATTAAGACACAGGTAAGTGCCGCGCTGCCCCACAAAAATATAGCTGATTGGCTGCTCACAGTTGGGGCAAGCTTCCCCTTCCCGCGCATGCACGAATAATAAATCCTGATTGCGTCCGCGCTGCCCTTCCCCGTCAAGGTAATCGCTGAGGGTTGTACCCCGATTTTCCACCGCTTTTGCCAACACTTCGCGAATAGCGTGGTAAAGCCGCTGGCGGTCTTCGGCGGTTAGGCTTTCGGCGCGGCGTTGCGGGTGAAGGCGGCTGACCCATAATGCCTCGTTTACGTAGATATTGCCAAGCCCTACCAGCACGCTTTGGTTTAACAGCAGCGGTTTCAGCATGCCTTTGCGTTTAACCAGCAAGCTCTCGAATAGTTCTTCGGTAAAACTATCCGTTAGTGGCTCAGGACCTAGATGGGCAAGGTATTGGCTTAATTCTTCATCGCTGGTAAATAAATAAATCCTACCGAATTTACGCAAATCGGCAAAGCGCAATTCTGTACTATCCTCGAAGGCGATGATAAAGCGAGTGTAGCGATCGGTAGGGTCATTACTTGCTCGGTAGAATAGATTTCCGGTCATCTTGCGGTGAAAGACCAGATGCTTTGAATTGGTAAGAGCTACCAGCACATACTTGGCGCGGCGGCTCACCTCAATAATCTTCTCGCCTGCTATAAGTTGGCTCAGCTCTGCCACCGGATGAGTTTGCACCATCCGCTCCCAATCTGCGAAAGTTACCCCGCGAATGATTTTGCCGGGCAGTACCCGCTGTAAATCGCGTACAGTTGTTTCTACTTCGGGTAGTTCGGGCATAGCTTAATCCTTGACCTCGTTTCGCCAGTAATTTAGCAAATCCTCGATACTTTGTTCCAAAGGAATTTGCGGCTGCCAGCCTGTCGCTTCCCTAAAACGGCTAGAGTCTCCGCGTACTTCCGGGACATCGCTAGGACGCATACGGGCAGGGTCATTTTCCACTTTTATCGGGCAATTGGCATGCTCCAACAGCATCTGTAACACATGGCTTATTTTCCAATCTTTCCCGCTACAGATATTGTATGGCTTACCCGGTTCGCACTTGCTACTATGCAACGCCATCCAATAGCCCCTGACCATGTCGCGCACATCAGTATAATCCCGACTACTGTCCAAATTTCCTACCCGCAAGGGGGCTACCGCCTGACCATGACGATGGGCGCGTTCCAATAGCGCGATTTGGTGGGCAAAAGTGGCGGTTGCCAGTTCCGGGTTCTGGCGAGGACCAAGCTGATTAAAGGCGCGGGTATTAAATATACGCAAGCCGAAACTGCGCCAGTATTGGTAGCCTAGCATCTCCTGTGTAATTTTACTAACCGCATAAGGGCTTCCCGGTCTGAATGGCTGATTTTCCTGCACGGGCAATTCTTCGGGTAAAATAAAGCCGTATTGGTCGCCCGAACCTGTATTCAGGATTGCTGGATTGTAGCCGCTCTGTTGTTTGAGTCGCTTGGCTATCTCGAACAAGTTAAGGGTGGAGGTCAGGTTATTTTGCAGGGTTTCGGCGGGGTTGGCAAAACTAGGCGCAATATGGCTTCGTGCTGCCAAATGAAAAATATAATCCGGGCGTAGTTCCGTAACGAGTTTCGACAACGCTTCCATCTCGGACATATCCAGCGCATACAGCTTGAGTCGTTCGTTGCCGTCAAGATGCGCCAAATTCGGTTGCGCCTGCGTGTTTGGGTCTGAAATTACGATTCCATGAATGGTGTAATTGCCCGGTTGCCCTAGTATCAGGTCTGCCAGATGGCTACCGACAAATCCGGCGATGCCTGTAATAATTATATTTTGTGACATTTGCCTTTGATTAAATGCCTTGCCTTGTTAAACGAGTATTTATTTTAGCTTACCCGTTCGATAAGCATAAACTGACTTTGAAGTTATTGTTATAATATTAGCTTAGCTCATGGCTGTCAATTTAATTATTTGCTGACACAGCTTTTAAAATTAAAATATGAAAAAAGACCCTTCCGATATTAGCAAGGGTCTTTTTATTATTTATCAGATTTTAATTCTCATGACCGTTGTCGCTATCATTCTCCGGTTCATCGGGATTAACCTCACCGTCCAATAACTGGAGTCCGTTGCCATTGCCGCTTTTCAATTCATTCATGTTCTCATCCTGACGGAAGCGGGTTCTTTCTTCGGTAACTACCGCGACCGAAGCGATAGAATCTCCTGCTTTGCCTAAGCTCATTACGGTAACACCTTGTGCAGCGCGACCCTGCCGAGATATTTCGCGTACCGGAATGCGTACTAGCATGCCGCTGGTAGTCATTAGCATCACATCATCGCTTTCGCTTACAACGCGGGTTGCTACGATTAGTCCGGTTTTGGGAGTCAGGCGCATAGCGATAACACCCTGACCGTAGCGCCCATGCACCGGAAATTCATCCATCGGAGTGCGTTTGCCAAAGCCAAGTGCGGTGATAATTAGCAAATCGGCTTCCAAATCAACCAAATCCATCCCCACCACGTAATCGCCTTCGTTTACCAACTTGATTGCGTTTACGCCCATTGCATCGCGTCCGATAGGACGTACTTCTTCTTCCTTAAACCGGATAGCTTTACCTTCGGCGGTAGTCAATATAACCTCGCCCAACCCATTGCTAATCCAAACGAAACCAAGCTCGTCTTTTTCCTCTAGGCGAATCGCGATAAGACCGTTGCTCCGCACGCTTGAGAACTCTCTCAAGTTGGTGCGCTTAATTTTGCCCTGTCGCGTAGCCATAACAAGGTACTTGGCTTTCTCAAAATTGTTGATGGCGATAACCGAAGTTACCTGCTCATTCTGGTCTATCGCGATGAGGTTGATGAGCGGCAAGCCTTTAGCGGTGCGCCCGGCATCCGGCACTTCATGGACTTTAAGCTGGAAAACGCGCCCTTTATTGGTAAAGAAAAGTAGGCTATCCATCGTATTGCAGATGATGGTATGTTGCACCACATCCTGCTCACGGGTAGTCATGCCGTTAACGCCCTTGCCTCCTCGCCGTTGGGTTTTGTAGGTATCGTGTGGCAAGCGTTTGACATAGCCTTTGTTGGTAATCGAAACTAGAACCACCTCGTCCGGTATTAAGTCTTCCACCGAGAGGTCGCCAACGGCATCCTCGATAATAAGGGTGCGGCGCACGTCTCCATATTTTTCCTTGAGAAATTGCAGGTCTTTTTTAATTATCTCCAGAATTTTCTGGGGATGGTCGAGGAGGTCTTGCAAACTGGCAATGGTCTTTTGCAGTTCATTGAATTCGTCCTCAATTCTCTGTCGTTCCAACGCTGCCAACCTACCGAGTTGCATATCCAAAATTGCTTGTGCTTGCTCCGGGCTTAACTGAAAAGTTTCAATCAGTCCGGTTTTGGCGGCATCGCGGTTTTTGGATTCGCGGATGGTCTGGATTACCTTATCAATATTGGCAATCGCTTTCAGCAAACCTTCGAGGATATGGGCGCGTTGTTGCGCTTTGTTCAGGTCATAGCGGGTGCGCCGGGTAATTACTTCCTGCCGCCACTCGATGTAGGATTGCAGGATACGTCTTAACGGCAGCACTCTTGGAACCATCCCGTTTTCAACCAACGCCAGCATATTGATGCTAAAACTGGTTTGAAGCTGAGTATATTTGAAAAGCTGATTCATTATTTTCTGAGGCTGTGCATCGCGCTTTAGGTCAACTACTAGGCGAATACCGTTGCGATCGCTCTCATCGTTCATGTCCGAGATGCCGTCAATTTTGCCGTCTTTGACTAATTCCGCGATACGCTCTTGGAGGGTGCGTTTGTTGCACATATAGGGCAGTTCGGTCACAATTATGCTGAAACGCCCTTTATTTTCTTCTACGTGGGCTTTGGCGCGAATAATCATTCTGCCGCGTCCGGTGGCGTAGGCTTCCCGGATTCCAGCTTTTCCGAGTATGATGCCGCCCGTGGGGAAATCGGGTCCCACTAATCGTTCTGAGAGTTCTTCGGTGTTAGCTTCCGGGTTATCAACTAGGTAAATTATTGCATCGGCAAGCTCGTTTAGGTTGTGCGGTGGGATATTGGTTGCCATACCAACGGCGATACCCTGCACTCCGTTTAGCAGCAAGTTGGGCAGTTTGGCGGGCAGCACTTTCGGTTCAAGTTCTAGACCGTCATAGTTTGGCTGAAACTCGACCGTATCTTTATCAATATCCTGCAATAGCTCATCGGCAATACCTGCCATGCGGGCTTCGGTATAGCGCATTGCGGCGGGCGGGTCACCATCCACCGAACCAAAGTTACCCTGACCATCAATGAGCATGTAGCGCATGCTGAAGTCCTGCCCGAAGCGCACCAGCGTTTCGTACACCGCGTCTTGTCCGTGTGGATGGTATTTACCTAACACATCACCGACAATACGGGCGCATTTCTTGTAAGGTGTAGTGGAACGAATCCCGTTTTCGTTCATTGAGTGCAAGATGCGCCGATGCACCGGCTTAAGCCCATCGCGCACATCCGGCAGGGCGCGTTGTACGATTACGCTCATGGCATAATCAAGATAGGCGGTACGCATCTCATCTTCGATGTTTATCGGGCGAACGTTTCCAATTTCCATTCGGGGGTTATCTCCATATTGCCTTGAGAACTACTATTGTCAACCTATCTATTATAGGCCTTTTGAGGCTAGAAGTCAATTTTTTAGAACATGTGACGATGTTAAAATACCCTATTGCAAAGCCATAAATACAAATAATATTAGGCGATTTAGTTCTAATCATATTGAAGTTAGCTTTAAAATCGGGGAATTGATTTGAATAAGCTATCTTCAGGGATATTGCCATTGAGTTGAACCTAACCTATAATTGTTTTAGAAATTACTTATTCGCGTTTTTGTGAATAACTTACTTTTATTGTTCTAAGTGTTGGTATTTATATTTAGCGATTGAGAGGAAGACCCTAAATGAGCAATCCACAGAATCCTAACCCTTGGGAAAATCCTAACCAACCACCTCCGGGCAATCAACCACCTCCGGGTTATGGAGCTCCCCCTCCGGGTTACGGCGCTCCCCCTCCGGGTTACGGTGCTCCTCCTCCGGGCTACGGTGCGCCTCCGCCACCTCCGGGTTATTATCCCGGTGCGCCTCTGTACAACGGGCCTGTTTCCGACAAGGAATGGATGACCGCTTTAATCCTGAGTATATTCTTAGGTGGTCTTGGCGTTGACCGCTTCTATCTGGGTTACACTGGCTTAGGTATTGCGAAGTTGGTAACTCTTGGTGGTTGTGGTATCTGGTCAATAATAGATATTATTCTGATTGCTACTAAGAAGCTGCCCGATGTCAACGGTTTGCCGCTACGGGTAAACTAACTAACTCTATCATTGATAGTTTTAGTCGAACTTTCACTCAAAACAGTAGAAATGAGTCTAAAATAAAAGACAAGGGGTTTATACCCCTTGTTTAAATCCCCTGAACCGATAAATCTAAAATAATATGCAGTTTGGCTTTTTTCAAAAACTTGAGCGATTGATAGAAAAAGAGAAAGTAAAGCTGGCAGTGGCAACGGGTGTTGTCTCAGTTGGTTTACCTGTACTGTATTTTGCTGACCCTTCTAAATCGCATTTTTACCCCCGTTGCCCCTTCAACATGCTGACCGGATTATATTGCCCTGCTTGTGGTTCAACCCGCGCCGCCCATCAGTTACTACATTGCAATTTCAAATCAGCCCTAAAAATGAATGCCCTGCTGGTATTAAGTTCTCCTGTCCTGACTCTGCTGACTTACCGTTATCTCCACCAGTCCCTCGAAAAAGGCAGTCTCGAACGCGACTTAAAACTTGACCCGCTTTGGCAGAAAGCATTAATCGCTACCGCCTTCGGGTTTGCCTTCTTGAGAAACCTGCCCTTCGCTCCTTTCACGCGACTTTCTCCGGGGTCTTGATACCTTGCCCTAACAGTTGTACACTAGAATCAAAGGTGGAACGACCAATTGTAGAAGGGAGGCATCACTATGACAGTGACCCGAATGGTTATCACCATTTCCCATGAAGAAGGTAGCGGTGGAAGGGCGATTGCCCAAGAGTTAGCAAAAACCTTAAAGCTTTCGTATGTGGACAGCCACGCTATTAAAACTGCTGCCACACATCTCCAAATCCCCGAAGAAGATTTAGCCGAGTTCGATGAAAAAATCTTGCCTCGTATGAAAGAGTTGCGGCAACTTATCGTTAAACCTGATATATCGCTCAGTAAAGCTCTAGCGCCAGATCGAGATGTATTCGGACTGGTTAAAGAAGAAAAGCCTATTCTCGAAAACCTTGCAAGGGTTGAAGAAGATAAGCGAATGAAAATTCTGAGCGGCTATCATGTACTGGTAGAGCGGCTGATAAAAGAAGCCGCTACTGCGGGGCATGTGGTTATTATGGGGAGGGGGGCAAACTTTATACTCAAAGGCTGGCAAGGTGTGACCAACATTCACCTTCATGCGCCTTTGCAGGATAGAATCGAGCGCATCGCCTTCTTGCACCACATTGATAAAGATATTGCCGCTCAGGAGATTGCTCGTGAAGATGGAATGCGCTCTCAGTACATACGCCAGTATTTTGAGGCTGATTGGCTCGACCCAGATAATTATCACCTCGTGATTAACACTGTTGGGTTGTCTCTTTCTTCGGTGGCGGCAATCATTGAGCATTATGTTAAAGAGTCACAACAAGCTCAGGCAAATGATCCGCTAGTAGTTCATCGCACCTACGACCGCCTCAAGGCTCAGGAAAGCTACAGCCTGAAAGAAGCAGCCGCGGTGCTGTTAACCGACTCCGACCTGATACAGCAAGCGGTGTATCGCGGCGAACTCAAGGCTACGGTTATGAACCATAACGTGACTCGTATCAGCCGTGAGGCGTTGGCAGAATGGGCGATGCGTTATCGCGCAAGCTGACGGCTTCTTTGTAGCTGTATCCCCAATCCTGACCCGGTGTGACACCTATAACCGGGTCGGGCTTTACTTTTATTACGCCAGCTACAAATTTTGAAGGATAGGCGAAAAGACGGTTGTACTCTGGCTGCCTCGTTTGCATAATAAAGCAAAATAAATTTTATACCCATATTAAAAAATGAGGAGGTCTCTTGCGTGACCGATACGACAATTAAACAAGCCCCTTTCGCCTCATCCTTGCTGGCGCATCGCGCCTCGCAGCTAAAAGTTGGTGCGCCTCCGGTAGCTGCCCGTGATATTATCGCCTTTACCTTTGGTTTGCCTGCTGAGGAAAGCTTTCCTGCTAAGGAGATTGCTGAAGCTACCAACTGGGTAATGCAAAATCAGGCGGCTTCTGCGCTCCAATACAACAGTCCTGAGCCTCTCAGCGAATTTCTGATTGACTATATTCGCAAAGAACAAGGGATAGAATTATCTACCCATAATTTACTGGTAACTGCCGGGTCTGGACAAGCGCTCAGTCTGGTGTGTCGCTTGATGATAGACAAAGGCGATTATATAGTGGTGGAAGCCCCCACCTTTCTTGGCGCAGTCAGTACCTTCCGCAAAGCTGAAGCGGAAATCGCCGAAGTGTCACTGGACGAGAACGGCATGGATATTGACGCGCTGGATAAAACCCTTACCGACTTACACGCACAGGGCAAAACCGTTAAATTTATCTACACCATCCCAACCTTCCAGAATCCAACCGGCGTTACCATGAGCCTCGAACGGCGTAAGCATTTGCTTGAAGTAGCGGAACGGCATCAGGTATTGGTATTGGAAGATGATGCCTATCACGGCTTGTTGTTCGAGGGCGAAACGCCCCCTTGGTTGTGGGCGTTGGATGATAAGGGTATCGTGCTGCATTGCGGAACTTTCTCCAAGACTCTTGCGGCGGGCATGCGCTTGGGTTGGCTTGGCGGTTCTGCCAATCTGGTAAATCTCGCTGCTGGTTTGAAGGATGAAGGCGGTACAAACCCCTTTGCCGGATATATCGCCGCCAAATTTGCCGAGAACGGGCGATTGCAACGCCACACCAACGAGCTTTCCGACCTCTATCGCCGCAAACGCGACCGTATGTTGGCAGGGCTAGAACGTTATATGCCCGATGGCGCACACTGGAACAAACCTCATGGCGGTTTCTTTATCTGGGTAGAATTGCCAGAAGGGATAGATACTGTTAAAATGTTGAGCAATGCTGTAAAAGCAGGGGTAAATTATTTACCGGGAACGGCTTGCTTTGCCAGCGGCAAGGGTATTAACACTCTCCGCTTGGCTTTTAGCTTTGTGAAACTCGACCAGATTGAGCAAGGAATGCGTATTCTGGGCGAGGTTATCAGGGAACAGATGGAATCGGACGCTTAGCCGTCACTTTTCAAATTAGGAAATATCTAGGACACGTCCCATTCGGGCAATCATTACCCGGCGGGGCGTTTATAAAAACAAATTTCGGCGCAAATTTCATTAAGATAACATTACATTAAAATCGGTTACATTAAAGGGAGTAAGTAGTATGTCTGCAAATGTGGGCGTTTTCGTGGACGTATCCAATCTATTTTATAGCGCCAAAAGCGCCGGCGTGGAAGTAAATTATTGCCGCTTGCTGGAATTTGCCAGCAGAGGGCGCACCCTTATTCGCTCAATCGCCTACACCGGAATTGACCCTGAAAACAACAGCCAACGCAAGTTCATAGATTTTCTCGCTTCCAACGGCTATAAAGTAGTCTGCAAAGACATCCATAAGTACGATACCGGGCGTATCAAAGCTAATCTCGATATTGAGATAGCGGTGGATATGATGCTCATGGCTCAAAATCTCGATATTGTGGTGCTAGTCAGCGGGGATGGCGATTTTGCGCGTCTGGTCAAAGCTATACAGGATAAAGGGATTCGCTTCGAGGTTATCAGTTTCGGTATCAGCACTTCAAATGAAATAATCACTTTGGTAGATCGCTTTACCGAAATTTCTAGCATCCCGGATATTTTCAGAAACGGCGGTTGCGGCGGTAGTGTAATGGCTGCCCATCCCGGCGCGGTGCTTGGCTCTAACGATTACCGAAACTAGATGCTTAAAGAAGCCCAATTACAAAACCTTTATCTGGTAGATTCGACACAGCGCCACCTTTGGGATGAATTTGTGGCGACTCATCCTGCCGGGCATTTGCTGCAATGCTATGCTTGGGGCGAGTTCAAGAAATTGCACCAATGGCAACCTCTACGGGTGGCTATCACCGAACAGGGTAGCGAGCGTATTCTGGCAGGGGCGCAAATTTTGTTTCGCCAAATGGCTGGACTCTCGGTTGCCTACATTCCTAGAGGTCCTGTGGTGGATTGGTCGGACAAGCGCCTTGTGAATGTGCTGCTGGAATTGTTGCGAAAAGCCGCTCGCCGCCGTCGTGCTATTTACCTCAAAATCGAACCTAATCTTTTTGATAATGTTACGCTGGATAAATACCTTACTACCGAATTAAGCTTTCGCCCTTCTTCTGAATCGGTGCAACCTGCTGCTACTATTCGCCTTGACCTCTTGCAAACACCCGCCCAATTGCTAGAGCGCATGAAGCCCAAGACTCGCTACAATATTCGTTTGGCAGAGCGCAGGGGCGTAACTTGTCGCCTCGCCGACCTCTCCAACCCTGCCGACTTTGAGGCTTTCTATCGGTTGATGGAAGCTACCGGGCAGCGCGATAGCTTCGGCATTCACTCCGCCAATTATTACCGTGATGCGTGGCGCATTTTCCAAGAAGCCTCACCGGAGGGCGGGAAGGGCGCTTTGTGGCTGGCGGAGTTTGGGGGCGAAATCGTTGCTGGAGTTATGGTATTCGTTTTCGGAGCAGAATCGGCATATTTCTACGGAGCAAGCAGTAACGAGCATCGCCGTGAAATGCCAACCTACTTATTGCAATGGAGAGCCATCCAATGGGCGCAGCAACAAGGCGCACTCTGGTACGATTTCTGGGGTATCCCCGAAAATATCGGTGAAGACAGCGATGAGCGCGAAGAACTTGAGCAAAAGAATGTGCGCGATGGGTTGTGGGGCGTGTATCGCTTCAAGCTCGGCTTCGGAGGCGAGGTAGTGCGCTATCCCGGCGCATATGACTTGGTTTACAATCGCCCTATGTATCTAATCTGGCAACGCATGCGCCGTTATCGCGGCGGCATCGGCGGGTAATCGCTTAGGGATATTTCAGCGCATGCGCCGCTTACTACCTCTCAAAACTAGAACCTATGTTATAATATAAGCGGGTTTCAAGCTCACCTCAAAAGAAATACACTCAAAATAAGGCGTATAATTTAAATGACTAGTAGCGCAGATTGGCAAAATAAAATCTTTCAGGGAGACTCTTTAAATCTGCTTCCTACTCTCCCCGATAACAGCATTGATTTGATTGTCACTTCCCCTCCTTATGCCGACCAACGTAGCAATACCTATGGTGGCATACATCCTGATAACTATGTTGATTGGTTTCTGCCCATTGCTGCACAATTAAAGCGTGTCTTGAAGCCTGAAGGTTCATTTATCCTGAATATCAAAGAGCGGGTAGTTGATGGCGAACGTCACACCTATGTTCTGGAACTGATAATCGCGCTTCGCAAGCAAGGTTGGCTCTGGACTGAAGAATATATGTGGCACAAAAAGAACAGTTATCCGGGCAAATGGCCAAATCGCTTTCGGGATGGGTGGGAACGCTGTTTGCATTTCACAAAATCGAAGCACTTTAAAATGTATCAGGATGCTGTTCGAGTACCGATGGGAGATTGGGCGCAAAGTCGTTTGAAAAAGCTCAGTGAAACCGACAAAATACGCGATAATTCTAAGGTTGGAAGCGGGTTTGGCAAGAATATTTCTAAATGGGTTGACCGTGAGATGGCTTATCCTGACAATGTTTTACATTTAGCTACTGAATGCGGAAACAAGAGCCATAGCGCAGTCTTTCCGCTTGAATTGCCAAGTTGGTTTATTAAGCTGTTTACACAACCGGGAGATGTGGTGTTAGACCCCTTTCTTGGCTCAGGTACTTCTGCGATTGCTGCTGTACAACTTTGTCGTTCTTATGTAGGCATGGAAGTAAAAAGCGAATATGTTGAAATTGCTAACCAACGTTTGAAAAGTACCAAGTTTCCTGTACCTACTATCCAACCGACTCTGTTCTTCTTAGACGAGGATAACTTAGCCGATGAGTCGGATGGTGAAAAAGAACAAAAGTTGTTTGGTTAATTACTAATATGACAGGTTCAATTACTTATGATGAAATCGCTGCATTTGTTGAAAACAACATCAGCATTTTCCACGACAAACAATTAGAAGACCTGAAAAAATTATCGTTGGTTGCGGTTCTCGGCAGGAAGAACCCTTATTTGTTTAGAGCTAAAAACTTGAATGTTGCTGGTGATTTGGTCAAATATGTTTTGGATGCTTTTCTTATCTCTCAAGAAGAAACCAACTTTGGGGAATTTCTGGAACGGCTCGCAATTTTCATAAACAGCAAAGTTTATGGAGGCTGGAAATCTACCAATACGGGTATGGATTTGGAATTTGATAAGGATGGTGTTCATTACATAGTCTCTATCAAATCTAGCTCAAATTGGGGTAACAGCGACCAACAGAATCGAATGTATCTCAATTTTGAACATCTTATCAAAGTTCTAACCGAGAAAACACCGGGCTTGCTTGTCATACCGGTCAATGGTTGTTGCTATGGTAAAGACCAAAAACCAAAGAAAAACGCCAAAATCAAGATTAACAAAGAAGTTGTTAGTGAGTTGGTATTTTATAAACTTTGTGGGCAACGCTTCTGGAAGTTCATTTCCGGCAACCCGGCTTTGTATATTGATATTGTTGAGCCACTTGGACACCAAGCTAAAGAAAAAAACGAAAAATTTTTGGAAGAGTATGCCAAGATTATCAACCTTTTCACCTTACAATTTGGCAAAGAATTTTGTGACCCTACAACTGGCGCTATTCGTTGGGTTGATGTAGTAAAACTTTCATCGGCTGCAAGCGGGAACGGAAATCAGGATTTATTCTAGAGAGAATTTATCGCGAATATCTCGGCATAGAACCACCAGCAGATATGGGAAGCAAACTCTAAATGAAACTAATCGTAATCGGGGGTGGTTGTTACGGCATCTACCATAGTGCGCAGCTTTACAAGGCTATTCTCAATGGCAAGCTACCCGCCGATACTCGGCTTATAATTGTAGATCGCAATGCCCACCCGCCCGCGTTGGAAAAGTTTGGAAACGCGCCTCAATTTGAGTTTGTGCAGAGCGATTGGCAGGAATATTTGCAAAAATTCTTTGCCGAAACCCAAAATTACAATTTTGCAACCCACGCCGACTCGGTTCAAATAGTACCTGCCCCCTTCGCGCCGCATTTACTGTTCGATTGGCTGCAATTTGCCGCTACTAAACGCTTGCTGGAACTCGGTCATAGTGGAATTGTCATAGAGCGCATTGGTTTTGAAGAGCGTACCATGCTTCCCTATGAATATTTCGACCCCCAAAAGGGAAATCGCTATATCAGCCGCGCTGGTTGGAAATGCCCTACCGCTTGTATCGAGCCGCGCAAATGTCCCGCCCTTAAGGATGTGCGCGATTGGGATTTGGAAGAAGATGTACGTCGAGTGGCGAACGGAAAATTGCCTGTACCTTCTTTCACCGCTGCCCAACGCCTGAGCACCGCAAATAAACCCAATAGCCAGTCGCAAAGCTTGCCTGTTTCTGATAACTTTGCTTCCAACCCGTCCCCTTTTGAGGCAGTAGTGACCTTCACCTGCCACCACTTTTCGCATGGCATCGGCACAACTCCTGCTCGCCAGTTGTTTGATGCGCGAGAGCGTGCGGTAGCATTGGCTCTTTCCCTTACTACCGAGCATCCGGTTGCCCGGCTTGCTGTTGGCACTATTTCACGTTGTCACGGGGTATTGGCTGCTCTGAAAATTAGCCTTCCTACCTAATCGAGAACCTTCCCCAAAGTATAGACATACCGAGTGGTTATTGTTTTTTATTATGAATAAAACAAAAAGCCCAATTAATTTTATTATAAATCGATAAAATACCCGCTTCTTTTGACCCTCTGAGGAGTTTTGATATATACAAAGAAAGCTTACAGCTCATAATCGATTCCGGATTTTCAATTATAACCGAATTAGAACCTGATAATTAGCAACAGCGCTTTTGTTGACTGCCTTGAGTAGGAACGACTTTCTAGATAGCTAGTTTACAATTAGAGAACAGGCTATTTCTAATTACTTCACAATAGGAGGCATTATTTGTCATTTCTAGCCCAGCCTATTAGCACAATCCCGGAATTGACTGATCAGGTTACTAAGTTAGCTTTTCCTGAAGGCAATCTTTATATTCGAATTCGCAATGAACTTGGCTGTATTTACTCAGAACAGGACTTTGCTAATTTGTTTCCACCTCCGAGGCGACACGTTTTTGCGTCTTGGCGGTTGGTTTTGATTACGATAATGCAATTTATTGAAAATCTGACCGATCGCCAAACTGCTGAGATGGTGCGTGGAAGAATTGACTGGAAATACGTTTTAGGGCTGGAACTTACCGACAGCGGTTTCGATTCTCATGTTCTGTCCGAATTTCGCACTCGCTTACTCGAAGGTAATCCTGAAAAACGTTTATTTGAACTGGTATTGGAGCGACTCAAGCAGTGCAGGTTGTTAATAAGCCGGGATAAACAGCACACTGACTCTGCCTATGTACTGACAACGCTACGCTCTCTCAATCGAACCGAAAGGGTTGTTGAAATGTTGCGTGCCGCTATTCATGCTCTTGCTGTAATCGCCCCTGCTTGGCTGCGTCAGCACTTGACTCTCGAATGGTTCGAGCGTTACTTTCCTCAGATTGAAGAATACCATGTTCCCAAAACCGAAGAAGCCCGCAAAATCTACATCGAAACGGTAGGAACCGATGGTATCAAGCTACTTCAAGCGATTTATGCTGAAACTGCCCTAGCAGGAGAAACGCTACGAGCGCTTGAAGCGATAGAAACTTTAAAACAGGCTTGGGTGCAACATTTTTACTTTGAAGAGGGTCAGTTATGCTGGCGCGAAGTCTTAAATATTCTGCCAACGCCCTCGCGCCCTGACCTAACTTGTGCTAGTGAATCGCACTCCCTTGAGAAACGGGTTGCCAAAAAGCTAGGTTATGAGAGGCATGTCTTAGAGGTAGGTAATCCGCAGCAAATACGCTTACTTACTCATCAATTAAGTAAAAATCCCACAAAGTTTTGCACACTTCAATTTAAGTGACTATAAGATACTTTCCGCCATGTTTGGAATTCTAGTTAGCTTAACATTTGTGTTTCTGAAACTTCTGAAACATCATAATATTCAATTTAGTGGTGCAAAAATCATATGGCAGAATTTATCCCATCAGAAATAAAATCGGCGTGAGCAAATAAATTGCAGATATACAAATTTGTAATCAAAAATCGAGGTATTTAAAGTAGAAAATTAATACAAGGGTGTTATTTTATATACATGTAAAATATCCTTAGCTCTTACAATTGCGGCAAGTGTAAGTGTAAAGTTGGAATTCCCCGCAATATTTGCGGTGTAGGTCGTCTGCTCATAATATGCTTCCCTTCACTCGGGCTGCATTAGACTGCTTGACTGAGGTACTATGCTTAAAGATAGCGAAGTGACGGACTGGTGCCAGGAATTAATTGAAAAAGGGCGATTTCACCAAGAGTATCATCAATTGCGGCAAATCGCTTCCGACCACTATGTTGATATTACTCGTGTGTATGATACGCATGTGAGTTTTAGCTTTTTCACCAAATCCTCTATTCCTCGAAAAGCGGTTATTCTAGTAGATGCTCTATATCCTGATACGCCTCCTCAACTTTTTATGCAAGACGGCGAAAATCTCAAGCAAATTAATACTCGAAAGCTCAAGAAATGGCGTTCCTACTATTATTTGAGCGAGCTTGTACAGGGTATTATTACATCTAAGAGGCGTAAGATTCTTACGATAGCCGCAGGTTTAATTTGGGCTGCGGCGTTGGCGCTGGCTGCCTTGATAATACTTATGTCACCGATGTTACAATCGCCTACCAAGCTTGTTTTGGACTCTACTACTTCATCTGTTACCAAGACTCTAGATAATCGCAGCCAAGCTCTGCTAGACCATATTGTTTATTTAGAAACGGCAATCAAAAATCACCCCTTGGATCTGGCAATGAGCCTTGCGCTTATTAGCAGTAAACTAGCGCAAGCTCAAGTTGAGAGAGAAAAAATGATTGCCCAACAGAATCTAGAAAGTAATAACCCTACCATAACTGCTGGGGTGGCTACTACTACGCCTCTGCTGGCTCAGGTAGTAACTACTACTCCGGTGAAAGCTCCTACGACAGTTGCCAATACATTACAACGGGGATAATGTTTATACTCAGCAATATGTCAAAGTAGCGAAGACTCCTGCGCTTTAGGCAGGTAATTTGGTATTCAGCGCTGCCTTCTCTTTTATTTTCGCCGAATGCGCCCTGCTTATTTATATGACTTACTTGCGCCAAGCCATATAATCGGTGAACCACCGCCGCACCTGTCCATTCCGTTCTATTCCAACTGCTTCCTGAAAATAGCCGTTAGACGCTGCCAACCACACCGCTACCGCATGTGCCGCACCCGGTATGTCATACGCTGCGCCCGAACACTGCTCGATAAAGTAGCGCACCTCTTGTTCAAAGCGCACTCCGTCAATTATATCGTCTTGTGTGGGCGAAGGTACTGGGATTGGTCCGAGCCAACTCCAGATTGGTCCCCGCCATAACTGATAAAGCTGTTGCTGTTCTTCGGTAAGGACAGGAGTCATAGCGCCGGGTGTCCAACCGCTTTCGGTGATAACGGCGGGCAACGCGCCTGACACAATCGCTTGTTTCAGCCAATCGGGGAAATGCACAATAGCGCGATCCTCCCATGCGTGTCCCGGTCGCCAGTAATTATGCCAGCTAAAGCCACGAAAGCGTTCAATTGCCGGGCGTAGCTTCTCATACTTGTTTCCGGCAGGCTTTCCATTGTCGTAAAAATAGAAGCCGCCAAAATAATCGGGATGCCCATCCTGCCCCAACGGCGGGAAGTATAGTTGTACATCCCGAAACGGCTCAGCATCCGGCTCTTTCAAGCGTTGTTCCCAAGCATTGTACAGTTGCAAGTAAAAGCGAGTGATGGCATCGTATTTTGTGGGGTCATCGTTGCTTTGCCACGGTAGCACGTTTTGGTAATATGTGCCATTGCTCCATTCGAGGTTAGGCTCGTTGCCCGGAATCATGCGGGTAAAATGTGTACCTAGCCGCGCCTGTTGCCCCTTAAGCACATTTATTATATCTTCTACTGCATCTTCAGGCTCTCCGCTGATAGTATTCCTTTCGCCGCCGAATGGCTCGGTCAGACCGCCGGGAAAACGTTGCGGATACATACGAAGGTAAATTTCGCTGCCTTGCTTTTGAAATGCCAGTAAATCTCGCTCCATGCTTACTCCGGCGCTATTCCCGGCGGCTTCGAGGTCTGCGCTAAGCGCCAGTGCCATACCGGGTGGGCGATTCAGTCCGTTTATATCACGGAAAGATTGGAAAGCGCTACGGTCTGTATCTGTCCAGCGAAAACCTACCGGCGCATGGATGCCACGTTGCGGGTTGAGTCGCGCACGGGGAATAGCCGAATTGAAGCTTTCAATACTTATAATGAGGGATTTCAAGGGAGGGCGTTGAGGTTCGTTCGATTCGCTCAGTAATAGAAATATCTCTAACGCCAATATCGGAACTAGCAGCAAAGGGAGAAATTTCAGGTATCGCCGCAAGTCTATACCTTCGCGCGTCTGTGTCCGTAAATTGCCACCAGCGCTACGCAAGAGCCGAAGAGGAAGAACACCGGCACAATGCCGTTGCCATTGCCCAGAACCGCGCCAAAAATATCGCCCAACGCGCCAGCAAAGAGAATCGGTATAATTGAGACGGCATTGGCAAAGGTAAAATAAGCCGCGAACACGCGCCCAACCAGTTCTTTAGGAGAGCGTTCCTGTAGAATCGTTAGCGCGGGTATATTCAATAGACCGATGGTGAAGCCAAAAGGTATTGATAATGATACCAGCAGCAGAACAAGCCCCGGACCACCGAGCGGTACACCCGGTGCAGTTATCAACACCCACAGGTCGGCAATAGGCTTTACAAAGCCGACCCCTGCCAGAATGATGCCCAGAGCGCCACAGGCATATTTTAGCGCATTCAGACGATTAGTAGGGGTTACAACACGGTTAACCAGCACAACCGCGATGCCAAGCCCGATTGCAAGTGGGGCAAGTACAAAAATTATGCTGTTGCTCGATTGCTTTAGACCCTTCTCTCCTACAAAGGGGATACCGATTGCGGTCATGGTAAACAGGGCGGTTTGTACGGTAGATAGGTAAACTATCGCCAACCATATCTGGGTATCTTTGCGGATGAATTGCCACGCCTCGTACACCCCATGAAATATATCCTTGACGGTCTGCCAGATGGTTTTATCACCCGGTCGCCTGTGGACTTGCTCGTTTTTTGGCAACGCCCATACCAGCCATATGCAAATGAAATACAGAGTTCCTATTACTAGAAAAACCTTGTCGGGACCGATTAAATCGGGCAGGAGTGGTCCTAGCAGCGAAGTACCAAGAAAGAGCGTGGCGAAAAGGGTTATCTGGAAAAGCGAATTGGCTTTGGTAAGCTGGTTATGCTTGACCAATAGCGGAATCGCGGCTGCCTCAGCCGGATTAAAAAACTGGCTGATGGTCGAAAAGATAATGGTTATCAAATAAATGATAGGTAACGCCAACCCCAAAGGCAGGGTGGTCATGAAAAAGAGCCATGGAACCAGCAACGCGCGAGTGATGTTCGTAGCAAGCAGAGTAGTGCGCTTGCGGAACCAGTCCACGAATACTCCGGCAATTGCGCTGAAGAAAACACCCGGTAGCAAGAAACAGGCGGTAACAATAGAAGTTTGGGTGGGCGAGTCTTTGGTGAGTTTACCTACGTACACTATCAGGGAAATATTCAGGGTGTGTTGTGCGGTCTGGGAGAGGGCTTGTGCAATCCACAGGTACATAAAGTAGCGATTTCGCCAGACCGAGATATTGTCTGCCCCCTCCGGTTCAAGCTTACGCGCCTCCTCTTTCGAGGCTTCAACTTCAGAGTAATCGTAAGCTAAAGCGAATTCTTTATCAACCTCATTTATATGATTTTTTTCCGCATGTCCCGCCGGATTGTGTTCATCTTTGCGTGGACTAATCGCCATCTTACCTCAGTATCAGACCTGACGGTTTATAAATGCCTTGAAACGTCGCTCAAATTCGCTGCGCGGTAACAACACCTTGCGGTCACAGCCAAGACAGCGCATACCGATATCCGCGCCTACTCGTACCACCCTCCAGTCGTAACTACCGCAAGGGTGTGGTTTCCGTAGGCGTATCTCATGCCCTACTTCTACCTCACGCGCAGGGTTTGGCTTGGAAGGCTTGGGAGAAACCGAGTCCGATTGGTCAGACATTGCTATAAACCGTTAAAATATTAAGAAAGCTGAATCCTTAAAATAGCTACTAGAACCCTAATAGCAAGAAAACCCCATTATGAGATTAGTTACTATATCTGGCGCATTATAGCATAGATATTTGGTAAGTGATAAATTCAAGAGCCTATGAGCCTGTGTCGAACGGAACGAGCAGGTTTATTTTTTATCTAGAATTTGCCTTATCTTTTCGCTTAAGCTTTGGATGTTATAGGGTTTTTCGAGAAAGTTAATTTCGATGTCATGCGGTTGCTCTTTAAAGATGGTGGTTTGAGTGTAACCTGACGTATAAAGCACCTTAATATTTGGTCTGTCTTTTAGCAAAAGCTGGCTGAATTCCCACCCGTTCATTTCTGGCATTAACATATCGGTTATTAACAGTTGAATCGGCGCTTTGTAATCTTTTGCTATTACTAATGCTTCTTGCGGATTTGAAGCCTCCAGCACATTATAGCCCTTTTTGCACAAAATCCGATTAGCCAGTTTTCTAATGGTATTATCATCTTCTACCAGTAGTATTGTTTCAGCCCCTTTTGTATTAGTAATGACTGCGGTTTTTTCTTGGGTTAAGACAACGATTTTCTCATTTGAAACTGGCAGATATATTCTAAAAGTAGTGCCTTGCCCAAGGCTTGTTTCTAGTGTAATATGCCCTCCATTCTGTTTAACAATGCTATACACTGTAGATAAACCCAGCCCAGTACCTTGCCCCTTGTCTTTGGTAGTAAAGAAAGGCTCAAAAATTTTTGATTTTATTTCATTGCTAATACCTTGTCCGGTGTCGCTTACTGCCAGCATAACGTAAGAACCGGGAATAACTTCAGCATGTGTTTGGCAATACTTTTCATCTAATTCCACCTGAGCGGTTTCGAGAGTCACGCTTCCACCGTTTGGCATAGCATCGCGGGAATTTACTACCAGATTCATAATTATCTGTTCAATTTGGTTTGAGTCGGCTAATACCGTTCCAAGGTTATCTTCAAGTTTAGCGTTGAGTTTGATGTTCTCGCCAATCAGACGGAGAAGCATTTTTTCGATTTCCGCTACCTCCTTGCTCAAATCCAGTGGTCGAGGTTCAATAATCTTATGACGGCTTAGAGTCAGCAATTGTCGGGTCAGACTGGTGGCGGATTCTGCTACTTTACGAATCCCTTCTACTTCAGACCTGACCGCGTTGTTCGGATGTAGTTCCTCAAGCGCCAAATCAGTATGACCTATTATGGCGGTCAGCAGGTTGTTAAAATCGTGCGCTACTCCACCGGCTAAACGACCTATAGCTTCCATTTTTTGCGCTTGCCGAAATTGCTCTTCCACTTGATGCAACGCTTCTTCCGCTTGCTTGCGGTTTGTAATATCCACTATTACTCCTATAAAGTAAGCCGGATTTCCTGCCGAATCTCGCACCAGTGCCGGATTCAGGCTCACCCAGATTATCGAGCCGTCTTTTTTGATGTACCGTTTCTCAAGATAGTTTTGCTGAAACTCGCCGATTCGCAGTTTTCTTAACATTTCACGATTGATTTTGTCATCGTCAGGGTGCGTAATGTCGTAGGTGGTAAGTTGGAGAAATTCTTCTTCAGTATAGCCAAGCATTTCACATATTTGCGGGTTTGCTTTCAGGTAATGTCCATCTAGACTCAGCAGAATAATGCCGACTGCCGCCTGTTCGAAAATAGCTCGAAAACGTTCTTCACTGCTGAATAACTGCTCTAAAACGATGGCACGTTGTTTTTCCAGTAGGAAATTATCCAGCGCAAAAGAAATATCATGTGCCATTTCTTCCAGTAAATTGATTATTTCCGGGTCAAAATAATATGGCTCACTTGAATAAAGGGTTATTAACCCGGCTACATGCCCTTGCTCTAGAAACGGAAAAGCGGCGGAGGAAGCAAACCCATTTTTTTTTGCGGAATTTCGCCAAGGCAAAGTAATTGGGTCAGCAAAAAAATCGTTGCACACATAACGTTGGTTCTCCCGAAAGGCAGTACCAGAAGGACCTTTTCCTTCCGGTACATCAGCGCTAGTTGATATTTTGGCGCCTTTAAGGTAATCTTGCCCTTCTCCGTAACAGGCTACATTGGCGAATAGGTTAGTAACAGGGTTAGGAATGCCAATCCATGCCATTCTCAGACCCCCGTAATCCACTGCAACCCGGCAGATTTCTTGGAATAATTGGTCGCGGTCTTTTATTCTTACAATGGCATGGTTGGTGTAACTTAAAGCGCTATACAGGGTGGTTAATCTCAAGACACGCTTTTCTGTGTGTTCCAATTCTGTAATTCTAGAGGTAGCCTCAAGCGTTTGCAGTTTCTGTTTTTCTAATAAGTTCTCTAATTCTGTGATACGCCGGGATAGCGTTTCAATTTCGAGGCTTTCACGTTGACTACTTTCATCCGGCATATATAACTCCGCTTGGAACAATTCAGCTGTATATAAATTATTACACCTTATATTTTACTCTTTTATTTAGCTATTGGAAATGAAAAAAGATTTACCTTGTGTGAGAATGCTTAAGAAATATAATTAAAACTAGAACGGCGGTTTTTACAACCTTGCTGCACCTGTGTTGAAGTGTTACCATGCAGACAAAGGTAAGCAACTTGAAAGGTGGCTTTATGACTCAGGCTTCTTTTTTTGGCGAGGAGACATCCGAACATAAAAATGAACTAATCCTTGATGCGGCTATGCCACTGGCAGCCCGGATGCGCCCGATGGATTTTGAGCAGTTTGTAGGGCAAAATCATCTGACTGAACCGGATGCTGCGCTGCGCCGTGCTGTGGAAAACGATCGTTTTGGTTCAATAATCCTGTGGGGACCGCCCGGCGTTGGCAAAACCACGCTGGCAGAGATTATAGCCCGCTGTACCCATGCCCATTTTACCCGCGTAAGCGCCACTAGCGCGGGCGTTGCCGACCTTCGCAAAGTAGTTGAAGAAGCCCGCCAGCGTCGCAAAGCCTACAAGCAGAAAACCATTCTTTTTATTGATGAGATTCACCGATTTAACAAGGCGCAGCAAGATGCGATTCTGCCTGTAGTGGAGAACGGCACTATTACCTTGATCGGCGCAACCACCGAAAACCCCTCTTTTGAAGTGAACGCTGCTTTGCTTTCCCGCGCCCGCGTTTTTACCATGTACGCCCTGACCGATGAGGAAATCAAGCTGGTAATCCATCGTGCTTTATCCGACCCTGAGCGGGGCTTGGGCAAACTGAATATTAAGCTGACTCCAGAAGTGGAAGAAAATATTGCCAATTACGCCAACGGAGATGCGCGTTCGGCGTTGAATATTCTTGAATTGGCGGTTTCCATTGTTATGAAGAATGAAACCGACCAGATTTTAATTGACCTGCCTTTGTTGGAAAGCGCAGTGCAACGACGCGCCCTGTTGTATGATAAGGGCGGCGAGCAGCATTATGACCTGATTTCGGCATTGCACAAGACCATTCGAGGTAGTGACCCGGATGCCGCGCTTTACTGGCTTGCTCGCATGTTGGAGAGCGGCGAAGACCCCCTCTTTATTGTGCGGAGGTTGGTGCGGGCTGCTAGCGAGGATGTCGGTATGGCTGACCCCCAAGCGTTGGTAGTGGCAATGGCGGCACAGCAAGCAGTACATTTCATCGGGATGCCAGAGGGTGCGCTGGCGTTGGCGCAATGCGTGGTATATCTCGCCACTGCTCCCAAGAGCAATCGTTTGTACGGGGCTTACAAGCAGGTTCAGGCAGATGTGTTGCTCTCCCGCAATGAGCCTGTGCCGCTACATCTACGCAATGCTCCTACTCAGCTAATGAAGAATTTAGGCTACGGCGAGGGTTATCGCTATGCTCATGACCATGAAGGCGGTTTCGTGTACCAGCAAAACCTCCCCGATGCCTTAGAAGGTCGCCGTTATTACGAGCCAACCGATCACGGTTTTGAAATTACCATCGGTGATAGGCTCGCCTATTGGCGTAAAGTTGCCGAACAGGAAAGAGAGAAGCGTAAAATTGGCAAAGATTAATACCGTAGCGGAGTTATAGAAAGCCGCGTACTTATGGCTTTATAAGGTTGTTCCAGTAAGGTTGTAAGTAATTTTTCTCGCGCATCTCGGTCAGGTCGCGTTCTAGCAGTTGGGCGGGGG
>Ga0194047_10000541_pt1 | contig 25234 bp, 18 predicted proteins | sample JunL225m_MetaG_2_FD_160070 | JGI IMG/M metagenome (GOLD analysis project Ga0194047, IMG submission 160070) | Anoxic zone freshwater microbial communities from boreal shield lake in IISD Experimental Lakes Area, Ontario, Canada - Jun2016-L221-5m | ecosystem: Environmental > Aquatic > Freshwater... | reverse complement strand
CAATATTGGCTACATAGTCGTTGATACCTTCTCCTAAAAATATAATGCGGTCCATCATCAATCTACTAAATACATCCATACTGGCCACATTCATCGGACGCTCTTCTATAATGTAGGGCGTTAGATTGGTAACGCTTTTTTTGTATTGATGTAGGCTATTGCTACTAATGCCTTTATGTTTGATAGCGTACTGCTCAAATTCTTGTCCTAGGTTCATAATTTCGGTTTTCAGTAAGTAAAGGTAAATCCTTGTACCCAAAGGAACTACAAAAAGGGTGCCAAACTTTGCTCCCTTTGGGCCTATTTAGGGCCAAAATACATTGATAATCAATGAAAATTAGTGGTGGTGCTGGTTCAGCATATCCGCAAATTTCTCTGCTTCAATGACTTCATCCTTGGCTTGAACTTCTGTTTCCAATGCGGTAAACATTTTTTCAGTGCCAATTCTTTGGTAACTATCTTCTACAAATTTTCTATCCTGCATCATTCTTACAGCATAATCTTCCAACCATTGATCATTGTCACCCAAGGCACCCATTTGAGGGCCCATATAACTCATCAATTGTTGCTTGGCAAAGTTTTTCAAATCTTCTGCTACCACTTCAATTTTATAATCGATGGTCAATTGATTGCTAATTAGCGTCCACTTTAATTGATCTTGAAAAACAGGATATTCTTTTTCAGTTTCTTCCTCGGTTCTTTGTTTCTCTCCGCCTTTTTGCAACCAACGTTTTAAGAAAGGAACCGGAAATTCCATTTTAGTATGGTCAATCAAATGATGATAGATTTGGTCATGAATTTGATTTTTTGCTTGTTGCTCGTAATGTCCTTCGATGTCTTTTTTAAGTGCGGCTCTAAATTCAGCTTCTGTTTTGATGGCTTGATTAGGGTATGTAGCCAAAAACAAAGTTTCATCTAAAGGAGCTTTTTCAATCAAGCCCACTTTAGTAATTGCGAGGGTAAAATATTTATCTGCATCGCTTTTTGAAATGCCTAAATCACCAACTATAATGTCTAATTCTTTGTCTTCAAAGGCTTTCTTTAATTGAATTACAAGCGTATCGTCTTTTTTCTTGCCTATAAATTGCTTTCTAGATTTCTCTGCAAAATATTTGATCAATAAAGAATTGTCTTTGCTAATTCCACCTTCGATAACATTACCATCTTTGTCCGATTCTGTGAAAGTTAAATTGATCACATTTTCGTCGCTTTCCACTGTTTCAGGATCGGTCATCTTACCATTGCGGGTTTGAATTCTATCCACTTCGTTTTGAATCATTTCATCGGTTACTTTTACTTGGTAACGTTTTACTTTAATGTCTTTAATGTTTAAATTAAAAGCTGGCTTTAAACCAATTTCAAAACCAAATTCATAATCACCAGGTGTGTTCACATCTAAATTTGCAATTTGTGTATCTAAAGGAAGAGGTTGTGCAAATATTTCAATCTTTTCGTTGTTCAAATATTGGTTCAACTCGGTTTCTACTTTTTTCAAAATTTCGTCAGAGAAAACTGATTGTCCGTACATTTTTTTAATCAGCCCTGCAGGTACCATGCCTTTTCTAAAACCGGGGATATTGGCTGTTTTGGCATGCTTTTTTAAGCTTGTTTCAAAGCCACTGAAATAGTCCTCTTTCTTAAGGTGAATGGTTAGCTTGTCATTTAAAAGCCCAATATTGTCTCTTTTTATGGTTGCCATATAGTTTTCTTTTCTAGTAAATTCTAAGGTTTAAGGGGGGCAAAGGTAGGTTTTTACACCTAAAAAACAGCCAATTATCATAAAAAAAGCCCTCGAATACTCGGGGGCTTTTAATGCTTGGTGCGGATGGAGGGGGTCGAACCCACACGCCTCACGGCGCTAGATCCTAAGTCTAGTGCGTCTGCCAATTTCGCCACATCCGCTTAGGGGGTGCAAACTTAATTTATTTTTTATTATGAATGTCCAATTTTTGAAAGGCCTAGGGAATCAAAGCCACAATTTTTTCTAAAAAATCTTGATCGAGGGCATCAAACTGAGCTAAGTCGCTACTGTCTACATCCAATACGCCCATTATTTTACCATCTTTAAAAACGGGAATGACAATTTCCGATTTAGATAAACTACTGCAGGCAATATGTCCAGGAAATTTTTCAACATCATCCACGATTATGGTAGCCTCTTTTTCCCATGCTGTTCCACAAACACCACGACCTTTTTTTATTCTAGTACAAGCCACGGGTCCTTGAAATGGACCCAATACCAATTCGTCATCTATGATCCAATAAAACCCCACCCAAAACCAATTAAATTGTTCTTTTAAAGCAGCAGCGATATTCGCAAGATTGGCAATTAAATTTGGCTCTCCACTAAGCAAACCTTGAATTTGGGGAAGCAATGATTCGTATTGGTTTTTTTTATCTCCTTTGGTAATGGTTAAATCTTCGGCCATATAATGTGAGTAGTTCTTTTAAATGAATAATTTTTTTAAACAGCAACAGACTTTTTGGTTTGCAACAATGCTTTTAATTCTTTCTTTTCAATTCTTGCAACAAAAAGAATAAAGGCAATGAGTTCAAAACTTGCAATGCTTAGTCTAATATTTTTATTGATGACAAAATGTGCTACCAATAAATAAATGCCATAAAGCATCAATGTTATGACAAAATAGGCAATTAATTTTTTAGTGGCATAAGGAATTGGGTATACTTTTTGTCCCCATTTAAAACTTACATACATCATGGTGCCGTAGCAGAAAAAAGTAGCCCAGGCACTGGCCATATAACTAAAATAAGGAATGGCAATAAAATTAATGGCTAGGGTAATCACAGCGCCTAAAATGGTAATCCATGCACCGGCCATTGTCTTATTGCTTAGTTTATACCAAATGCTTAAATTGTAATAAACTCCTAAAAAAATATTGGCCATTAATAAAATGGGCACTACGCTCAAACCCACGTACATGGCGGGATTTCGAATAAATTCTTTCCAAATATCTAAATAAAGTACTACCATTAAAAACATAATACAAAGTGTAATTACAAAAAATTTCATCACCCTGGCATAGGTCTTAGGAGCATTCTCTAACTGCGCTTGTTTAAAGAAAAAAGGTTCTGCCCCCATTCTAAAAGCTTGCACCGATATCGTAATTAAAATAGACAATTTATAACAAGCGCTGTAAATACCTACAATAGCTTTGTTGGCATCGGGGGAACCGCCAGGCGCCCACCAGCCCAGCATAATTCTATCAAAAGTTTCATTGATCATTCCACCAAAACCTACTAAGATTAAGGGAAGCGAATACAACATCATTTGTTTCCATAAATCAAGATCAAAAGAAAATCTAAGTGCCCCAATTTCTTTTTTCAATAATAATAAAACAAAAACATTTTGCACGATACCCGCCATCAAAACATAGCCCACTGCCCAATCTGGTTTGTACCAAGAAGCAAGCATGTTTGTTGGATGCAATTGAATATAATGTGGCAAGATGCTTATGAAATAATAAGTGGCTAGTATATTAAGTACAATGCCACCAATTTTTATAAACGCAAATTTCTTTGGTTTGCTTTCCAATCTTAATCTTGAAAAAGGAATGGTAGCGAGTGCATCTAATCCAACTACCCAAGCCATTAAGGTGATGTATTCGGGATGTGCTGTAATTTGTAAAAGTTGGGCAATAGGGGCACTAAATTTAATCAATACCATCAGTACCAATGCCGTTACCATCATCATGGAAAAACTACTGGTGTGGTAAATTTTTTCTTCATTTTCCTTGCTGCCAAATTTAAAATAAGCGGTCTCCATGCCATGGGTCACTATCACATTTAAAAAGGGGATAAAGGAATAAACAATCGACATTTCGCCATAAGCTGATTCGGTAAACTTATAAGTAAGGTAGGGTACCAGCAAATAACTAATAAACCTAGCTGCAATAGAGCTAAGTCCGTACCATAAGGTTTGACCGGCTAATTTTTTTATACTACTCAAGGCATTGAAATTACAGCTAAATTAGTGAAAATAGTTTTGTTTATCTTCATGCAGAAATTGACAATATTATGAAAGCGGTTATACAAAGAGTGAAGGAGGCAAGCGTTACCATTGAAGGCAGGGTTGCGAGTTCAATTGGACAGGGCTTAATGGTGCTTTTGGGGATAGAAACGGCCGATACGCAGGAGGACTTAATGTGGCTATCGAATAAAATTGTCAACATGCGCATTTTTGATGATGCGGCTGGTGTGATGAATTTAAGTGTGAAAGAAATAGGAGGCAATATATTATTAATAAGTCAGTTTACTTTACATGCGAGTACTAAAAAAGGAAACAGACCTTCTTATATTGCAGCAGCAAAACATGAAATTGCCATTCCAATGTATGAAGCCATGATTCAACAGCTAAATGCAGAGATGGGCGCGCTCATTCAAACTGGAAAATTTGGCGCCGACATGCAAGTAGCTTTAATCAACAATGGGCCAGTGACTATTATTATAGATTCAAAAAACAAAGAATAAAAATTCCTATCATGGCAAATGATACAACCATACAACAAGCTCAAGAGCAGGTAGATCAGTGGATAAAAACAGTGGGCGTAAAATATTTTAGTGAACTCACTAATTTGGGAATTTTAATGGAAGAAGTGGGGGAATTGTCTCGAATTATGGTAAGAAAATTCGGAGATCAATCTTTTAAAAACAAGGAAGAAGAAATTTTACTGGCAGATGAAATGGCCGACGTATTGTTTGTATTGATTTGTTTAGCCAATCAAACTGGCATTGATTTGGCTACTGCCTTGGAGAAAAATATTCAAAAGAAAACCCTCAGAGACAGTTCCAGACATCAAAACAACGAAAAATTACATCGATAATACAATCTCGCAGTATATTTGCAACCTATGAGTAAGGTACAACCAGACAATACATTACAAGCCATCATTTCCCATGCCAAGGAATATGGATTTGTATTTCCAAGCAGTGAAATCTATGATGGATTAAGCGCAGTATATGATTACGGTCCCTATGGTGCGCAATTGAAAAAAAATATTAGAGATTATTGGTGGAAAAGCATGACCCAAATGCATGAAAATATCGTGGGCATTGATGCCGCCATATTTATGCATCCCACTACATGGAAGGCTAGCGGACACGTAGATAGTTTTAGCGATCCCTTAATTGACAATAAAGAAAGTAAAAAAAGATATAGAGTAGATCATTTAATTGAAGGACATGCAGAGGCATTAATTGCAAAAGGAAATAATGCAGCTGCAGATAAGTTATTGTCAGAAATGGATGCATTACTTGCCAAAGAAGATTTTGAAGGCTTAAAAAAATTAATTGAAGAAAATAAAATTATATGTAGTGTAAGTGGTACGTCTAATTGGACTGAAATAAGACAGTTTAATTTAATGTTCTCTACTGAAATAGGTGCAGTGGCCGAAGAAGCCAGCACCATTTATTTAAGACCAGAAACGGCACAAGGTATATTTGTTAACTTTTTAAATGTACAAAAAACGGCCAGGATGAAAATTCCTTTTGGCATTGCACAAACAGGAAAGGCTTTTAGAAATGAAATAGTTGCGCGTCAGTTTATATTTAGAATGCGTGAGTTTGAACAAATGGAAATGCAATTCTTCATTAAGCCAGGTACTCAAAAAGAGTGGTATGAACATTGGAAGAACGAACGCATGCAATGGCATTTAAGTTTAGGCATTGCGCCAGAAAAATATCGTTTTCATGACCATGTTAAATTAGCGCACTATGCCGATGCTGCATTAGATATAGAATATGAATTTCCCTTTGGATTTAAAGAAGTAGAAGGGGTTCATTCAAGAACTGACTTTGATTTAACCCGTCATCAAGAATTTAGTAAGAAGAAGATGCAGTATTTTGATACGGAGATCAATCAGCATTATGTGCCTTATGTGATTGAAACATCTATAGGATTGGATAGAATGTTCTTGTTGTTATTGGCCAACGCTTACGAAGAAGAGACAATCAATAAAGAAGATGGCACGACCGATTCAAGAGTGGTATTGCATTTGCCAGCCAAATTAGCACCCAATAAATTGGCGATCCTTCCCTTGACTAAAAAAGATGGCTTACCAGAATTGGCAAAAGAATTGATGGATGAATGTAAAAAATCATTCCATTGTTTTTATGAAGAAAAAGATGCGATTGGAAAAAGATACCGTCGTCAAGATGCTATCGGGACGCCATTCTGTGTGACCATCGACCATCAAACCAAAGAAGACAACACCGTAACGATTCGCTACCGTGATAGTATGTTGCAAGAACGTATTGCTTTGAGTAAAATTAAGGAGTTGGTGTTGTCACATATTAATTAAAGATAGCTTGAATTAATTTCTGTGCTTAGCGGAGTCATTCAGAAATACAATTTTTTAGCGAGCGTTTTTAGCGAGTCTAAAAATTAGTATTTTGAAAGACGAAGCATCAATAAATAAATTTTCAAAAGAAATTTAAAAAGCCCCGAGTGAATGCTCGGGGCTTTTTTGAGGCAGCTTTACAAAAATCATAAGCAATAAGGTCAACTACCCGAAAGATTCAAAGTGGACTTGCTTTTTGTCTAGTCCAAGCTCGGTCATGTTTTTACGCGCATCATCAATCATAGCTTTCCAGCCACATAGCCAAACATGCGCTGTCTCTTTATTTTCTTTTAATAATTCTTGATATACTGGGTGAACATATCCTTTGTGGGAGCCAGCAGGCACTTCGGTTTCTCGAGAATAGCAAGGATGAAAATGAAAGCCAGGTTCTTTACTTTCCAATTCTTTTAATTCATCAATGTACAAGCCATCTTCAAATTTACGACAGCCAAAAATAAGATGAATATTATTGTGTGCAATCTTATGTTCGTGTATGTAACGAATCATAGATCTAAAAGGAGCAATACCTGTTCCGGTACAAATAAAGTACACATCGTTTTCGAAATTCTTCGGAAGTACGAAAACTCCTTGAGGGCCTCGTAAAGTCACTTTGGTACCCACTGTTGCTTCGTTAAACAAATAAGTCGTACCTAAGCCACCTTCTAGTAAAACAATCACCAATTCAAAAGTATTGGTACCATTGGGCTCGGAAGCAATAGAATAGCTTCTCCATCTTTTATTTTTTTGTTCGTGAATGGGTAAATCCAGGGTTACAAATTGTCCAGGTATAAAATCAAATTGCTCGATACTTGGAATTTCAAAATAAAATCTTTTTGTATTAGCGGTTTCGTCAATAATTTTTGTCAAAACACCTTCTGTCCATTCTAGTGCCATAATTAATAATTTTTTAATTGTTGGTTATAAAAACCCTTTGAACATATACTTTTTTATTGGCATAAATCTTTACAAAATAAACGCCCGTATTTAAATTTCCTATTGTAATGCGCTGAGGTGTTGTTTGATTGATTAAATTTTGTGCTTGGAAAACTTTATTCCCTGTAGAATTGACTAATTCTAATGAAATATCTTGAGTTTGTATTGCACTAAATTGAACAAAGAACGAATTGCCTTTGATCAAATTTTCAATATTATCTGCGGAGTAAATTTTTAAATTGATTTCTTTTGGGTTGCTTTCTGGAACATCAGTTATTAAGTTGCCACTAGCATCTCTCACTAGGAGGAGTAAGCTTTGAGAAAAAGCTTGACAATCGCCCGATGTAACTGCAACTTTATACGTACCGTTTTTAATCACTTTGTAAGACTGGGAATTGGCGCCTTGAATGGCGGTGTCGTTTAAATACCACTGATATAAAGTCCCTGCACTCGACACCAAACTGTCCGCACTAGCTTTGGTGAAGGTTGGAATGCTAGAAGTTTGAACGGGAACAATTGTTGTAGGACTTAAACAGTCATTGGTACTAATTTGAGTGCTGTAAAAAAAGTAGAAATAGTTTTGAAAATTACCAGATCCAGCTGAAACGCTATTGCCTGTGAAACTAAATAATTTGCTAGGACCAATAGGATAGGTATTGCTGCTTAATTGATTGTTTCTGAAAATGGTAGCACTGTCACAAGAAACGATTAAAATATAATCACCTGATCTTGGGATACTCAAATTGAGTGCGTAAATTTTACCACTATCACTACTTACAAAAGGAGTAGACGTATTCACTTTATTTACGCTATCGTATGTTGGATAAGTAGGGTTTGGGCTGCTGGCATCTACGTTTAAATTAACAGATTGAACGGGATAATAAGAATAAGTCCCATTTGAATTTTCAGTAGCGATGGTGCCTAAGGTGAATGTAATTTTACCTGGATACCCTGTATATAATTTTGCAGTTTCAATTGTGAGGGGTCCAGTTGCATTGATTCTTACAAAGTTTCCACCAAAATTATTATATCCGCCTGTGCTACCCAAGCTGGAATTATTTATTGGATCAATTACACTTTGAAAACCTTGTGTTAAATAAAATTTATTTTTAGAAGATCCTAATAAGAGGCTTGATCCTAAGCCAATGGGATTTAGAAGATTGGAACTATCATACCACACGTAGTTACTTGAGGCATTGGCATTTTTAACTGTTAGGCTTAATTGACTGTTACAGTTGCTAGCTATACCAACAGGCGCTGCACCCCCTGTGCTGCTTGTGAAAGTGGTGATTAAGCTATTGTTCCCTTTTTGTTGATCGGCTGCAACGTTTACGTTAGCTGTAATAGAATAAGTTTTATTTGGAGTAATGTTAATTGGTTTTTGAAAGGTATAATTCATGCTTTCATAGGAATTCAATCTACCTTTAAATATTTCATTAATATTTAAAATTGTTGCTTCTCCATCTTTTACCAGCAAGCTCAATGGGATATTGCTTTGAGCTGTTGAACCATTGTTCACCAATTTAACTGTTATGTATTGAATGGCTTTATTGCATATAGTGCCTGCAGGATTAATTAAATCTGAGATAGACAAGTCGGTAGAAGGGTTGATAATTTTTAAAGTATAATCTTGTGTTTCTCCAATTGAATAGTTGTCACAAGCTTTAACATTAGAACTGTTGTCTGTTTCCATAACAACAATTCTTAGTTTGGTGATTGATCCAATTTGTAAAGTTCCTGGTAAAGCAATACTCACTTTATATTCACCATTGATTAAGGCTGTGCTGGTAGCAACAGTTTCTGCATCTTCAAAAAGTCCATTATTATTGTAGTCAATAAAAATTTTCACAAAACGGGTTGCATTGGTGGCATCAGCGCTACCTAATTTTAAGTAGGCGATTAAGTTCCCGTTGGCTTCCCCATTAATAATAAATTTACTATTGTCAATGTATTGGTTTGTAGTTGTGTTCGCGTATTGTATATTATTGATGCTTGTGCTATCAATTCGAGTGCCTGCGTTAGAAGTAGCTGTTGAAAGACAATAGGTGCTACCTCCAGCCCCACTAATGATTAACGAATAATCTTGTTTGCCTCTATCCAAACTGCCTTTATGATTTACTGTTATCGTATAACTTGTTCCCACCAATGTAGAATCTACTTCTACTTTTTCCACATTGTCCAATCTATTGTTACCTCTAATGGCAGGATTGTCTGGAACAGTAGGGTCTAATTTCCATGGTAAAAAAATAGTACTTGAATTGGTAATTTTTAAATCCAAATCATTTATCAATACGGAGCTGGTATCATTCAATGTAGTTTCAATTGGTCCCTTCACATCTGTCCAAACAATGGTAGCTTTTATAGGTTTTAACCCAGATGCTTTTACAGCATAAGTATCCGTTTGGCCATTGAGTAAAGTTTTTTCGTAAACAAGATCTACACTGGTGCTGCTATTTTTTGAACTTAATGCATTGTTTAATGAAGCTGCTGCATCACTCATATTTAACAATCCCCATCCAAATTTATAATCTGGTCCAGGAAAAAGTCCTGCTTCATTGGCAGTATGAATGGCCAATGCTTTCACCGTAGCTGCACGAATAAACTTCTTAGTCAATTTTTGACTAAGGTCTTGAAGTAACAATAAAGAACCTGCCACATTTGGGGAAGACATAGAAGTACCACTTAAATTAGCATAACTTGAATCGGTAGAACTGATTGCCGAAAAAACTGCTAATCCATCGCCTACGATATCTGGCTTTATTCTACCATCATCTGTTGGGCCCCAGTTGCTAAATGTAGTCATCACCACATCTTCCTTTTTAAAATATCCTGCAGGTATTCCTGCTACTGCACCAATTGTTAAAAGATTTTTTGCATTTACATCCGTGGGGATGATGCCATAAGAATTATTGCTACTTAAGCTATCTGGTCTTGCACCTGCGTTGTACCATTTACCGTTTTGGTTTCTTCTCCAATAAGTTTGTCCAACCGCAGGGCCATTCATAGAACGATTATTGCCAGCCGATTTTACAATTAAATAGTAAGGCGCATTGTATTCAATGGAATCATAAGTTTGCGCATCTTGATCATACATACCAAATTTATAATCTTCTTTTTCATTCCATTTGCCACCGAATTCCCAACGTGCAGAATCGGTATTGTAATCCCATCCAGAAACAATACCATAGGAATGATTGGAAATAAGCATGCCATTGGCTGCTGCTGCAGCCATTTCAGAAGCATCATTGTTCCAATCATAGGCATAAGCACCTTTTAAATTAAAAGCCATGCCCTTGGCTAAGGGGTTAATTCCAGTACTCATCATGATCCCTAAGGCATGTGTAGCATGATCTGATATTTTAGAAGCATTGTCTTTTTGTTGAACTCTACCAATCAATTCATTATGGGTAAGTCGGGGCTGGGCTTCGTCCCAAATTCCTAATTTATTTGTTAGACTATCGTTACTCCCGCTTAAATTTAATCCGGATATGCCAGTGGGCCAAATTCTATTGGTATTGACGGTAGTAGATTGAACAGGGTCGGCATAGCCAATGACATATTTTGGTTGACCAAATGCGTCAATGCCAATTAAACTTGCTGTTGCATTGTTTTTTGATTTATAGTAAAGTGGCCAGCCCTTTTCTTTTGCACTAATAATTGCTGCGGAATAAGTAGCGCGTGATTCAAGTTCTAATGATTTGGCAGTATTCATTAAAACTAATTTTCTTGTTTCATTTTGACCGAATGAAATGTTGAATATTGATAGTAAAAAAAAGCAAAATAGGACTGATTTTTTCATGGAGCGTACATAGATTATACCACCTAAAATAAGGCCTTGTAAATTTACAATGAATTCCTCATATTTTTTAATATACAGCGTAAAAAACCATATGGATAAAAGCGATTAGGGTTTAATTAATGTAATTTTAAGGAAATTCAGTGTGATGCATTTTATACTTCGAAAATTATTGATTTTTATAATTGGGATTTGTCTCGTTGCATGTGAACCTATTCGACCCACCCTTAATTCGAATTCAAGCTCGGCAATAGAAGGACAGGTAATGGAGCAACTAGGCAATGCAATGCCCATGATTGGTAAATCTCCATCCCTTGGACGCCCACTTGTTTCCAAAGTTTATATTTATCCTCCTTTGAATTTGGATCAGCTGGAGCATCAAAATGGATCCTATTGTACTAAAATACGCTTAGCCCCATTGGCTACTACGCTGACAGATTCGGCCGGGCATTATCGCATGCCATTGCAGCCAGGGAAATACACTGTGCTGGTGGGGTATGACCAAGGTTATTTTATACCTTATTTTTCGGGCATAAATGGGGTGGCACATTTTGTTATCGAAGCGCAAAAAAATACCAATTTAGATATCATTGTAAATCAAAAAGCGAGTTATTAAATAGTGCATGTATCTTTGTGATGTTGATGTATGAATGAGCAATCTTTGTTTGAACGTTTTCGCAATTCCCCCCTCCTAAATAATTTGGTGGACAGGATAGCTATGTCCAAATTAGAAAATAAGCCTTATCAAGTCTTTTTACAAAATTTATACGGATCTGCTGCGGCTTTTGTTTTACAATCCATTTTTACGCATCCTAAAACGGAGCAGTTCAATCATATAATTGTTCTAAATGATGCCGAAGAAGCAGCTTATTTCTTTAATTCTATTGAAAGTGTAACAGAAGCATTGGATTTATTTTATTTTCCATCTTCCTATAAAACACCACAAAATTTTAGTTTGTTGAATCCTTCGCATGTGATGTTGCGCACCGAAGCCTTGACTAAAATTTCTATGGGGGGCAATAAAAAAATTATTGTCACTTATCCAGAAGCTTTGTTTGAAAAGGTAATCATGCCCAATACCTTGCAACAAAATATGATTCAAATTAAAACCAATGACAGTATCAATTTGAATGAACTGATGCAAAGCCTTATTGGGTATGGTTTTGAACGAACCGATTTTGTTTATGAGCCTGGGCAATTTGCATTAAGAGGTGGAATTTTTGATATTTATTCTTTTGGCAATGAGCAACCTTACCGTATTGAATTGTTTGGAGAAGAAGTAGACAGCATTCGATTGTTTGATCCCGCTACTCAATTAAGTGAGAGAAAATTATTGCAAGTCAATATCATTCCTAATGTAACTACTCAATTCGAAGACACACAAAAAATTCCTTTATTGACTTTTATGGCCAATGATGCCTTGGTTTGGTTGAAAGATTGGAATGTGATTACTCAAAGAGGCAATGATCAATTTGAAGCCTTGGTTGATTTTATAGAACATCATGCCAGTGCCAATAAAATAGATGAGCAGGATGCGCATAAAAGACATAGTGTGGTGGAAGATTTTGTAACAGTAGAAGCAACCGAAAAACAATTGGCTACAAAATCCATCATAGAATGGGGTTTTCATGCACAATTGGCCAAAGAAAATATTGTATTCAATACCCAAGTGCAGCCTTCTTTTAACAGAAGGTTTGAGTTGCTGATTGATAATTTGCAATCTTTTGAAAAGAAGGGGTATGCTGTATTTATATTTGCCGAGCAGGCCAAACAGTTGGAACGCTTGCATGCTATTTTCACCGATTTAAAAACTGAAATACAATTTACCCCTATTGTAAAAAATATTCACGAAGGTTTTATTGATCATGATCATCAAATTATTTGTTACACCGATCATCAAATTTTTCAACGTTATCATAAGTATAAAGTAAAACAAGCTTACAGTAAAAGCAAGGCGATAACTTTAAGAACCTTGCGAGATTTGCTTCCTGGCGATTATGTAACGCATATTGATCATGGGGTGGGTGTCTACAGTGGTTTACAAAAAATCGAAGTCAATGGTCGTTGGCAAGAAGCAGTAAGAATCATTTATAAGGACAGTGACATTTTATATGTGAATATTAATTCACTGCATAAAATTTCAAAATATACGGGCAAGGAAGGCACGCCACCCAAAGTAAATAAATTGGGATCGGATGTTTGGATAAAGTTAAAAGACAAAACAAAAGCCAAAGTAAAATCGATCGCATTTGATTTAATAAAATTGTATGCTCAAAGAAAAGCGCAAGTGGGTTTTGCTTTTTCTCCTGACAATTATATGTTGCATGAGTTGGAAGCATCCTTTATTTATGAAGAAACTTTGGATCAAGCCAAAGCCATTGCGGATGTTAAAAAAGACATGGAAGCCGCCGCGCCTATGGATAGATTGGTTTGTGGAGATGTGGGCTTTGGTAAGACAGAAGTGGCTGTTCGCGCAGCTTTCAAGGCAGCAATTGATGGCAAACAAGTTGCAGTTTTAGTACCCACTACTATTTTAGCTTTTCAACATTTTAAAACTTTTAGTGAACGTTTAAAAGATTTTCCAGTGACGATTGATTTTTTAAATCGATTTAAATCATCGGCACAGAAAAAAGAAACCATTGAAAAAGTTAAACAAGGAAAGATAGATATATTGGTAGGTACGCATGGAATTTTAGGTAAGGAAGTAAATTTTAAAGATTTGGGATTGATGGTGATTGATGAGGAGCAAAAATTTGGGGTAGGCCATAAAGAAAAACTAAAAACATTGCGCACGAATGTGGATTGCTTAACTTTAACTGCAACACCTATTCCAAGAACTTTGCATTTTAGTTTGATGGGAGCACGTGATTTAAGCATCATTAATACTGCCCCGGCCAATAGACAACCCATACATACAGAAGTTCAAGTATTTGATGAGGATGTGATTAGAGAAGCCATCTATTTTGAAACGGAGCGAGGAGGTCAAGTATTTTTTATACATAATAGAGTGCAAGGCTTGGCCGAAATGTGTGCAACCATTCAGCGTTTGTGCCCGGACATAAGTATTGGCTATGCACATGGTCAATTGGAAGGCCATCAGTTAGAAGAAAAAATATTAGATTTTATAGAAAGAAGATATGATGTGTTGGTATGTACCAATATTGTTGAAAGTGGGGTAGACATTCCCAATGTCAATACCATTATTGTAAACAATGCACATCAATTTGGCTTGAGCGATTTACATCAGTTAAGAGGAAGGGTAGGTCGTAGTAATAAAAAAGCTTTTTGTTATTTATTGGCACCACCCATTAGTACACTTCCCGACGATTCTAGAAAAAGATTACAAACCTTAGAGCAGTTTAGCGAGTTAGGAAGCGGGTTTCAGATTGCCATGCGCGATTTAGACATTCGTGGTGCAGGTAATTTATTAGGAGGAGAGCAGAGTGGATTTATGGCAGAGATTGGTTTTGAAATGTACCAGAAAATATTAGCCGAAGCGGTAAGAGAATTAAAACGTTCCGATTTTAAAGAATTGTTTGAAGAAGAAATTAGCAAGCAAGATGATTTTGTGCAAGACTGTACCATTGATACCGATTTGGAAATTATGATTCCTGATAGTTATGTAGAAAGTATTGGAGAAAGACTTTCTTTGTATACCAGAATGGATCAAACAGAAAATGATGAGGAGCTGGCATTGATGGAAACCGAGTTGGCAGATCGTTTTGGTCCCATTCCCAATTCGGTAAATGATTTATTTATTACCATACGTTGCAGACGTATTGCCATTGCCTTGGGCTTTGAAAAAATGACACTGAAAGACGATACCTTAAGATGTTTTTTTATCAATAGGCCCGATTCGCCTTATTTTGAAAGCAATACTTTTAAACAATTATTGACGTATGCTCAAACTGCAATGAACAGCGCACATTTTAAACAAGTAGGCCGAAATTTTGTGCTGGTTATTAAAGACGTGAAAAATATGGAGCAGTGTTTTATACTTTTAGAAAAGATAAAAAAAGGAGTTTTTTCAAAGCTGACTTAAGAGCGCATTTTATTTAAAAACATACCAACTTTTCTAGGCCTAGCCCCTTCACTCAAAGTAAAAACCCTCCTCCCGAGTATTCGAGAGAAGGGTTAGTAAGATAAATTAGATTGAAATTTTTCTAAGAATCTATTGTAAACTAAGTTTACTAGAATCCTTTTTTAGCAACTCCATCAGCGATAGCCTTAAGGGCATTTGTTTCGCTTAAAATGGCAGCCATTTTATTTCCTTTACCATCATTACCACCTGCCATATAACCGCCTCTAGCAGTTTTTGTGATGACAGCGTCATGCATTGGTACGTTTTTTTCTTTTGTTTTTAAGCAATACGCTTTAATCATTTTTGAAGTGTCCATTTTGTATAAATTTTAAAGTGAATATTTCTAATTGAAAGTAGGTCATTTATCGTGATTCGTTTACGGAAAGCCTTGATTTTTTGTTAAAATGCGTAAAAAACGTGTAAAATATAGGTTCTAGGCGTCTATTTTGGCATATTTGGCATGGCTTTCGATAAATTCTCTCCTTGGTGCGACATCATCCCCCATTAACATGCTAAAGATACGATCGGCTTCGGCGGCACTTTCAATGGTTACTTGTTTAAGTGTTCTGCGCGCTGGATCCATCGTAGTTTCCCATAATTGGTCTGCATTCATTTCACCCAAGCCTTTGTAACGTTGAATAGTTACTGCGTCTTCTTTACCGCCACCTAATTTAATCACCAAGGCTTTTCTTTGCTCTTCGCTGTAGGCGTATTCTTGCTCTTTGCCACGCTTTACTAAGTATAAAGGAGGTTGTGCAATATAAACGTATCCGTTTTGAACCAATTCGGTCATGTATCTGAAAATGAAAGTAAGTATCAATGTTGCAATGTGAGATCCATCCACATCCGCATCGGTCATAATAATTAATTTATGATAACGAAGCTTCGCAATGTTTAATGCTTTAGGATCTTCAGGTGTTCCTACTGTTACACCTAAGGCAGTGTACATATTTCTTATCTCCTCATTCTCATAAATCTTATGCTCCATCGCTTTTTCAACGTTCAATATTTTACCACGTAAAGGTAAAATTGCTTGATAGCCTCTATCACGACCTTGTTTTGCAGTACCACCCGCAGAGTCTCCTTCGACTAAGTATAATTCACATCTTTCCGGATCTCTATCTGAACAATCGGCCAATTTACCAGGTAGGCCACCGCCTGTAAGTACAGTTTTGCGTTGAACCATGTCACGCGCTTTTTTAGCTGCTACGCGCGCTTGGGCTGCTAAAATAATCTTAGAGATAACATACTTCGCTTCTTTAGGATTCTCTTCTAAATAAGCTTCTAATACGCGAGAAACGGTAGTTTGCACTACACCACTCACTTCACTATTTCCTAATTTCGTTTTTGTTTGACCTTCGAATTGAGGTTCTGGCACTTTTACAGAAATAATGGCGCTCAATCCTTCTCTAAAATCATCTCCTTCAACAGTTACTTTGGCTCTTTCAAATAAACCTTCTTTATCACCATAACTTTTAAATACACGGGTAAGTGCTGTTCTGAAACCAGTTACGTGTGTACCCCCTTCGATGGTGTTGATATTGTTTACGTAAGAGAAAATGTTTTCTTTAAAATCGTCATTGTAGGTTAAAGCTACTTCTACCATTACATTTGAAGCTTCATCCAAACCTTCTACATATAAGGGTTGTGAGATGATCGGATTTCTATTTCCGTTTTTATCTAACATTTGTACAAACTCCACAATACCACCTTCGCTGTAAAAATTCTTAGTATAAAAATTTCCAGTTTCATCTTTCTCTCTTAAATCGGTAATGGTGATGCTAATTCTTTTATTCAGATAAGACAATTCACGCAAACGACTTTCTAAAATTTCTCTTTTATACACCGACTCTTGAAAGATGGTTAAGTCAGGCCAGAAGTGAACACGTGTTCCAGTTTTTTCGCTGGTGCCAATTTCTCTCACTGCATATTGAGGTGCGCCGATGGCATATTCTTGTTCAAAAATTTTACCTTCTCTTTCAACCGTTACCAATAATTTCTTACTAAGTGCATTCACACAACTCACCCCCACACCGTGTAATCCACCGGATACTTTGTAAGTATTTTTATCAAATTTACCTCCAGCATGTAAAACAGTCATTACTACTTCTAAGGCCGAACGCTTCTCTTTGGTATGCATGGCAGTAGGAATTCCACGACCATTGTCCTGTACACTGATAGAATTATCCTCATGGATGGCTACCTCAATATGAGAGCAGTAACCTGCTAATGCTTCATCGATAGAGTTGTCAACTACCTCGTAGACTAGATGGTGAAGCCCTTTTGAGCCTACATCACCAATATACATGGCCGGTCTTTTTCTAACGGCTTCTAGGCCCTCTAAAACCTGGATACTGTCGGCGCCATAATTCTTATTTTCGACAGATTCGTTTGACTGTAAATCGTTGGACATAATTGTATTAAAATTTGTTTGTTTTTCGATGCATTACGAATGCATACAAACTTAAGATAATTAAGGGTTTAAAGCCAGTTTTGAGTCCTATTTAGTTATCCCCAATTTTGCCTTTTTGTGCATAGTTTTTTTGCCTAAAAATTGGGTATTTTCTAGGTCATTTTTGGGTCAGATTTTGACCCTAAATAGTTCCTTTAGGCTTTATGTCTTAAATTTGCACTTATGACACAGGTTCAAGAACTATTAAAGCAAGCAAATACACCCCTAGGATTTAGTGGGATGGCCTTGTTGTATAGCAAAGAGCAGCGCATTCCTGGGTCTACGCAATATCAGATTAAAAGGTATATGGCACAAGAACCCTGGGGGGCAGAAGATACCGGCATGTTTGTATACCATTACAATTCAAGCCAACCCAAGGAAAATTACTTAGAATTAAGATTTTGTATTTCTGGAAATAGATATTGTGATAACAAGGTCTGTGGTGGATGCAATCAATTGCCCACAACAGAATGTATGGGGCCAATGAAAACGGTGGATGTTTTCTCCTTTCATTTTACGGCTACTTTTTTGCATCAGTTTGTACACAATGTAAAAACCAATTCGAAGAAAGATGCGCTTTTGGCATTTAAGCATACTGATAATTTTACCAAAACATTTCCTTTAAGTGTAAAAAAGCGAATTACGCTAGATGCCTTATTAAATCATAGTTACAGCGGCTCTTTGGAAAATATTTTTGTGAATGCAAAGATTCATGAATTGTTGGTATACAGCTTAGAAAGCATCATCGAAGAAAAAGAAGTAGTCTTTACTTGTAAGTTTTTAGCCGATGAAAGAGGTAAAGAAAGTATTTATCAAGCGCGTGAATTTTTATTACAACATATTGGCGATCCCATTACCATCAAGGAGTTGAGCCGAAAAGTAGCTATGAATGAATGCTACTTAAAAAAAGGGTTTAAGGAAGTGTATGGCACCACCATTTTTGATTTTTACCAACAACAAAGAATGGAACATGCAAAGTATTTGTTGTATGAAAAATCATTAAGCGTCACTGATGTTTCTGCATTATTAGGTTATTCTTCTATCTCTCATTTCTCTGCAGCTTTTAAAAAGCATACCGGGCTAAAGCCTTGTGAATTGTTAAACTAAGGGCTTCACTCTTTTCGTTTGGTGACCTTTTCTTTATCCTTTTTTATAGGATTCTTGCTTATATTTTCATTACTTTTATTTTCTCAAACTATTATTATGCGTTTATTATTTGCATTGGCAACCATATTATTATTTAGTGCTTGCATTCATCAAAGAGTAGATTTAATTGTGCATCATGCGCAAATTTATACAGTGAATAATGAATTTAGTATGGCCGAGGCCATGGCGGTGCAAGATGGTAAAATAGTGGCAGTAGGTACCAATGATGAAATTTTAAAAGAATACCAATCGGATAGTGTCGTCAATGCACATGAGGCCATTGTATATCCTGGTTTTATAGATGCGCATGCGCATTTTTTAGGGTATGGACAATCTCTTTTTGCGGTTGATTTGATGTTTGTACCCAGTTGGCCCGAAGCCATTGAAAGAGTGAAAGCCTTTGCTGCCAAACATCCTGGGAAAGGATGGATTAAGGGAAGGGGATGGGATCAAAATCGTTTTCCAGGTAAAGAATTTCCTACGAATGCCGAATTAAATAGTTTATTTCCAGATCGACCTGTTATTTTAGAAAGAGTCGATGGCCATGCTTGTATTGCAAATGATTATGCTTTACAATTGGCTGGTGTTAAAGCCGGACAAATTATGGAAGGTGGTTTGTTCACTATGCAAAATGGAAAATTAACGGGCTTGTTAGTGGACAATGCAGTTAAAGTAGTAGAAAAAAAAATACCCGAAGCGACGCATGAAGATTATAAGGATTGGTTAACTGCGGCACAACAAAACTGTTTTGCAACAGGGTTAACAACAGTAACAGATTGCGGACTAAGTTCAGATGCAGTGGATCAAGTGGATGCATTGCAAAAATCGAATGATTTAAAAATGCGTTTGTATGTGATGTTAAGTGACAAACCAAGTACATATACTTCTAAATATTTTACAGGTGGTGGTTATGTAACGGATAGATTGTCCGTGAAAGGAATTAAAGTATACGGAGATGGTGCTTTAGGATCAAGAGGCGCTTGTTTGATACAACCCTATACCGATAAAGCAGGCTGGTCGGGCTTTTTATTAAGTAGCCCTGCGCATTTTGACAGCATCGCTGCTAAATTAATTGGTACCGATTTTCAAATGTGTACCCATGCCATTGGAGATAGTGCCAACAGAACCATATTAAAAGTATATGCGAAATATTTAAAAGGAAAGAATGATAAAAGATGGAGAATAGAGCATGCACAAATTGTGGATCCGGCAGACTTACATTATTTCGGAGACAATAACATCGTTCCATCTGTCCAACCAACACATGCCACCAGCGATATGTATTGGGCAGGCGCAAGATTGGGTGAGGAAAGATTAAAAACCGGATATGCATTTAAACAATTGTTGGCGCAAAATAATTGGTTGCCCTTAGGTACCGATTTTCCTGTCGAAGAAATCAATCCTTTCAAAACTTTTTTAGCTGCGGTAGCAAGACAAGACAGTAAAGGTTTTCCTGCAGGGGGCTTTCAAATGGAAAACGCTTTAACGCGTGAACAAACCATTCGTGGTATGACCATTTGGGCCGCAAAAGCGAATAGAATGGAAAAACAAGTGGGTAGTATTGAAATAGGGAAGAAGGCCGACTTTATTATCCTAGATAAAGACTTAATGAAAGTACCTACTGATAGCATTTTACACGTTAAAGTATTGAAGACGTATTTAAACGGAGAAAGAGTATTCTAAGAGTTCATTTGTGTATATTATATTTCATCCTTCTCTGCTCGCCATGACGCTAAAAATCATAAATTCTAACTAAAAGTCAGAACTCGCACTTCGTGCTCAAACATGCTGACTTTTTAAACGTTAAAATTTATGATTTTTTTTACCAAGCAAATCTTTGATTTGCAAAAATTATTAGATTTTTTAATTTTAAAACTTAATATGATTATAGTTTTTAAATTAAAATTTAGTCTCGAAGTTCAGGAGTGAAATACAATATTCACTGATGAACTCTATAACAAAACTTCGCGAAAAAGAGAATTAATACTCTTTGCCCCCTAACTAAATAAAGAAGATTCAAAAGTGAATAATATTCCAGTGCTGAACATTGAGCCATAGCGTAAATAAAAATAGAAAATCAAACGATCAAAAAATTAGCTGTTTGAGTGCAAAGCACGAGTTCTAATTTTTAGTTTGGTTTTCTATTTTTTAGCGTCATGGCGAGCTGAGAAGCAGTGGAATATTAAATCACATTGAATCTTCAAAACTACAAACCGACCATATCTTTAGGAATCACCCATGCATCAAATTCTTCAGGGGTTACATAGCCCAATTTCACCGCCATTTCTTTTAAGGTAGTCCCTTCTTTATGTGCTTTCTGTGCAATTTCGGCAGCTTTGTAATAACCAATTTTAGTATTGAGTGCAGTGACTAACATTAAACTATTGTTTACATGTTTGTTAATGTTGGCTTCTATCGGCGCTAATCCTACAGCACATTTTTCATTAAAGCTTACGCAACCATCACCTATTAAACGAGCACTGTGTAAGAAATTATAAATCATCACTGGTTTGAATACATTCAATTCAAAATGGCCCATAGAGCCACCAATATTAATGGCAACATCATTGCCCATTACTTGAGCAGCAATCATGGTTAAAGCTTCTGATTGAGTAGGGTTTACTTTACCAGGCATAATAGAAGAACCTGGTTCATTGTCTGGAATAAAAATTTCTCCAATACCGCTGCGTGGTCCAGAGGATAACATGCGCACATCGTTGGCAATTTTCATTAAGCTTACAGCTACAGTTTTTAAAGCACCATGTGCTTCTACAATCGCATCATGAGCAGCCAATGCTTCAAATTTATTTTCTGCTGTGATAAATGGAAGGCCTGTTAATTTAGCAATATGCTTGGCTACATTTACTGAATAATCTTTAGGCGTATTAATACCTGTTCCTACTGCAGTACCGCCTAAAGCCAATTCACTTAAATGTGCTAAAGTATTATGGATGGCTTTTAAACCGTGACTTAATTGACTCACATAGCCGCTTAGCTCTTGTCCTAATGTTAAGGGAGTTGCATCCATAAAATGGGTACGACCTATTTTAACAATATGCATAAAATCCTTGCTTTTGGCTTCTAATGTATTTTTTAAAGCAGTGATACCAGGAATAGTGGTACCTGTTAAAATTTGATAGGCTGCAATATGCATCGCCGTTGGAAAGGTATCATTAGAGGATTGAGACTTGTTTACATCATCATTTGGATGCAGGAATTTTTCTTTATCACTTAAACTGCCACCTTTAATAACATGCGCACGATAAGCAATTACTTCGTTCAAATTCATATTGCTTTGGGTACCGCTTCCAGTTTGCCAAACGACTAAAGGAAATTGATCGTCTAATTTACCTGCAATAATTTCATCACAAACCTGTCCAATTAAATCCGATTTTTCTTTAGGTAAAATGCCCGCATCCAAATTGGTAAGCGCTGCAGCTTTTTTTAAATACGCGAATGCTTTAATAATTTCTTTAGGCATTCTATTAATATCCTGTGCAATTTTAAAATTGTCAATACTTCTTTGTGTTTGCGCACCCCAATAAACATTTGCAGGTACTTTTACTTCACCCATCGTGTCTTTCTCAATTCTGTATTCCATAATGTAAAATTTGGTAATGCAAAGGTAAGAAAGGCTGGATTAATTCCCTTTGAATTCAGGCTTTCTTTTCTCTATAAATGCAGTAATACCTTCTTTAGCATCATGGGTGGTAAAGCATTCGCCAAATAATTTGGCTTCCACATCGTATCCATTTTCTGCTTCGTTCCAAGCTGCATTCACGGCTTTAATGGAATTGCCCACAGACTTGGGAGCTTTTTCATGTACTACGCTTAATATAGAAAAGGCTTTATCTAATAATTCAGTTTGAGGTACTACATAATTCACCAATCCATAATTCATGGCTTGCGTAGCATTAATGGTTTTACCCGTAATCACCAATTCCATGGCCCTGCCTTTGCCCACTCTTTGGGTCAATCTTTGTGAGCCACCATATCCTACCATAATACCTAGGTTCACTTCAGGTTGTCCAAATACAGCACTTTCAGAAGCGATAATAAAATGACAAGCCATGGCTAATTCGCAACCACCGCCTAGTGCAAATCCATTCACACAAGCAATGACTGGTTTAGGGGAATGTTCTATTTTAAAAAATACATCCTGTCCTCTTTTGGCAAGTGCAGTAGCCTCTTCTTTAGACAAGGATTCAAATTCTTTTACATCTGCACCTGCTACAAAACTTTTTAATCCAGCACCCGTTATCACTACACTTTTAATTTCAGGAAATTTATATACTCTGTCCATGACTGCATCTAAGTCTTTCATCACTTGCTGATTCAATGCGTTTAATTTGTCGGGACGATTAATGGTAATGATCAAAGTATGATCTTCCATTTTTGTAAATAAAGTTTGGAATGATGACATAATAGCAATTTTAGAAGTTAAAAAAGCAATTTATTGATGGCGTTTGGCCACCCAATCTTTTATATAGCTCGCAATATCAGCTGTGTTGGTACCTGGCGCAAACAAAGTACCAATACCCATTTCTCTGAGTGTAATACTGTCTTCTTCGGGGATAATGCCACCACCAGTTAATAGCACATTGGTCAATCCTTTTTCTTGCATTAACTGATACACTTTTGGAAACACGGTCATGTGTGCACCAGAAAGAATACTAATTCCAATGGCATCTACATCTTCTTGTAAGGCAGCTTGTACTACCATCTCAGGGCTTTGACGAAGACCAGTATATATTACTTCCATACCCGCATCACGCAGCGCAGTGGCAATAATTTTTGCACCACGATCATGGCCGTCCAATCCAACTTTAGCTACTAATACTCTAATGGGTTTCATTACTATTAAGTTACATTATTTTCCTGAAATCAATCGCAAACTATGTTCAATTCTTGCGTTCGTATCAGAAAGTTCAATTGATTCAATGATGTCAAATACCCCGGGTCCGAATTTACCACCTACTAGCATAATTCTAAGTGGTAGTAATAAGTCACCTGGTTTTATTTCATGGGCTATTGCTAATTCTTTAAAACTCGCTTCAAGGCTTGCTGCAGGCAATGTTTTAACACCTTCTGCAATTTGTTTAGCATATAGTTTTACTAATTCATCAAAGAAGCGCTGCTTCTTTTCTTCCCATTTAGGCATGATAGCTGCAGTATCAATACTGGTGGGTGCAGCAAAAAAGAATTGGCTTTGTGGTATAAAGTCCGCTAATAAATGACAACGGTCTTTAACCAGTCCAATAACTTTTACTAAATAAGGCGCTTCATGTACTTCAATTTTTGCAGTATCTAAAAAGGGTTGAAGCAATTGGGCCAATACTTTATTATCAGTTCTTTTGATCCATTCTTGGTTGAACCATTTTGCTTTTTCATAATCAAACTTAGCACCGCCTTTGTGTACTCTTTCAATATCGAAGCTGGCAATTAATTCCTCTAAGCTAAATATTTCTTTATCTGTTCCATCATTCCAACCTAATAGGGCTAAGAAATTAATAAAGGCCTCAGGTAAAAATCCTTTTTCTTTAAAACCAATAGTGGTTTCTTTAGTAGTAGGATCGCTCCAATCCATGGCAAATACAGGAAAGCCTAAACGCTCACCATCCCGTTTGCTTAATTTACCAGTTCCTTCTGGTTTTAAAATTAAAGGTAAATGCGCCCACTTGGGCATTTGATTTAATCCAAATAAATATTTCCATAATAAAATATGTACCGGTGCGCTAGGCAGCCACTCTTCTCCTCTAAAGGCATGTGTAATTTTCATTAAGTAATCATCTACCACTACTGCTAAATGGTAGGTAGGCATGCCATCGGCTTTTAATAAAACTTTATCATCTACGGTGCTTGCATCAAATCGAACTTCCCCTCTAATCATATCTGTAAAAACTACTTCTTCTTCATCGGGTACTTTGATACGAACAACATGAGGTGTTCCTTTTTTTAATAATTCAGTCACTTCATTTTCGCTTAATGAAATGGAGTTTTTCATTTCCATTCTATGTATACGACTGTATTGAAAATTGGGTAACTGTTTTCTTTTTTCTTCCAAATCTGCAGTGGTATCAAAAGCATAATAAGCAAAACCTTTTTCAATTAAGTTTTGTGCATATTGGGCATAGGTGGTTTTGCGCTCACTTTGTCTATAGGGGCCATAAGCGCCACCATGTATTGGGCTCTCATCGGGAATAAGTCCACACCAGTTTAAAGTATCTAAAATGTATTGCTCTGCACCTGCTACAAAGCGAGTTTGATCGGTGTCTTCAATTCTTAAAATAAACTCACCGCCATGGTGTTTGGCAAATAAGTAATTAAACAATACAGTTCTTACCCCGCCTAAGTGTAAGCCACCAGTTGGGGAGGGTGCAAACCTTACTCTAACCTTTGAATCCATGCTCTTTTTTATTTATACAAAGATAATATTCAAATGGGCAAAAGAACTATTTATCTTTGGGTAT
>Ga0194047_10000540_pt1 | contig 25368 bp, 25 predicted proteins | sample JunL225m_MetaG_2_FD_160070 | JGI IMG/M metagenome (GOLD analysis project Ga0194047, IMG submission 160070) | Anoxic zone freshwater microbial communities from boreal shield lake in IISD Experimental Lakes Area, Ontario, Canada - Jun2016-L221-5m | ecosystem: Environmental > Aquatic > Freshwater... | reverse complement strand
GCTCTATGCCTTTAGAACACTCTCGTTTCAGCTAGGAAAATCTCGTACGGCAGATTTCATAGACATTAGCTATTCCCCAGCAATGTCACAACTGCAAATCGATAATCAAATGCAGTTAGTCAATAGGCCCTGCGATAACTGGAAAAGTAATATTCGCTTTAACTTAGATCCTGAGGCGGGTGGTGCTAATACCGGGAATGCCTCTAAGACGGATCAATTTCTGATTGCCCAATTTTCAGGAGCATTTCCAAGCACATGTAAAGGTGTCTATTACAACGTCGTTGCCTTAGACGCAAATACCTTTTTGACTCAGGGTTTTGCTGCTGCATGGGAGCAAGCAGGAGGCACATGGGCTCAAGCACCTATCGGCAAGAGTGCTAGCGTTCCCTGGGGTGCTAGAAACTTATTGCAGTTTGAAGGTATTAATCTATCTGATGATGTGCAAGACATTAATAAATATTCCAACAATGTCATGGCCCGACAACTGCTACTCACATTGGCGCTGGAGAAAATGGGTAAGCCTGCAACAACTGCTAATGGTGAGTTGGTGATTCAAACTTGGCTCAAGCAAATGGGCTTAGATTTTCCGGGAATGGTGATTGAAAATGGCTCAGGCTTATCACGCACTGAGGCGATCTCTGCTGGGCAATTGAATCAACTCCTCTTGCTAGCTCGCAATTTACCTGTATCTGAAGTGTTTTATAACAGTCTGCCACTAGCAGGCACGGATGGCACGATGAGAAATCGTCTCATGACACAACTGCGTAAATTTTTACATCTAAAAAAGAAACCAGAAGTTCGTATGAAGACGGGTTCACTTGCCGATGTTAGGGCAATCTCTGGCTATGTATTGAGTAAATCTGGAAAGTTATACGCTGTTACTTCTTTTATCAACCACCCCAATGCTTGGAGAGGCCTAGAGGCGCACGATCAATTACTGTCGTGGTTACTGGAAGATGGTCCTGAACCAAAACACGCGCGCTGAAGTCGATCTCTAACCCCATCCCACTCTTCGCCAGCAGGCGGCTCGGGGAACAAAATCAAATCCCAACCCTGTTGATCTAAGTCTCGTAAAGAACGATAAAGGCGACTAGCAAAAGCACTACTATTGCTAGAAACAATCACCTCTTCAACATCAATTGAAGGGTGGTCCTCCAAAACAAGTGAAGTTTCTGAATCGAAGACTGCTACTGCTACACGCGATTTAATATCTGGAAATTCGCTCAAAGCATCTAATACTCTACCAGGCGCATAAAGACGCAAAGGAGTTGTCGGCGCGTAATGGGCCAGCAAACTTCCGGAGACTCTTGGCTGCGTTTCTGCCCCATGCCTGTGAATTTCCCCTGGCTGATATACCTTGATGCCGGTTTTAGCATGGATTTCACTAGGAGTAATCACCCCAGGCCTCAGAAGAGTGGCTTTATCCCCCGAAGACATATCAATGATGGTGGATTCAATACCGACATCACAATCACCACCATCTAAGACCATCAGATCTAACATACCTTCAAATTCGTTGCGAACATCTGCTGCACTGGTTGGTGAGACTTTGCCAAAACGATTAGCAGAGGGCGCTACTACCCCACCCTTAAATTTACGAAGCAACTCTTGGGCAATAGGATGCGCTGGTGCACGAATGGCGACGGTGTCTTGGCCACCAGTGAGTTCATTTAAAACACTCTTATCTTTTTTAAAGACTAGGGTAAGAGGGCCTGGCCAAAAGGTATTGACTAGCAGTAATGCATCTTCAGATAAATCGCGTACCCAAGGACTTAGTAAGGCGGCCCAATCAATTTTGGCAACATCGTATTTATCAGGCGCTGCCAGATGAACAATCAAAGGATGATTAGATGGCCTACCTTTAGCAGCAAAGATTTTTTTAATGGCTTCTGGATTTTTAGCATCCGCCCCTAAGCCATAGACTGTCTCAGTTGGGAATGCAACTAAACCACCCTCACGCAAGGATTGGACTGCTTCATTGATCACTGCAGAAGATCGCAGTGGCGTACTATCCGATTTGTCAGTAGACATTTTTAGGGCTCAATACCTAATTCAGTAGCGACCGCTGAGCAATGTTGACGGGCTTCACTTAAGTTCTCGCCCAAACAATTAATGTGACCCATCTTTCTACCTCTGCGCGGTTCAGACTTGCCGTAAAGATGTAACTTGACATCAGGATGCGCCAAGACTTTATCCCAAGCGGGCTCTTGAGCTTGATCACTATTTTCTTTAAACCAAAGATCACCCAAAAGGTTCAGCATCGATACGGGAGCCAGTTGACGAGTATCCCCTAATGGCAAGCGCGCCATACTCCTGACTTGCTGCTCAAACTGACTGCTGACACATGCATTGATAGTGTAGTGACCCGAATTATGGGGACGTGGCGCGATTTCGTTGGCAATGATGTCGCCATTTTTCAGCACAAAAAACTCTATGCAAAGAACACCTACATAATCAATTTTGCGAATCAGGGTTTTAGCAGCTGCAATAATTTTTTTCTCTTGAATAGGCTTTAGTGATGGGGCTGGCACTGTTGAGATATGCAAAATACCATCGCGATGAACGTTTTGCGCAATCGGATATATAGCCACAGCATCGTCATAGCCACGCACTACTAATGCAGAGACTTCGAAATCCAATTCCATGCGCTTTTCTAATACGCAAGGCACTTTACCCAGCTCAGCCCAGGCAGCAGCGAGATCAGCTTCGGTATCTACCGTGATTTGACCTTTGCCGTCATAACCCATGCGTGCAGTTTTCAAAATCCCCGGAAATAAATCTGCAGGAACGTGTATGACATCGGCGTCATGCTCGATGACAAAGTTTGGCGCTGGCCCAATATTGGTTTCTGACTTCCAGCTTGCGAGGAAATTTTTCTCGGCAATACGATTTTGCGTTAAAGAAACGCAACTACTTCGGGGCGCCACAAACACACCCAAAGATTCCAACTCATCTAAAGCTTGGGCAGGAACATTTTCAAATTCGGTACTGACCGATGCGCATAGGGATGCCATCTCTTTGAGAGCGGCAGAGTCTGTGTAGTTAGCATGGATAAATTTTTCAGCAATAGAGCCTGCAGGACTTTCGGCATCTGGATCCAGAACGCAGACCTTGTAGCCCATGGATTGAGCTGCCTGTGTAAACATGCGTCCTAATTGACCGCCACCTAAAATTCCTAAATACGAACCCGGCAAAATGGGTTCTAAACGATCTGCCATGTAATTAATATCCCGGCAAATTCATGGAGCGTGCGGTATCAGACTGCTTCACGCGGAACTCTTCTAGACGTTTCGCTAACTCCGCATCATGTAAGGCAAGGCCCGCAATCACATGTAACGCTGCATTCGCTGCGCCAGCTTCACCAATAGCGAAGGTAGCCACTGGAATACCTTTAGGCATTTGCACAATTGAGTACAAAGAATCTTCGCCACGCAAATATTTGCTAGCAACTGGAACGCCATACACGGGAACAATCGTCTTTGAGGCAAGCATGCCTGGTAAATGCGCTGCTCCACCTGCGCCAGCAATGATGGCTTGCAATCCATTGGCTTGCGCTTTTTCAGCATACTCAAACATGTCATCTGGCATACGATGTGCAGAAAGTACCTGTGCTTCATGAGCAATACCAAAATCCTCAAGCATTTGGGCGGCGTGCTGCATTGTTTCCCAATCTGAATTGGAACCCATCACTATTCCGACTATTGGCTTCTTACTCATGCAGCTCTCCGAATACCTAATATGTTTAGGTCTCTATTATCCCTGAGTCAGTCTTGTTAAGGCTTCGCGGTACTTTTGAGCGGTTTTTTCAATAACTTCAGCGGGTAATTGGGGTGCAGGTGCTGTTTTTGGCCATAACTTGCCATTCACCATCGCCGTTTCTAACCAATCACGCACAAATTGCTTGTCATAGGAAGGTGGATTGGCACCCACATAATAGGTTTCCGCTGGCCAAAAGCGGGAAGAGTCTGCCGTCAGAATCTCATCCATCAAGACCAACTGGCCAGCATCATCTAGTCCAAATTCAAACTTGGTGTCTGCGATGATGATTCCACGAGTGGCTGCATATTCAGAAGCTTCTTTATACAAACGAATGCTTACTTCCCGAATTTGCTTCGCTAGTTTTTCACCGATGAGCTCAATCACTTTTTCAAAAGAGATGTTTTCATCATGCTCACCAACTTCAGCCTTGGCCGCAGGAGTAAAAATGGGTTCAGGTAATTTTTGAGCGTTCTCCAAGCCTTCAGGCAATGCAATGCCGCAGACCTTGCCAGACTCTTTGTAATCTTTCCAGCCGCTACCAGCCAAATATCCGCGTACTACTGCTTCAACCAAGATAGGTTTGAGACGTTTGGCTACTACTGCACGACCAGTCACTTGAGCTACTTCATCAGCAGTCACTACTGTTGCTGGATCAATGCCTGTTAGATGATTTGGAATCACTGCTCCCAGCTTATCAAACCAAAAGTTCGCCATTTGATTGAGTACAACACCCTTCTCCGGAATGGGCTCACCCATCACCACATCAAATGCAGATAAGCGATCGGTAGTGATCATGAGCAGCTTGTCATCACCTAGTGCGTAGACATCACGCACCTTACCTTTAGATAGCAAAGGCAATGACGTAATTGAAGTGGCGTACAAAGCAGGCATTGTTAACTCACTTCACGATCTGAGCTAACTTACCGCTCTTGTATAGCTCTGCCATTTTTTCTAATGAGATAGGTTTAATTTTGGATGCTTGACCAGCAGAACCAAAGGCTTCAAAGCGGGCAATACACACTCTCTTAGCGGCTTCGCGGGCTGGCTTTAAGTAATCCCGTGGATCGAACTTGCTTGGGTTCTCAATGAAGTAGCGACGAATAGCGCCGGTCATTGCCAAACGAATATCCGTGTCGATATTGATCTTACGTACGCCATTCTTAATGCCCTCTTGAATCTCTTCAACTGGAACGCCGTAGGTTTCTTTCATATCACCACCAAATTGGCGGATCTCAGCAAGCAATTCTTGAGGAACGCTAGAGGAGCCATGCATTACCAGGTGGGTGTTTGGAATACGCGCATGAATTTCTTTAATGCGGTCGATTGCCAAAATATCGCCTGTTGGCTTTTTACTAAATTTGTATGCACCATGGCTAGTACCAATCGCAATCGCTAAGGCATCACACTGGGTAGCTCTGACAAAGTCAGCCGCTTGCTCAACATCGGTCAATAACTGTTCGCGGGTCATCGTGCCATCAGCACCATGACCATCTTCTTTATCACCCTTCATGGTTTCTAGTGAACCTAATACACCGAGCTCTGCCTCAACCGTAACTCCTATGGAGTGAGAAAACTTCACTACCTCTTTGGAAACGTCCACGTTGTATTCATAGCTGGCAACCGATTTACCGTCAGCCTCTAGAGAGCCGTCCATCATGACGCTCGTAAAGCCGCTCTTGATCGCTGCCATACAGACTGCAGGACTTTGGCCGTGGTCTTGATGCATCACGACTGGTATATGTGGATACGCTTCAACCGCGGCAGAGATCAAATGGCGTAAGAAGGGTTCGCCAGCATACTTACGCGCACCAGCAGACGCTTGCATGATGACAGGAGAATCTGCTTCATTTGCAGCTTCCATAATCGCAGTTACTTGCTCTAAGTTATTGACGTTAAAAGCAGGTAGGCCATAACCGTTTTCAGCAGCATGATCCAAGAGTTGTCGTAAAGATACTAAAGCCATGATGTTCTCTTAATAAATGGAATAGGTTAATTAAATGGGTAAATGAATGCCATTACTTCACATGAATAATCTTAAGGGTATTGGTACCGCCAGGTTCCCCCATTGGCTCGCCGGAAGTCAACACAACGGTATCGCCTTTTTTGACCGCGCCCGCTTTCTTGAGACAAGCCTCAACTTCTTGCAAAGCCGTGTCGCGATCTTTGGTGTAGTCCAAGCCAATCGGGGTGACGTTACGATAAGTACTTAAAGCCCGCTGGGTTGCAATCTTAGAAGTGAGCGCAAAAATCGGCACATGAATATTGTGGCGGCTCATCCAAATGGGAGTAGAGCCTGAGTCTGTCAAGGCAGCAATCGCATTGGCATTCAAATGGTGAGCTGTAAATAAGGCACCAAGGGCAATGGTTTGATCAATTCTCGTAAAGGTTTGATCCAAGAAATCGGTATCCAATTTCACAAGATCGGATTTTTCTGCTTCGACGCAAATCTCTGCCATTGCTTTAATTGTCTGCACTGGATACATACCCGCTGCAGACTCTGCAGAAAGCATCACAGCATCAGTGCCATCTAGTACGGCATTAGCTACGTCACTCACTTCAGCGCGCGTTGGCACTGGGGCGTTAATCATCGACTCCATCATCTGGGTTGCCGTGATTGTAAATTTGTCTGCTTCGAGTGCCCACTTAATCATGCGCTTTTGTAAAGCAGGAACTGCTGGGTTACCTACTTCAATCGCCAAGTCGCCACGAGCAACCATGATGCCGTCACTCTCAGCAATGATGCTTTTGAGTGCTTCTGGTTCAATCGCTTCTGCACGCTCCACCTTGGCAATGGTGCGCACCTTAGCAACGCCATATTTAGCGCTGGCGGCATCAGCCAACTTACGTGCGTAAACCATGTCAGCGCCGTCTTTAGGAAAGCTAATGGCCAAGAAATCCACACCCATTGCAATGGCAGCATCTAAATCGGTAATATCTTTTTCAGTCAGAGCAGGCGCAGTTAATCCGCCGCCAGCACGGTTAATCCCTTTATTATTTGATAAAGGGCCGCCTTGTTCTACGCTAGTGTAAATCTCTCCACCTTTAACACTTTCAACCCGTAATACCACTAAACCATCATTTAATAAAAGACGGTCGCCCGATTTGACGTCATTAGGTAACTCTTGGTAATCAAGGCCAACGCGCTCTTGATTCCCTAATTGGCAATGCACATCCAAAATAAATTGTGCACCTTCTTTGAGCAAAATTTTGCTGTCTACAAATTTTCCGACACGGATTTTGGGGCCTTGAAGATCGGCCATGATGCCGACTTCTTTACCCACTTCAGCAGAAATGCTACGCACTAAAACATGACGTGCTTTGTGATCAGCAATAGTGCCATGAGAAAAGTTCATACGTACGACATCGACGCCTGCGCGAATCATGTCACGAAGCACTTCCGGCTTTTCGGATGCGGGCCCTAGAGTGGCAATAATTTTGGTTGCTCGAAGCATATTTAGTCTTTCGCTCTTTCGGCTAGTACTGCAAAGGCTGGCAGGGTTTTACCTTCAAGGAATTCCAAGAAAGCGCCACCACCAGTTGAGATGTAATCCACTTGATTTTCAATACCGTATTTAGCAATGGCTGCTAATGTATCGCCACCACCGGCGATAGAGAACGCAGGAGAATGCGCAATGGCTGCAGCCAACATTTTGGTACCACCGCCAAATTGATCAATCTCAAACACGCCTAAAGGGCCATTCCAAACAATTGTGCCGGCATGAGCCAGCATCGTGGATAGGCGTGCTGCTGTTTTAGGACCTACGTCCAAAATCATGTCATCTTCTGCTACTTCATTAGCGGACACGCGATTGGCACGAGCTAAAGGTGAGAGCTCATTGGCAACGACGACGTCTTCAGGAATAGGAACATGCGCACCACGCTTTTCCATGATTTCCATAATTTCTATTGCTTCATTTACCAAATCGGGTTCAGCTAAAGATTTACCAATCGGTAATCCTTTAGCGAGCATGAAAGTATTCGCAATGCCGCCGCCCACAATGAGCTCATCGACTTTGTCAGCCAAAGCTTTCAAAATAGTCAACTTGGAAGAAACTTTAGAGCCTGCCACGATCGCCACCAGTGGACGTTTAGGGTTTGCGAGTGCACGACTTAATGCATCGAGCTCGGCAGCCATCAAAGGGCCCGCGCAAGCTACGGGTGCAAATTTTGCAACGCCGTAAGTTGTAGCCTCTGCACGGTGGGCAGTACCGAATGCATCATTCACATAGACATCACACAGAGCAGCAATCTTTTTAGCCAGCTCATCACTATTTTTCTTCTCGCCTACATTTAAGCGACAGTTTTCTAAAAGAACTAATTCACCAGGATTGACTTCAAAGTCGCCATCTACCCAATCGCTAATGAGAGGCACTTTGCGATTGAGTAAAGTAGCGATGCGATCAGCAACTGGAGCCAGACTATCTTCAGACTTAAAATGGCCTTCTGTTGGGCGACCTAAATGGGATGTCACCATCACAGCAGCGCCGGCATCCAAACACATTTGCACAGCGGGCATAGAAGCTCGAATCCGAGTGTCCTCAGTAATATTGCCTACATCGTCCTGAGGAACATTGAGGTCCGCACGAATCAACACCCGTTTTCCCTTTAAAAGGCCTGATTGGGCCAATTCACTTAAACGCTTCACTTTAAATAATGATTCCGGCATGTTTTTTGGCAAAAATAAGGTAATTAGGGGGTTTAGGATGGATTCTTCTGAGTACTCCATTCTAAATGTTTCGGGGCAGCGACCCCAAAGGATCCTCACAATAAATTAGCCTGCCTGCTCTACAATGGTGGCTTGGACGCATTCTGAGCTAGAGGCCTAAAATCGGCTAGCCGGGCGCCCCAGGTTTACCCAATTCAATAGATACTAAAAAGGTAGAGAAAATGTCGATGTCCGACCGCGATGGTTTTATTTGGTCCGATGGGAAGCTGGTTCCTTGGCGTGAAGCCAATATTCATGTGCTGACCCATAGCCTTCACTACGGAATGGGCGTTTTTGAGGGCATCCGTGCCTATAAAACCCCCCAAGGCACAGCCATTTTCCGCCTCCCAGAGCACGTTAAACGCCTGTTTAATGGCACCAAGATCTTCCAAATGAATATGCCTTACAGCCAGGAAGTGATCACTAAGGCGATTATTGATGTGGTCAATAGCAATAAGCTAGAAGCTTGCTACATCCGCCCGATCATCTTTATTGGCTCCGAAAAATTAGGCATCTCCCCTAAAGGCAACACCATCCATACCGCAGTAGCTGCTTGGGAATGGGGCGCTTACTTAGGCGAGGATGGCCTTAATAAAGGGATTCGTGTGAAGACCTCATCTTTTACACGTCACTTTGTGAACTCCTCCTTGGTGCGTGCAAAAGCATCTGGTTATTACATCAACTCGATTTTGGCAAATCAAGAAGTAACTGCGAACGGTTACGACGAAGCCCTTCTTCTGGATACCGAAGGTTATGTTTCTGAAGGTTCTGGTGAAAACGTCTTTATGGTGAGTGATGGCATTGTGTACACACCAGACTTAGCCTCTTGTTTAGACGGCATTACGCGTGACTCTATTATTGATATCGTCAAAGATCTCGGTCTTGAGTTACGTGAGAAGCGCATTACTCGTGATGAGATTTATTCTGCTGATGAAGCATTCTTTACTGGTACGGCCGCTGAAGTAACACCGATTCGTGAACTCGATGACCGCACGATTGGTGATGGTAAGCGTGGCCCGATTACAGAGAAAATTCAGAAGACCTTCTTTGATGCTGTGTATGGAAGAAACGATCAATACAAATCGTGGCTTACCTACGTTAAGTAACGTTTAAGTAATCAGGAATCAAAATATGACTCAAGCTCAGGTAGTTATGGTGGATGGTAAAGATCTGCCATTGCATTGCCCTACTAATAAGACGCCAGCATGGAACTCACATCCTCGCGTGTTTTTGGATATTACTGAAACGGGTGAAGCCAAGTGTCCGTATTGCGGCGCAGACTACAAGCTGATCCCTGGCACAGAGCCACACGGACACTAAACCAGAGGGGTGCTCCAGATCAAAAATGGAGCGCTGAGTCGGGATACAACCCATGCCAGGTATTCTGATCATTGCCCCAAACTGGATTGGGGATGCCGTGATGACCCAGCCTTTATTGGCAAGCATCAAGGCGCTTTATCCAGACTCCACAATTGATGTTCTTGCTAGCACTTGGGTGGCTCCCATCTATCGTGCTTGTTCTGAAGTAAACCAAGTGATCGAAGCGAAGTTTGAGCATAAACAGTTGCAGTGGGGTTTGCGCAAGCAACTAGCAAAGCAAATTGAACAAAAAAAATACCAAGCATGCTTTGTATTACCCAACAGCTTTAAGTCAGCACTCATTCCTTGGTTAGCCAATATTCCGCTGCGCATTGCTTACCGTGGTGAAATGCGCTTTGGCTTAATAAATATTGCACTAGATAATCCAAGCAAGATCAATCGCCCACCGATGGTGGAGCACTATCTTGCATTAAGTAAACTCCTGAAGGATGAAGAGCAAGTTGAGAATCAGCAGATTTATAGCGACACTACACCGCATTTGAATGTATCGACCAGTGCCACACAGTCTGTTCAAAGTAAACTACAAAGCGCCAATATCACTGACTCCATTTATGTCTTTTGCCCTGGCGCTGAATATGGCCCTAGCAAACGATGGCCAACAGAACACTTTGCAATGCTTGCTCAAGAGTTAATCAAAGCAAATCCCACCAATCACATCATCTTGATTGGTAGCCATGGGGATCAAAACCTTGCTAATGAAATTAGTTCCCCAGGACAACAGAATTCGAATATTCATAATTGGTGCGGCAGTACCTCTTTGGATGAGGCAATCGCCTTAATCGGCATGAGCAAAGCCGTTGTCAGCAATGATTCTGGCTTGATGCACATCGCTGCTGCCTTGAGAGTTCCTCAAGTGGCCATCTTTGGCTCTAGCGATCCAGCCCACACCCCACCTTTGTCAGATAAGGCCAAAATCATTTGGCTAGACCTGCCTTGTAGCCCCTGTCATAAAAGAGAATGCCCGTTTGGTCACTTGAAGTGCTTAAAAGACATTCTTCCGCAACAAGTTTTGGCTACACTCAATGCATTGCAGTAATTAATCAAATTTATTCCAAAGTCATCCCCAACTCAAATCCTGCCCATGACAAAACTTGCCAGACTTTTTCATAATGCTGATGATGTCGTTGATGCTTGGCGAGGTGCTCTCAAACATCGTGATGTTCAGGGCGCTTTGGATATCTGGCTTGATGATGACTCCATTACCTGTGTTCTACCAGAAGGCCACCGCTTAAGTGGTCATGCTGAGATTCGTAAAGGACTCGAAAGACTCCTCTCTAAACAGCCATTATTTTTAGAGCCCATTGCTTGCATTAGTCATACAATTTTAGGTGCTGCAATTTATGACACTACCGAAGCAGTGCACCTTAAGGCAGATCAAATTGAAGCGGAGTTTTTTCTGAACATCACCCTAGTCTTATTACAGGACAGCCAAGGCTGGCGCATTGCCCATCTGCATGCGAGCCGCTCTACTGAAGATACTTTTGATGCGCCTTCAACGCCACACGGCCTGCATTAATACTTCCCGCTTAAAACTCTCCCGCAATGGATGAGCAAGTCCTGCGCTCACTAGTTAAGTGGCCCAATGTTCCAGATTGTTATGGTTGGCTAGCCCTAGATCGCCGGGGCCAATGGCGCATGCGTGATGAATTTACCCAGCAACATCATTTACCCGGCCAAGTCATTGTGCATCAGGCACTCAAGGAATTTATCTCCAGAAACTATGCGCGGAATTCGCATGGTAAATATTTTTTTCAAAATGGCCCGCAGCGTGTTTTTATTACGCTAGATGCAACACCCTGGATAGTGCGAATCATTCCAAGCGAACAAGGCACACAACTGCTCACACAATGTCAAAACTCACTAGAGCCCACTGCAGCACTCAGTGATGAAAAAGGCAATATTTATATTGCCGGTAAAGTGACTCAAACGATTTATGAGGATAGTGATCGAGGTCAATTTTCTATCCAAGAAAGTGAAAGCATCGCTCTATTGCATGATCACGATTTAGATCTTTTTTCAGAGTTGGCATCACTACGTGAAGAGGCTTGTAGTTTTGGAGGGTCCTGGACTTGGCATGGCCAGCAACTGCCTTTAGACCCGATTCATTCGTCAGAATTGGCTACACGCTTTAACTATATTGCTGAGCCTAGCGCTTAACAATTCGAACTATCCAGGCCTATTTTTGCCCTGCTCTTTGAGCTCTTCTTGGTATTGTCTTTGCATTTCGCGTAAACGAGAGTCAATACTGGAGCCCTGATAAAAGTCGGCACCCCCGGTAGATCTAGCAATCTTGAGCTGCTCGATGGCTGAAGGCCAGGCACCTTCCAGGGCGTACTTTTCACCGAGGGCGTAATGCCGCAGAGGTACATTTTTAGCTTGATCGTAAGCATTGGACAGCAAAGACCACCAAATCACCTCATTAGGCTGAGCTCTGGTTCTTGCCTTGAGCCAATTAATCGCATCGTTAGTTTTACCAAGCTTTAATTCAGCATTAATCATGGCTACACCAGCAGCATAGGACTGGGGATAGGCGTTGAGGGTTGCTTGGGCAATTTGCAAAGCCTCTTCATTCTTGCCTTTGGCAAGCGCCAGTTCAGAGGAAGTAATGTCGAGCGATAAGCTTTGTCTCAGAATGGGAGAGCCTGGTGCACTTGCAGCCTGGGCTAACTTTTTTGCTTGTTGCAAATAGGTTTCTGCTTGGTCTATTTTTCCTTGGCGCTGTGCAATCAAAGCAAGACCGTATGTGCCCTCCATCTGCTTACCAATGGGGGCTTGCTTACTGAGGCTTTCAAAAGTATTGCGAAGATCGTATAGACCGCTAGATGATCCAGCTTGTTCGAGTCGTGCGCGGGCTTTAACAAAATAAAACTCGACGCCTGTAGGAACATTACGGGAAGGAACCATACGCACCCGATCTTGCATTTCTGCAATACGGTCTGTTGTCAGTGGGTGAGTTCTGACGTAGCCTGGAACACCTCTATCCATAATGCCGGTGATTTTTTGTAATCGCTGGAAAAAACCTGGGGCACCATTAACGTCATATCCACTAGCATCCAGAATCTGAAAGCCTATACGATCTGCTTCACGCTCAGCATCTCTTGAATAAGATAATTGATTACTCACTGCCAAGGCTTGACCGCCTTGCATCAAACCTGCACCAGCCGAGGGGTTACGTGACATTGCTAAAGCGCCAAGCACCATACCTGCAATAGCTATCATCGTATTGGTTGCCTGCTTATCCATTTGACGAGCTAAGTGACGCTGTAATACGTGCCCTGTTTCATGACCCATGACGGAGGCAACTTCAGAGTCTGACTCTGCACTCACAAGCAGTCCCGTATGAAAACCAATAAAGCCACCCGGTAATGCAAACGCATTAATCGAGCTGTCTTTTACTGCGAAGACTTCAAAGTTATAAGCGCCACTTCCCTGCTCATTGGCGCCACCTAATCCTAATTTCTTAGCAGCTTGTAATAAACGCCGCTCCATTTGATTGAGGTAATCGTAGATGGGCCAATCATTGGAATAATCCGAATCAGGACGAATCTGGCGCATAATCATCTCGCCATATTTACGCTCATCAATTCGGCTTAGGGCATCGCCTCCGGGATCACCCATATCCGGCAGCACTAAATTAGGCTGGCTTTGGGCGCCATTGCGTGTTGGTGCATTGGCTGGACGAGCATCGGGAGATTGCATTGTGCGCCCAATATTTTGCAAAGCAGCTGAATCACCCTGGACTGATACATCTCCGACAGGAACAGCAGAAGAAGAGGCGGAGCCAGCAGCAAAAGTTGGGGAAACGCCAGAACAAGCTAGCGCTAGCATCAACTGGATAGCGACCAAACGTCTTGTAAGAGAGATTTTGCCAACAGGCTTTATCACTTGCATCCCTATATGGTAAAACTTATCCCATGAACAAACTAACTCATTTTGATCAAAGCGGCCAAGCACATATGGTAAATGTGGGTGATAAGCCCAATACCCATAGAGTGGCAGTGGCTACAGGCAAAATTACCATGCTCCCCACAACCTTTGAAATGGTAGAAGCAGGAAACCATAAAAAGGGTGATGTCTTAGGAATTGCCAGAATTGCCGGCATACAAGCATCCAAGAGAACAGCAGATCTTATCCCCCTTTGCCATCCCCTTGCACTTACCCACGTCAGCCTAGAGTTTTTGCTAAACAAAGCAGAAAGTAGCATCTCCTGCCAAGTCAGAGCAGAAACCACCGGACCAACCGGTGTTGAAATGGAAGCCCTCACTGCAGTTCAAGTCGCCCTACTCACAATCTACGATATGTGCAAAGCAGTAGACCGTGGCATGGTGATGGGTGATGTGAAGCTCTTAGAAAAGAGTGGTGGTAAGAGTGGGGAGTTTAGGGCTACCTAATAGGCAGCCCTAAACTATCTACATAAATTCAGACGATCAGTTTTCATGCTTTCCTTTAAGAAAATAGCAAAAAACTGCACAGTCATTTTTGTAGTCATTATCTGCACTCTCCTAGCAGTCGATCTAATAGCTTACTTAGTGACACCAAGTCAAGGAATTAGCCTAATTCCAGCTTACAAAAAGGATCGATTTCAAGAAAAGCTGAATGAGGTCGTTCATTACTTTCCCCGAGGGTATAACGTAGCTGATCCTGTAATGGGATTCGATATTGCAAAAAATTTCTCATCTATTTCAGCAAATTTAGCTGACTCACCTTTTCAAATTTTTTCAAATGACATTGGATGTTTCGATCACCATTCCTTAGCTGAAATTAAAGCGGCTAAATCTTATGACTACTTTGCAGGTGATTCATTTGCCTGGGGCTATGGAAACTATGAACAAAATATTCCCTCAACTTATGAAAAAGTGAGCAAAAGATTTACTGTGAAGTGCGGAATTATTCATTCTGGACAGAGGCATCAATTTGAAAAATTTCAACGCACTATAAAACTCATAGGCTACCCTCCCAAGAGAGTAATCCTTACCTTTTATGAGAATGATGTAGCCAATGATTACGCATACCCGCATACCACTGTCATAGAGGGATATGAGGTAGATGTATACAAATTTAATGCTGGGCAATTTCAGCTAGTACCCCGAGATATGGATCAAATCAAGCGCGATATTGAGGTGGGATTAAATCCTAAAACCCAAGATTTTAGTACCCAAATTGATGCATGGATGGATGGTCATTCACTATCATGGAATTTATTAAAAATTGGTATTAAACAAACTAATGCAAATGAGCTTATTACTATTTACGGCATTAGTGAGGGCGTTAATTATGCTAAAGATAAGGGATATGCTACCGCTGAGGTAAGCAAAAAAAATCGGGACGCCCTCGACTTATGGATCAATGATGCCAAGAAACATGGTTATGAACTCATTTTGATTCTCATCCCCCCAAAAATACACCATGCGAATACGAATTATTATGGCGGCCTAAGAGACTATTTGGGCGCAAAGAACATTCGCTTCTATGACCTCACTGAGCCATTTAATGCTTCTAAAAAACGATCCGAGGAATTATATTGGCTTAACGATGGGCATCTTCGCAATGAAGGAAACCTTTTTGTTGGAGAATACTTGTCAAAACTGAAATAAAAAACTTCTGGAAGAAATGCGCTGATGTTAATTAGAGCCAATAGCCTTTAACAACTCCCCAGCTACCAACTGATACCCATGGGGTGATAAGTGAGGACCCTTGGTTGCAAATGTATTATCTCCAGATTCTATAATTAATTGAGTGGTATCTACAAACTTGATTCCCCTAACTTTGCAGTATGCAGCCAAAGAGGCTGCATAATAAATAGAGCGTGGATCGGCCCTCCAAAAATTACTATTTGGAATATAAGCAATAACTGGGATACATCCATTTTTTTTGCACTCAGACTCAAGCGTATCAATAGCTAGGATATTTGAGGTAGGTAATTTTGTTATATATCCACTGCCTCTGAGATAGTTTTCTATTTGCCTACGAAGCGTTGGCAATTTAAGATACTTAAGGAATTTAGATGTCCATCCAGTTTTTGAATAATTCTTAATATATTCATCGGGAGATTGCTCACCACTTAGTAACTTATCTATTAAGACATCAGCTTGGCTATAAAAATTCTGAATGTTCTTGGAAAGAATCAAAGTGCCATTTGATTGATCAAAATAAGGCTCATTCCTACTGAAATAAGCATCATAAAAATGTGAGTCCTTATCCGCATCATTATCATTTGCATAAAAAATCGTCACAGCAAATTTAGGTTTTATGACTGGGATAAAGACCTTCTCAAGAGATGCATAATGGATTGCATGATTGCCATAGGTTCCAAGATTTAAAGTATTTACCTTAGCTAATAATTGACCACTTATTGTTTTAGAGTCATCTACACAAGCCCCATGTGTAAATGAATCGCCGAATAAAACTACATCAATTTTTTGATCCCATAGGGCATCTTTATTTCTAAAACCAAATCTATCTGTTTTATATTTAATGAGCCCATAACCCTCATTACAGAAATATAGGTTACTACTAGGTTGAGGAGCTAAAGGAGTAGCACGCAGGGAAATTGATAAGTCCCTCAGAGGTGCATAGTTATCTATAGTTTCAGGATAAAAAAGAGGTTTATAGCCACTTTTAATAGCTTCCATACGCTGGGGAATATCCTCGTTAGCTATTCGAGTCCTTTCAATTTGCTCGGCCTTTGTCACCTCCCGCTCGTTACTTGATGAGATGAATCTCTGTAAAGCATAGTCGCTTAATATAAGCAATATATACAAGATAAACGCCATGATAGAAAAGGTGGCGGCCCATAATTTTATTTTTTTTGATATATCCATATATTAGGTACTACACAGCAATTATGAGACAGTAATCAGGCTGATGATTGGGTTTAAAACATTTAATATAACTTTCATTTTAAAGCGCTCTTGTAAAATAGTAAGAATACCTCTCAATAAAATCCGTTGTAACCTACATGTACCCTAAATTTATCTCAACTGGATTCTTACTCTCAGTTCTAGCATTGGGGTTGGTCATATACAAAGACTATGGCATCTCTCTGGATGAGCCAGCGCAACGACTTATTGGCATTGTAAATGTGAATTATGTAGCCCAAATCTTTGGCATACAAACCATCCTTGAGAATCCCCATTTCGCCAATTTCTCTAACCAAACTCTTGCAAATTTAGAGGATCGCCACTACGGAGTTATCTTTGAGCTACCAGCAGCTCTCTTAGAAATATTTTTCCCTCCAGAAGATCTAAGAGGCATCTATTTGATGCGACACCTTCTTACCTTTTTTTACTATTTGCTTGGGGTAGCTGGTTTATATGGGCTTGCTAATTTACGATTTAAAGATTGGCGTATAAGCCTATTAGCATGCACGATGCTAATGCTTAGTCCAAGAATTTTTGCTGACGCATTTTATAACGATAAAGATATTGTTTTTATGTCAGCATTTTCATTGGCCTCCCTCACTATGATTTGGTTTTTAATAAAGCCTTCATGGAAAAGAGTGATTGTTCATGCATTCGCATCTGCAATTGCAATAGACACAAGACTCATTGGCATAGTAATACCACTAATGACAATAATCATCTTTGGCGCCCAATTCCTCTACATAGGTGCGTCCGCAAAGCGCGCAACCATTCTGACGATCATATATCTAAATGCTTGCGCATTAATGGCTATAGTTCTATGGCCATATTTATGGGCAGATCCATTTGGCCACCTTTTAGAAGCTTTTGAGTTTATTTCACGCCACCCTCATAGTGCGGCATTAATTTTTCAGGGGCGAGAAATATTGACACATGAATTGCCTTGGTATTACCTCCCTATTTGGATATCTATAACCACTCCAATTTTGTATTTGATACTCTTCAGTATTGGTAGCATCACAAATATCAGCATGCTTGTAAAGAGCCGTATTAATATCCTTCAAAATCAAAATCAATTAATTGATGCAATTTTCCTTGGGCTTTTCTTAGGGCCCATTGCTGCAATCGCTATTTCACACACCTCAATTTATAACGGATGGAGACATTTATATTTTGTTTATCCTTTCTTTATTTTAATTTCAATGAAAGGGTTTATTAAGATTTGGGGATTAATTAGTATTTATAGGTACGGGAAAATATTTTTAATTGGGATACTATCTGCCAACTTTATATATATTGCATCCTGGATGATGATCAATCACCCACTCCAAAATCTATATTTCAACTCATTAGCAGGTAAAAACTGGAATTCATCATATGAGATAGATTATTGGGGTTTAGCAAATCGCGTTGCTTTAAAAAAGATTTTGACACGGGATGATGGAGAATCAATAACAATCTGGCCAGGATCAAATAGTAAATTTAAATCTGGTGAGCCCACTGTATTTAGCGATCAATTATTACTTGAGGAACCAAAGACTAGATCAAAAATTATGTCCCCAGATAGTATTGAGGAAAGTAAATATCTAATAGCCTCTAATTATGCAAACTATTCTGCTAATTACTTAATGCAACACGGCATGTTTGAAAAAATTGATACTGTCTCAATTGACGGAAATGAAATTCTTGCTATCTTTCTGCAGAAAAATCATGGTGAAATATCTACACCCGAGAAAAATCAAGTAGTTACATTTTCAAAATCAGGGTTAGGAATATTTTATTTATATGGCAATAAAAATCCACCTGTTAATTGGGAGCTCTGGAAGTCTGAGGAATGGCAAACTCCTGAGAGCTGGGGAGTTTGGTCAAATAACAATGAAGCAACGGTAAGGTTGCCCGTTACAAACCACGAAATCAGAGATCTTGTATTTAAACTTCGTGCATTTGTGAATTCAAAAAATCTTTCTCAAAATATTGAGATTTGGATTAATGGTCGACATATTAAAAATATTGAAATATTAAGCTCTGTTAGCCAAGAGTTTATTGTTGAAGTGCCTAGAGATATAAACAAAGAAGGTGTTCTGAATATTACGTTTAAAGGTCTTTCCCCACAAAGTCCAAAACAATTAGGGCTCAGTCAAGATGATCGTCAAATAGCAATTGGCCTGGAATCGATTCAACTCAGATAAATTTCTATCTTTCTCCAAGTAAGATGGTCCTTAATACTGGAATTCTATTAATTCCATAGGCCAAAACTACACTCAGCAAAAGTGGCGCAAGCAGCAGAGGCGAATAAGCTAAAAAGAAATAGTGAATTGCATAAATTCCGAGAGAGAGTTGTCCGCAAAGAATCAAGAAACTTTTTATTCGCTTAATATTAGTTTCTGAGATGCATTTAACTATCCCAAGAATTAAAAAAGAACTACTCAGAGCAACTAAACCAGCGTAAAAATAGCTTAGCTCCGTTGGGATCCATGTCACTCCATTAATATTGTCAGTAGCGATTCTAGACCAAAATGGAATGAGTGCAATAAAGATGAGCCATGCTGGTAAATATCCCCAAGTTGATATCTTGAGATAAAGGTATTTATAAAAACCAATACCGAGAACGTAATAAAGGAAGTATGGTCTTATCAAACTAAAGCCTGCGCCTCGAGGGGTATGCTCTCGTATTGCCCACCAAATCAATATCATCAAAACGATTTGCACACGGCAATCACAAATCCATTTAGCAACTTCTTTCAATCCCTCTCTTATCGATAGTTCATAAATTACCGAGAAAAAGATATTGAAAAGTGCTGCCAGAACGATGCAATAGAAAATCGCCAAAAGAAACCATAACGCTGTATCAGGATGCCTAAATGCCAGAATCAAAGCCGATATTAAGCTATCACTATGGTGATAGATCAACTGGTTGATAAGGCACCAGGCTACAAACGGTAGCAATAATCGAACAACTGCTTTAGCTATTTTTGTTTTAGCCTCATCAATGGCGGCCTTCATTCCATGCTGCACACTATCCGATTGAAAAGCTTTAGCAGCTACTGCGCCCGATAGAAAGACAAATAAGGGCATATGAAAGGAGTAAATAACCCTGAACCACAAAAGATCATCAAAATTCCCAGGGCTACCCTGAATCACATGGCCGACGATAACCAGGATAATCGCTAAGCCTTTGGCAATATCTAAAAAAGCATCTCTGTAGTTATTAATTATCATTATTTTGACTACATTTATTGATCTATTTCGCAGATTATCTACAGACTATAAAGCTAAGTGCGATCCTATAATCAAACTTATGAATAGCAAAGTAATGGCATCTTGGAGCGGGGGCAAGGATTCTTGTCTGGCTTTGTGGCGCGCCCAAAAGCTGGGAATGAACATTACCCACCTTCTCACAGCGCTTGATGAATCAGGACTTAAGACCCGTTCGCATGGTGTAAGTAAAGCACTCATTCTTACCCAGGGAGAGGCCTTGGGTATGCACAATGAGTTCATATCTGCCTCTTGGCAAGACTATGAAAAAGATTTCATTAGCAAGCTTGAGCAACTTCATGCTGAAGGCATTACTCAGGCAATCTTTGGAGATATTGACTTAATTCCTCATCGCGAATGGGAGGAGAAGGTCTGTGCATCCGCCAATATCACTGCCCTGCTTCCGCTTTGGAATGAAAACCGACTCTCATTGGTCGATGAGTTTCTAAATGCAGGCTTTAAAGCAAGAGTGACTTGCGTGGACGGCCGTTTTTTAGATGAGTCATTTGTTGGGCTTGAGTTTGATGCCCAATTTATTGCCGACTTGCCAGAAGGCGTAGATGCCTGTGGTGAGAATGGAGAGTTTCATACCTTTGTATATGATGGCCCCAATTTCTCCCAACCAGTGCTATGGAGAAGTTTGGGGAAACAAAAATATGTTTCCCCAATTGAATACGGCCAACTTAGTTACTACTTTGATTTACTAGATACTGAGATAGATTATCAAAATTAAAACTGCTGATTAGCAGCACCATTACCGCAGAACTTGGAAAACAATAGGATCCAAGTCATCCGTATATTAGAAACATCGAGGCCTGCAGGCTTTGGAATATTTTTCTCAACATAAGAAGTAATCGCACTTGCGGTGTCATCTTTAGCAGGCTCACAAAAGCTTCTTGCAAGAACGCTAATGAGAACAAATAGCACTAAAACTACCGCAATGATGGAAATAATCTTCTTACTCATCTAATACCCCGCTCTTTTATTTCCAGGCTACGAACCTAGACGGCTCAATTCTACATTGATTAATCGGAAAATTTTAACAAGTGAAGTTAGTCCTTATTTACCTATCCTACACTCCGACGGTAATAACTGAGAAATCAGATTAGTCTGGGTTGAACGACAAGTCCATCCACCGGACCAAGTTGAACCCTCTGGCTTAGATAAATCAATCGACTTAGGTACATTAGCATCCGGATCATTGGTCGGAATTAAATGTAGGGTATTTTTTCCTTCTGGGGCGACGCTATTTTGAAAATCAATTGCGATTGCTCCTGAAGGGGTGATTTCAATTAACTTCACACTCCGTGTTGGCGTAAAGGTAAATGAGCCATAGGTCGCCTCATCCATTGGAACCGTTCCACGACTGGCAAAAGCCTCTGTGACAGATAACTTCGCACTGGAAGATAAATTCATCCCCTCAACTACACGACTTCTAGCAATGTAATCCTGATATTGAGGCACTGCTACAGCAACTAAGATGCCGATGATGGCAACCACCACCATCACCTCAATCAAAGTAAAGCCTGCATCTGTCTTTTGCTCTTGTTTATTCACCTCCTGATGTACTTCCTGATTTCTAATATGCATATCTTCTGGCTCCTGAGTTGAAATACCTCATTCTCCAGTCTATACCTCTTGATTTATAGGCAGCCAGATGTCAGAAAAGCCAGCTTTAGGTGCTGGCTTTTCTAGTTTTTGTGTAATGGAGTTTCTGCTCTAAGCAGCTTCTTTTTTAGCATTCTTTTTCTTAAGGTAGGTACCCACCAATAACACGATGGCTACTCCGATACCTTCAAAGATCATATGAGCATCCTCCATGGCACCCTGAATAGATTCACGAATGGCAGGATCTTCAACCAACATACCACCAGCCAAGAGTCCTAATAGGCCTGCACCCAAAGTAATGATGATTGGGAAACGATCCATAATTTTAAGAAGCATGGTGCTGCCAAAAATGATTAATGGAATAGAGAGTCCTAAGCCGATGATGAGCAGTGCCAAACGCGTTTCTTCAGGCCCTTTTTGCGCGGCGGCGGCAACAGCCAACACGTTATCCAAACTCATGACCAAGTCAGCAACCAAGATTGTACGAATGGCGCCCCAAATATTTTGGTGGCCATGCATTTCTTCATCTTCACCACTATCGGCCAATAACTGAACACCAATATACAAAAGCAAAATTGCACCAATGATCTTGAGGTATGGCAAGGTCAATAACTGAACAGCAGTGATGGTTAACACCACACGCAAAATAATCGCGGCAGCACTACCCCAGAAAATGGCTTTCTTTTGTTGAGCAGGAGGCAAATTGCGTGATGCCAAAGCAATCACAACAGCGTTATCACCTGACAACAAAATATTTGCAACAATAATTGAAAGTAAGGCCGCCCAAAATGCTGGCCCTGAAAATGCTGAAAAATCCATTATGTCTCCTACGTTTTTTATGTTTTAACTGCTGATTGCTACTAATAGAGTGCTGATTAATCAGCACTCTATTTTTTCTTGCGCTATTACAACATGGCTTTCAATAGGGCAGCCATTTCAGAAGGGTTCTTTGTTACCGTAAAGCCACACTCTTCCATTACGGCAAGTTTGGCATCTGCAGTATCAGCCCCACCAGAAATTAATGCGCCTGCATGACCCATCCGCTTTCCAGGAGGCGCAGTAACACCAGCAATAAAGCCCACTACTGGTTTTTTCATATTGTCTTTACACCAACGAGCAGCTTCTGCTTCATCCGGTCCACCGATTTCACCGATCATGATGACAGCATCCGTTTCAGGATCATCGTTAAACATTCTCATGATATCGATGTGCTTCAAGCCATTGATTGGATCGCCACCGATACCAACCGCAGTAGATTGACCTAAGCCGATAGCAGTTAATTGACCAACCGCTTCATAAGTCAAAGTACCAGAACGGCTTACAACACCAATACGACCCTTCTTGTGAATATGGCCAGGCATGATGCCGATCTTGATTTCGTCAGGAGTAATGATTCCTGGGCAGTTAGGGCCAAGCAATAAAGTCTTCTTACCGCCAGCTGCTTCTTTAGCCTTCATCTTGTTGCGCACTTCAAGCATATCGCGCACTGGAATACCTTCAGTAATACAGATTACAAAATCAAGGTCCGCTTCAACGGCTTCCCAAATCGCTGCTGCCGCGCCAGGAGGCGGAACATAAATAACGGAAGTAGTTGCACCAGTTTGCTGAGCTGCTTCTTTAACAGTTCCAAAAATAGGAATATTAAAAATGGATTCGCCTGCTTTTTTAGGATTAACGCCAGCTACGAAACAATTCTTACCGTTTGCGTATTCCTGACATTTTTCTGTATGGAACTGACCAGTCTTACCAGTAATACCTTGAGTAATGACTTTGGTGTTTTTATTGATCAAAATAGACATATTGTAATTCCTGGATTATTTGTTTTTGGCTACAGCAGCAACTACCTTGGTAGCAGCTTCAGCCATTGAATCAGCGCTAATAATTGGCAAACCGGAGTCGACAAGAATCTTCTTACCGAGCTCTTCGTTAGTACCCTTCATACGCACAACTAAGGGCACCGTTAGGTTTACTGCTTTACATGCGGTAACCACACCATCTGCAATCACGTCGCAACGCATAATGCCGCCGAAGATATTCACCAAAATAGCTTCAACACTCTTGTTCTTAAGCATGATCTTGAATGCTTCAGTCACTTTCTCTGCTGTAGCGCCACCGCCAACGTCCAAGAAGTTTGCGGGCTCACCACCGAACAACTTAATAGTATCCATCGTCGCCATCGCTAAACCGGCGCCGTTTACCAAGCAACCAATATTGCCATCTAAGGAGATGTAAGCAAGATCAAACTTGGAAGCTTCGATTTCAGCAGGATCTTCTTCATCTTCATCGCGGTACGCAACGATTTCTGGATGACGGAACAAGGCATTTGGATCAAAGTTAAATTTAGCGTCAAGAGCTTTGATCTTGCCATTGCCTTCAAGGATCAATGGGTTGATCTCTACCAAGGAAGCATCTGTATCCCAGTAGGTCTTGTACAAATTCTTAAACACGTCACGTGCCATTGGAATAGAAGCATCAGGAACGCCAATACCTTTTGCAACGATATCGCAATCTGCATCTGTCAAACCAACCAATGGATCAACAAATACTTTGATAATTTTTTCTGGATGAGACTCTGCAACTTCCTCAATATCCATACCGCCTTCGCTTGAGGCCATGATCACATTTTTTTGTGTCGCACGGTCTGTAACGATACTGAAGTAATACTCTTTTTTGATGTCTGCGCCATCTTCGATTAAGAGGCGATTGACTTTTTGACCTTCTGGTCCAGTTTGATGGGTTTTGAGTTGCATACCCAAGATTTCAGAAGCATATTTCTTGACTTCATCCATGCTTCTCGCTAATTTCACGCCACCACCTTTACCGCGACCACCTGCATGAATCTGTGCTTTAACTACCCATACTGGGCCACCCAGTTTTTCAGCAGCTTTCATTGCCTCATCAACACTAAATGCAGGGATGCCGTTTGGAACAGGCACATTGAATTGGCGAAGAAGCTCTTTGCCTTGGTACTCGTGAATTTTCATAATTACTCCGAAACGGTATCTTTATTTGCAAGCGATGAGGATTAATAAAACCGATGTCGCCTGAATCTCATACTTACTCTGAAAAATAGCTAAATTAGCCAATTTTGAGTAAATGCGAACGGCTTAACCGACTCTGCAAGTCTAGCATGCTGCAACGCGGCAAAGCCAGATTCCCGATCCGTAATTGCCCTAGTCTTGGCGCTGGCCGCCAATAACCTTTGAGACCACATCAGAGCTAAAACCCTTGGAAGCCAGAAAGCGATATTGCCTAGCGCGCTCCTTTTGTTCCTGGGCAACTGAGCCAAACTTACGGGACCATAGCTCATAAGCACGCTGATATTCAGTCTCTTTGAGAGTTTGGATGAGTTGGGCAGACTGTTGTGAATCAACCCCTGCTCTTGCGAGCTCATCTTGAATCTTGCGAGTTCCATAGCGTTCGCTACGTCGGCGCACTAAGGCCTCAGCAAAACGCTCATCGGAGAGCCAGCCTCGAGCCTCAAAGTCATCCAGAATGGCTTCAATATCTAGAGGGCTAGCCTTAACAGGAGAGATCTCAAGGTCAGCGTCTGGTTCACTCTTCGCTAGCTTGCCCCATCTTGCTTCAGACTCGGCCAGCTTAGCTGCAAGACCCTTGCGACTGTATTCTCGTAAAGACAAAAGACGCAAAGCCCGAGCTTTGAGACTCGGGCTTTGTTTGGTGCCTTTTTTTGCTTTACTACTCAGTTCTGACATCGAACTATTCAACTTCCTCTTCTTCACTCAGTACATCGGTAACTACGGCTGAGCCCGTTTTGACACCTAACTTCTCACGTATTTT
>Ga0194047_10000538_pt1 | contig 25424 bp, 20 predicted proteins | sample JunL225m_MetaG_2_FD_160070 | JGI IMG/M metagenome (GOLD analysis project Ga0194047, IMG submission 160070) | Anoxic zone freshwater microbial communities from boreal shield lake in IISD Experimental Lakes Area, Ontario, Canada - Jun2016-L221-5m | ecosystem: Environmental > Aquatic > Freshwater... | reverse complement strand
TTCTCAAAATGTAAAGGTTGGACAATGTCAAACCAAGAAGTTGAAGGTCCTTTTGGCGCTCCGGTGCCAGAATCCCAAGAGCAGGCAGAACTACGCCACGAAGAGTTAAGTCTTTTTGACTCAACGGCCGTTGCGGTCTCATCTGTAGCGCCTGCCTATTCAATTGCGTCAACGCTGTCAGCGGTATTTCTGATTGCAGGAGTGGGGCTCGCGGGCCCAGCGGTGCTCATCGTCTCATTTATCCCAGTGATGTTCATTGCGCTTTCATATTTTCACTTAAACCGTAAAAATCCAAACTGCGGCGCTAGCTATGCGTGGCTCAGTCAAGTTATGCATCCAACGGTTGGTTGGTTCAATGGCTGGGTGCAGATTTGGACTTCGGTACTGTTCTGCACCACGGCACCCTTGCTCGCGGGTGGCTACACCTTGCAGTTTCTTCACTCTGCCTTCAACCTCGTTGATGTGAGCACGATTGATAACACCAAGGCGGTTGCATTAGTGGCGTCGATTTGGCTTGGTCTGGTGACAGTTATTTGTATCTATGGCATCAGGTGGACAACGAATGCACAGTGGGTGATGGTCATCATTGAATACATCTGCGTAGCGGGCTTTTCAATCGGCGGCATTATCAAAGTCATAATCTCTCACCCAGTTCATTCGATCAACTTTTCATTGAGCTGGTTGAACCCATTCAGTATTCATGGCTACAGTGCGCTCGCAAGTGGCCTTGCACTTGGTGTGTTCTACTTCTGGGGCTGGGACACGAGCGTGAACTTGAATGAGGAGTCAAAAGATGGGGCTCGACTTCCTGGAAAAGCTGGACTCATCTCCATGTGGCTGCTTCTTGGCATCTTTGTTCTAAATACAGTTGCCGTGCAGATGCTGCTCGGACCTAAAGCAGTTGGTGCACAAGATGTTTCAGTTCTGTTTTATTTCGGCCAACAACTTTTTGGTCAGTGGGCGAGCTACTTGATGATTTTTGCAGTGCTTACGTCAACTGTCGCCACTACGCAAACAACGGTCCTCCCAGCTGCGCGAATTACGTATTCAATGGCGCGAGATGGAGTTTGGCCAAAGATGTTCGCTCGAATTCATCCAAAGTTTCAGACACCAGCAGTTGGAACAATGGTTGTAGCGCTGCTGAGTTTCGCAGGAATTATCCTGACAACTTTCTCGAGTTCGAGTTCAACTGTTTTTAACAACCTGGTCGACAACATTGGTGTGCTTGTTGCCTTTTACTACGGCTTTACAGGAATTGCGTGTGCTTGGGCATTTAGAAAGACACTTGGGCAAAATTTCAGGTCAAATGTAACTATGGTCTACCTTCCATTTATTGGAGGAGCTTCATTACTCTTTGTTTGTTATCAAGTGATGATTAGTGGAGCAGCAACTGCATTGCCCGACATGATTGTTTTGGCATCGGGGATTCCATTCCTATTGTTCACTATGTTTAAAACGCGTAACAAAACAAACTTTTTCAAGCAACCTCGTGTTGCGTACGACACAATTGACTAATGACTAGAAAGGATGATCAAAGATGATCATCGGTGTTCCGAAGGAAATTAAAAAGGATGAAGGTCGCGTTGCGGTGACCCCAGAGGGTGCACTCGCACTTGCAAAAGCAGGCCACGAAGTTCTGATTGAAAAAGGTGCGGGAAGTGGATCTGGCATTTCTGACGAGCAGTACGTTGCTTCTGGGGCAAAGATAATTGACTCAGCTGATGAACTTTGGGCGTCTTCGGAAATGGTTATGAAGGTGAAAGAACCGGTCGCGGCTGAATACCACCGGCTTAGCCTTCGTAACGATCAAATCCTCTTCACGTATCTTCACCTCGCCTCAGGTCGTGAGTGCACAGAAGCCTTGCTAAAGGCAGGCAATGTTGCGATTGCATATGAAACAGTTCGACTCCCAGACAATGCTTTGCCGCTACTTCGACCTATGAGTGAAGTAGCTGGACGCATGGCACCAATGGTTGCTACGCATCACTTGATGGCGCCACACGGCGGGGGCGGAAAGTTGATTAGTGGAGTGAATGGGGTAGAGCCAGCAAACGTTGTTGTTATTGGAGCAGGAATTTCAGGTTTCGAGGCAACGCTGATTGCTCACGGGATGCAGGCTCATGTGACGGTGCTCGACCGTGACCCAGCTCGTCTTGATTATGTAAAAACGTATTTCAAGGGAGAAGTCAAAACTGTTCTTTCGGACGCAGCATCACTTGAAGCTGCATGCCTTCAAGCAGACATTGTTATTGGCGCGGTGCTAGTTGTTGGCGCCAAGGCTCCAAAACTCGTAAGCAATGAACTAATTTCTCGTATGAAAAAGGGATCCGTGCTTGTTGACATTGCAGTCGACCAGGGCGGATGTTTCGAAGCAACGCACGCAACAACCCACTCTGAACCAACCTTCAGGGTTGCTGAATCAATTCTCTACTGTGTTGCGAACATGCCTGGTGCAGTCCCTTACACCTCAACGTATGCACTGGTAAACGCAACGCTTCCTTATGCGCTGAACATTGCAAATAATGGGTGGAGAAATGCAGTTATGAGTGATGATGCACTTGCTGAAGGTGTGAACATCGTCAATGGCAAGATTACCTACGAGTCAGTCGCTGAAGCACTTGGACTTCCGTACACCGCACTTAGCGAACTTCTGTAGCTATTTCTTTACGTAGGGACAGTGGCGACATCCACTTGCGCAACATGTTCCTCGAGCAATGTGGGCACTCACTGTAAGGACGGTGAGTCCAGATGAAGGGTCGATGTAAGAATCACGACCGGCAGTAACTGCTTGGTCGTGCGCTGCGATAATCGCGTCGTAATCGGGCCTTGACGGCGAGAGTCGAGATGGGTGAGGTCTTTCAATCATTATGAAATACTCAACATCACTTTTCCGAATTTGCCGCGTTCTGAGAAGAATTCGTAGGCCGCTTCAACTTCTTCAAGCGCGTACGTTTTGTTTACGTGGACTTTTAGTTGTCCAGTTTGCCAAAGCGGGAGAAGAACTTTATTGACGTGATCAACCACTTCCGCCTTTTCTTCGCGTGACCTAGCGCGAAGAGTTGATCCAGTAAGCGTCGCTCTAGAACTCATGAAATTAAGGAGATTGAGTTCAGCAGTACTTCCACCACCACCTACTCCAATCACAACAATTCGTGCATGCGACGCGAGTACGTGCTGGGCAGCATTTAGGTGAGCGGCACCAACTAATTCGAGAACTACGTTTACCCGTTCGATGGAAGCGACTTCTTCAATCGTGATTGTCTGTGATGCGCCTAGTTTTTTGAGTTGTTCATGATGCTCATCAGTTCTAGTAACCGCAATGACGTGAGCTCCAAGGGCGTGGGCAATCTGAATTGCAGCAGTTCCAACACCGCCAGATGCACCGGAAATAAGAACACGATCATTTGCGACCATTTTTCCTTGGCGAACAAGTGCATCGAATGCAGTCGTGAAGGCTTCAGCAAATCCGCCAGCTTCTTCGTATGAAACATGTTCAGGAATAATTGTCAAATGTTCTGCTGGGACAACGCAGTGTGTCGACTGCGCGCCGCCACCAACAATGGCGCAGACCCTCTTATTTAGTAGGGACTTCTCGACTCCGTCACCAATAGCGACCACTTCTCCGGCAAGTTCTAAGCCCGGAATGTCTTGTGGCCAACCAGCAGGAGCGGGGTAGAAGCCAAGTCGTTGCATTAGATCTGCCGCATTGAGGCCAGCTGCGTGAACAGCAATAAGTACATCACCAGCTCCCGGAGTGGGTGTATCTCTGTCCTGAAGGACCAGGGAACCGTTGTCAATTACTACTGATTTCATAGGCTCAGCCTACGGCTGGCGAGGGGGTCTCAAACGCAGTTATGTTGTCGTCATGACTATTTATGACATTGCAGTTAATTCCCTCGATGGCAAGCCATCTTCCCTTGGAGCTTTCGCTGGAAAGACCGTTCTCGTAGTGAACGTTGCTTCAAAGTGCGGCCTCACACCTCAGTACACCGGACTTGAAGCACTTCAGAAGAAGTACGAGTCCAAGGGCTTCAGTGTTGTTGGATTCCCATGCAACCAGTTCCTCGAACAAGAGCCAGGAAGTGCTGAAGAAATTCAGACTTTCTGCTCAACGACGTATGGTGTGACGTTCCCATTGATGGAAAAGATCGAAGTTAACGGTGAAAACCGTCACCCTATTTACGCAGAGCTCACCAAAGTTGCTGACGCAGAAGGCGTGAATGGCGACATTCGCTGGAACTTTGAAAAGTTTTTGATTACAGCTGATGGTTCAGTGCAGCGCTTCGCTCCACAAATTGAACCTGAAGACGCATCGATTGTTTCTGCAATCGAAGCTTCTCTTTAATCAAGCGCTGCTCGTAGACGTACATACGTCGAAGTAAATCCGTAGTCCAGCCAAAAGGCTTTCGCCTGAACGTTGGTGCTGCGCCAATTCACTTCAGCAAACCGTGCGCCTTCTTCTCGCGCATTACGGAGCGCTTCATCAATCAATGCCGTTGCAATGCCTTTCCGCCTGTGGTCCGCAAGTACAACAACGTCACTTAGGTGAGCAGTTTCGTCGTGCGAGCTTCTCCTCGGAGGAAGCGGAAATGAGACACAGTGCGCAACTGGGTCACCTTCGTTTTCAACAATGAAGTAACTGGTATCAGGATCTTCAATCGTTTCAATGAGATCTTCTTCTCTCGACGCTCTGGATGTTTCGACGTCTCCGCCTTGATACTGCTCAAGCAAATCATCAAGGGCGAGCGCCGTAGGCAGGTCCTGTGGCCCGCCGAGTCGAACGTTGTACTCGAGTGCAAGTGATCTCGACTGTATGGAATCAAGTTTCATGACGCCATGCTCATGAACAATTTCAAATCCCAAATCACTCCACGGCTGAAGTGACGACTTGGAGTTAAGCACCCAAACGAATACTTCGCTAGCTCCTCGAGATTTCCACTCAGTTGATGCGACTTTATAAAGTTCCTTGAGATCACTTGGTGAGTCAAAAGAGACTCCGTCAGGGCCAATCCAAACGCCGGTCTGCTCAGATGAGCCCTGGAGCACCGCACCATAGATGTGTCCCATGAGACTGCCCTCGTCGCACACCCACGTTCCTTCTCGAGCACCAAAAAGCGCGGACTCAAAAGCATCCGCGTCAAAGTCCGGGTTTATCAGCGGATTTTGCTGAGCCTCATAGCGAAGTCGTCTCGCCACTCGTGAAGCAATGAAAGAAATGTCTTCTACGTTGAGGTTTCGTATTAAAGCCATGTCTCAACCGTACCGTTTTGATGTGCCAGAGTTGCAGAGTGAGTTTGCGCGCAACCTTGTTCGACATGGACGGTCTCTTGATCGATTCAGAGATTCTTTGGCACAAGGCTGAGCTGGAGATTTTTCCATCACTCGGAGTCCAGTTCGATGACGGCGCAGGTCGCCAAACTAAGGGAATGTACGTCGAAGAAGTAGTGGCGTTCTGGTTCGCAAAGTATCCATGGAGCGGGCCTTCAACGAGTGATGTGACCCAGATGCTGCTCAACCGTGTTGGCGAACTTGTAGAAAGTGAAGGAGTACTTCTCCCTGGGGCTATTCGAGCAATTGAACTCGCGAGCGAATACGGACCGGTTGCGATAGCCAGTTCTACACCGACCGCACTCATTCATCGCTGCCTCGATAACTTCTCACTTCGCGACAAATTTGTCAGCATCAATTCCGCTCAAGATGAGGAATATGGAAAACCTCACCCTGGAGTGTTTATTTCTGGCGCAAAGTCGCTGGGGGTTTCGCCAAAAGAGTGCTTGGTTTTTGAAGACTCCGCCGCAGGGGTGCTCGCTGCCAAAGCGGGGAGCATGAGCGTTATTGCGGTACCCACAAAAGAAGACCGTGAATTACCCGCCTTCAAACTCGCTGATGTGGTGCTTTCATCGCTGGAAGAACTTTCTCCTGACTGGCTGAGCGCCAAATTCGCCTAAACGGTTCTTCGTAGTCGTGCTGGTTAGTACGATTGAGTGATTATTTAAGGAGACCCGTGGTATTTCGCCCCGTCAGTGCCGAACTTGATTTTGTGGCCATTGAGGAAGCCGAGCTTGCTCGGTGGGAGAAGAATGACGTTTTTGCACGCTCAATGAGCCAGCGCGAAGGGAAAACTCCTTGGATCTTTTACGAAGGTCCACCAACTGCCAACGGAATGCCTGGACTTCACCACGTGTGGGCACGTGTTTACAAAGACCTCTTCTGTCGTTACCAAACTATGAACGGACACTTCGTCGCACGACGAGCCGGTTGGGACACCCACGGACTTCCAGTTGAAGTACAAGTAGAAAAGCAACTTGGTATTTCAGGCAAGAAGGCCATTGAAGAAGAAGTCGGCATTGCTGAGTTCACACGACTCTGTCGAGAGTCAGTGCTTACCTACGTTGGTGAGTTTGAAAAACTTACCAACCGTATTGGTTACTGGACTGACATGGAGAATGCTTATTACACCTACACCCCGCAATATGTGGAATCAGTTTGGTGGCAGCTCCAACAACTCTTTGACCGCGAACTGCTCTATAAGGACTACAAAGTTGTTCCGTACTGTGCACGTTGTGGCACGGCACTTTCTTCGCACGAACTAGCTCAACCCGGTGCTTACGCTGATGAACTCGACGAGAGTTGCTACATCAAGCTTCGTATTACTGACGCCGATGCGCACGGTGGGCTGAAGGGCGCAACGCACCTTGCGGTCTGGACCACTACGCCGTGGACACTTCCTTCAAACGTTGCAATAGCTGTGAACCCTGACGTTACTTACGCAGTTGTTGACGGCGTTGTTGTTGCTGAAGCCTTGATTGAATCAGTATTTGGTGAAGGCGTTAAGGCCAATGCCACGCTGAAGGGAACTGATCTTCTGAACGTTCATTACGAGCGTCCATTTGATGATGTGAAGTACCCAGACGATGTTGATACTTGTTACGTCATTCCTGCTGACTACGTCACAACTGAAGATGGAACCGGACTTGTTCACCAGTCGCCAGCCTTTGGTGAAATCGACCGAGTCAATTGCCGTCAGTTTGGTCTGCCAATTGTGAATCCAGTTGGACAAGATGGAAAATTCACTGCTGACATTCCTTGGCTAGAGGGCCAAGGCGTTCGTGAAGCAAACGCTGGAATCAACAATGAACTGGAAAAGCGTGGGATTCTTTTACGTCGCTTTGACTTCACTCACTCACTGCCGCACTGCTGGCGCTGTGGCACGGTAATTATTTACTGGGCTAAGCCAAGTTGGTACATCGCCACAAGCAAGTTCAAAGAACAACTCATTTCTGAAAATGCTGGCATTGACTGGCACCCCGGACACATTCGTGACGGGCGAATGGGCGAGTGGCTAAATAACAACGTTGACTGGGCACTCTCTCGAGACCGCTACTGGGGAACGCCGCTTCCTATCTGGGCCTGTGAAGATAATCACTTCACCTGCGTTGGTTCACTCGCAGAACTTTCTGAACTAACGGGAACAGATCAGTCAAAGCTCGATCCGCACCGTCCAAACATTGACGACATCAAAATGAATTGTCGCACGTGTGGAAAAGAAGCAGTCCGCGAAATCCCTGTAATCGACGCCTGGTTCGACTCTGGTGCAATGCCTGCAGCACAAGTTGGGTTCCCTCACGTAGCTGGCTCAAAAGAAGCAATGCAGTTCCCGGCACAGCTGGTAGTTGAAGCAATTGACCAAACGCGTGGATGGTTCTATTCACTACTTGCTGTCAACACGCTTGTCTTCGGTAAGTCTCCTTACGAGCACGTTTTGTGCCTCGGACACATTGTTGATGAAACCGGAAAGAAGATGAGTAAGTCCGTCGGAAACGTGATTGATCCGTGGGAGGTGCTCAACACTCGTGGAGCAGACCCTCTTCGCTGGTGGATGTTTAGCCAAGGATCACCGTGGACTTCCACTCGCGCAGGGCTTGGCGCCATTGACGCTTCACTTCGTGACACGCTCGCAACGTTATGGAACACGTTCAGCTTCTTTACAACGTATGCATCACTAAACAACTTCGACCCTGCTGACCCTGAAATTCCGGCACCGCAGGACCGTCAAGAAATCGATAAGTGGATTCTGTCTCGACTCGAGAGTGCGACCGTTGCTGTAACGGCTGCGCTCGATGGTTATGAACCGCTCAGTGGTTGTGACGCACTGCACGATCTGATCGATGATTTGTCGAACTGGTACGTACGTCGAAGCCGCCGTCGTTTCTGGCGAACTGACCCGAACGTTCCACGTTCAGACTCACTCGCAGCACAGGCAACCCTGCTCGAAGTCTTGCAGCGCATCACGTTGATTATGGCTCCATTCATTCCGTTTGTTTCTGAGCGCATGTACGCAGAACTCTTTGACGTAAAAGAAACCGACTCTGTTCACTTGGCTGACTGGCCAAAGAGCAACCCTGAGATGAGGAATGTTGCTCTTGAAGAATCAATGGACGTCGCTCGCAGGCTCACATCACTAGGTCGTGCCTCACGCGCTGAAGCTGGCGTTAAAGTTCGCCAACCTCTCGCTCGCGCACTCGTTTTCTTGCCTGTCGGTGCTCCAATGCCACCGGAAGGAATTGTGGAGGACGAGCTCAACGTTGACGTTCTTGAATATGGTGCAGAGCTCGCCGACGTACTCAGCTTCGAACTCGTTCCAAATTTCCGCACCGTTGGGCCACGACTCGGTGAAGCGGTGAAGGAATTGAAACCTGCGCTCTTGAAGCTTGATTCAGTCAAGGCTGCTGAAACACTCGAAGCTGGCGGAAACGTGGCAATCACACTTTCCACTGGCGTATTTGAGCTCGGAAGTGAAGACATTGAACTTCGCGTTAAGAGTCAAGGCGGTTTCGCTGTTTCGAGAGAAGGTGGAGAAGTCATCGCTCTCGATCTAACTCTGGATGACGGCTTACTGCGACGCGGTTACTTGCGTGACGTTGTTCGCCAGGTCCAAGATCTTCGAAAGAATTCTGGACTCGATGTATCTGACCGAATCATCTTGCACGTACAGGGCATTGATGACCTGAGTGATGGATTCGAATTGCTCGGTACTGAAGTGCTCGCTACTGAAGTGTTAAGAGGCGCTGGCGCTGGTGAAGGAACTGTTCTTGAGCTCGACGACGAGCGTGTGGCTATGGTTTGGGTCGCAAAGACGTAAAAGCTACAGCGGTGCGTTTAGTTTGTTGAGCAGTGCAGACAACGAAGTGCGCTCTGACTTTGTCAACGTTGTTCCCAGTCGTTCATCGAGATATGTCAAGTGAACCTCAAGGGCTTTGTCCAATTTCTTGTTGCCAAGACTTGTAATCGCGACATGGATTGCTCTTCGATCGTCGGGGCAATTTTGGCGCTCAGTTAGGCCCGCCTCTTCCAGACGGTCGATCAGGCGAGTAGTCCCTCCGGTGGAGTGAACAATTGCATCGGCGATTTCATTCATCTTCAGACGACCATCAGGCGACTTTCTTAGTTGCAGGAGGACTTCGAACCAGGGGAGAGGAAGGTCGCAGGACTTCTCTAGTTCGAGCCCCAAACTCTTTGAAAGCCGCGCGTTGGTTTCGAGCAGAAGTCCGAAAAGTTGAACCTTTTCGTCGCCAGATGGACACGATGATGGCTGAATTGTCATACGGTGATTTTACCAAGGTTTTATTGTGATTGCAATTATTGCTTGACAAATAGTTGCACATGCAACTATAATCTTCAGTACACAAAAAGTGTCTAAAAAATAAGGAGATTTACAATGAGCAACCTTCCAGCTCCAGGCGTTTACACCGTCGACGCAGTACACAGTTCAATTGGTTTCACTGTCCGCCACCTCGTAGCTTCAAAAGTTCGTGGCACGTTCACCGACTTTGAAGGGATAGTCACAATTGGTGATACACCTGAATCTTCATCAGTAGAAGCAACCGTAAAGGCAGCTTCAATTTCAACCAATAACGAAATGCGCGATGGTCACCTTAAGTCGTCAGACTTCCTTGAAGAAGAGAAGTTCCCGACACTCAACTTGAAGTCAACTTCAATTAAGGCAAAGAGCGGTGATGACTACGAGCTTGTTGCAGATCTCACCATCAAGGGTGTCACTAAGCCAATTACGTTCGCACTTGAATTCCTAGGCTCTGGTCCATCAATGACTCCAGGGGTATCAGTTGCTGGCTTTGAAGCAAAGGGTGAGTTTGATCGCCGTGACTTTGGAGTTGACTTCGAAGGCGCTCTTGAAAATGGATCGCTCGTAGTTGGCCACAAAATTGGTCTTGAATTCAACATTGAGGCTGCTTCACAGGCCTAAGTCAGTTGTTTTGCTTGATGCCGGGGGCTTTTTGCCCCCGGCATTTTGCTTACTACGATGGACTCATGAGTGAAAACGAAAAGGGCAAGCACAAAGGCGTTAAGACGTCTCTTGGAATTGTTGGAGTTCTCTCAACGATTGTTTCGGTATGGTGGTTCGCACTACGTCCTCGCCGCAAAAAAGACAAAGAATAATTTCTTAAGGCGCCGATAACGCTGCACACTAAGTAGCGTTGTGTTCCATGGCTTACGTTGCGCTCGCACCTCTTCGACACCGAAGTTTCGCTCTCGCCGTAATCTCAAACTTCACCTCCTCAGTAGGGACATGGATGCAGAGTGTTGCGCTCGGCGTTTATTTCACCGAAACCACACACAACCCTGTTTGGCTTGGGCTCCTTACTTTTTGCGGCTGGTTGCCAGCAATTATTGGTTCGCCCCTGGGTGGCATCGTTGCGGACCGTTTTGATCGACAAAAGTGGATTCAGCTCAACAACTTAATCATGACTGTTACTGCAACACTGCTTGCTGTTGCACTTTTCATGGATCACTTAACGCCATTCGTTGCTTGCACACTTGCACTTATTGAAGGACTGTCAAGTTCTTCATCGTGGGCGGGGTGGCAGTCACTGCTTCGTGACCTCGTTGATACCGATGAAGTAGTCGCAGCAATCTCGCTCTCCTCAGCTCAATTCAACTTGGGAAGAATTATTGGCCCAGTGCTCGCAGCGGCGGCACTCGGATTCGGTTCTCCCGCAATCTGCTTTGTGGCGAATGCTGTTTCGTTTGCGGTCGTCGTCATCATGTTCTTCTTTGTTAAAACCAAGCCTCGTGCCAAAGTTCTTACAAAAGTTCAACCATTAAAAGAACTCGTGGTTGGAATGAAGCAAGCGTGGCGCGTTCTTGGTTGCCGTTATCCAATCATTGGCGTTGGAATTGTTGGACTTATTATCAGCCCATTCATCACTCTTATCCCAGCTATGGCGATTGACGTTCTTCACTCTGGGAGAGTTGGGACTTCATGGCTCGTAACAGCTCAAGGAGTTGGTGCCGTGATTGCCGCGTTTACACTTCCGGCCGTTACTCGTAGAACCTCACGAGCGAAGGTCATTAAGTACTCAATGGCGATGCTCGCGGTCGGTGACTTTCTCTACGGCGCCTCACCGAACTTTATTTGCGCCATGTTGTCGCTTACGCTGCTCGGGGGAGCGTACGTCGGTGCGTTAAATGGCTTCAATGCTGCAGTTCAGCTGTATGCACCAATCTCAGAGCGCTCTCGAATACTCAGTCTCTACACATTGTCGCTCTCGGTGTTTTATCCATTTGGTGCGCTACTGACGTCGTGGCTATCCAAACTTGTTGGAATTAGGGAAATAACTCTTATTTCTGCCGGGCTAATGGCACTTGTTGTTCTCTACCTCGTGATTCGAGGAGAAAAGGTCTGGTCCGCAATTAGTGGGCCGGTGGTTGAGTCGAAGTAAATACTGCCAGAATAGAGGCGTGCCCTTTATCTCTATAAATCCAGCAACCGAAGAAGTAAACGCAACCTACGACTCACACAGTGATGCAGAAGTTCAACTAGCGATTGCACGCGCTCACGAAGCGTTCGACTCATGGAAAAAGCTTTCTTTTGCTGATCGCGCACTTCTCATGGTTAGGGCGGCTGAACTGCTGGAAAGCGAAATCCCAGTTACGGCAGAACTGATGAGTTCAGAAATGGGTAAGACATTCGCCGCCGCCAAGGGTGAAGCGGCAAAGTGTGCGAGCACAATGCGTTACTACGCCGAGCATGCTGAAGCATTGCTGCAAACTGAAATAGTAAAAACCCCAGCGAGCAATAGTGGCGTTCGCTACGACCCAACGGGCGCTCTCTTTGGAGTGATGCCTTGGAACTTTCCACTTTGGCAAATCACTCGGTTTGTTGCTCCGAATATCATGGCGGGGAACGTTGTTTTGATTAAGCATGCACCGAATGTTCCTGGCTGTGCGCAGTACATGGCTGATCTTTTTAAGCGCTCTGGGTTCCCTGAAGGTATTTACACCAATCTCTTTGTTGAGATTGAACAAGTTGAAGCAATCATTGCTGACCCACGTATTCAGGGCGTAACACTCACTGGATCTGAGCGAGCTGGGCGCAGTGTGGCCGCTCTCGCTGGAAAGTATTTGAAGAAGTGTGTTCTAGAGCTTGGTGGATCTGATCCATTCATTGTCGCGAGTTCTGCTGACATGGATCACACAATTCCTTTGGCTGTTACTGCACGGGTGCAGAACAATGGACAAGCATGCATCGCTGCTAAGCGTTTCATTGTTGTGAAGGACCGCGCCGAAGAATTCACCGCAAAATTCACAGAAGCAATGAAGGCCGTGCCCGTTGGATCTCCAATGGAGCCAACTACCGTTCTTGGACCACTCGTCAACAAGTCTCAATTCGAACTCATCACAGCACAGGTTGCTGATTCAATTGCAAAGGGCGCAGTTGTGCTCGCTGGTGGAGCACCACTAGAGGGCAAGGGCTACTTCTATCCAGCAACTGTGCTTTCTAACGTTCCAAGTACTTCACGTGCTGGGTGTGAAGAACTCTTTGGTCCAGTGGCTGTGGTTCACGTTGTTGAAGACCTTGCAGAAGCAATTGAAGTTGCGAACGCCACACCGTGGGGGCTTGGGGCAATGGTGTACGCAACTGACGAAAACGAAATTCATCAAGCAATTGTTGGTATTGATGCGGGAATGGTGTTCGCCAATGCGAACGTCGCTTCAATGCCCGAGCTTCCATTTGGTGGAACAAAGAGCTCAGGTTTCGGTCGTGAATTAGGGGCGAATGGTATTCGTGAGTTCATGAATGCCAAAACGTTCTACGTGGCATGACGCAGCTGTATTTCGATCACGCGGCCTCCGCACCAAGACGTGACGAGGTTGTCGCTGCAATGGAGCAGTGGCAGCACGGGGTGGTCGGCAATCCTTCAGGCGCACACCGAGCTGCTCGTGAGGCGCGAAAAGCTGTTGAAGATGCCCGAGATCAAGTTGCTGAATTTCTAGGGGCAAAACCCGGCAACGTCATCTTTACTGGTGGCGGTACTGAAGCGTGTCACCTCGCGGTTGCCGGTGTTGTTAACAAGCATCGTCGAAACAATCCAACGACGTCTGTAGTCGTTTCAAAGATTGAACATCATGCGGTTCTTGACTGCGTTGAAATGCTCGAGCGTGACTACGACAACGTAAGTGTTCGCTACATTGACGTTGACAATGATGGCGTTGTTGACATTGCGTCACTCGAATCACAGATCACTGACGACACCGCAATTGTAAGTGTGATGTCGGCTAACAACGAAACTGGAGTTATTCAACCAATCAACGCCATGGCAAGTGCTGTCGCTGGAAGAAGCGTCACCCACACTGACGCAGTTGGCGCAGCACCATTTATTGATCTTGTCGAATTCACTAAGGACATCGACATGATCTCCATTTGTTCACACAAGATTGGTGGCCCAGTTAATTCTGGTGCCCTTATTCTCAGAAGTGACATTTCTTTCGATGCGGTTATTCCCGGAGGCGGCCAAGAAAAAGGTCATCGCGGTGGCACCGTTGACGTCGCAGCAGCAGTTGGTCTGGCAGCAGCCGTAAAGGCAACCATGCAAGATCATGAGCAGACAGTAAAACGCGCCACTGCTTACCAGAATCAAATAATCGCCGCAGCAAAGCAGATGAAAAATTGCGAAGTTACTTCAATTACTGCAGCGCGACTTCCTGGAACTGTGCATCTCACCTTCGATGGGATTGCGAGTGATGAGCTTCTGTTCTTGCTCGACCAAGAGGGCGTCTGTGCGAGTGCTGCAGCTAGTTGTTCCAGTGGCGCCGCAGAGCCGAGCCATGTCCTCTCTGCGATGGGGGTGCCTCTCAGCAAGGCCAGGGGATCGCTTCGACTTTCATTTGGTGGCGAGACAAAACCTGAGGAAGTTAATGCCCTTATTGAGATTCTGGGCAAAGTAGTCAGTCGCCTACAGGCCTAAACCCCAGTGACACTGGGGGCTGGCAGAATAGAACAGTGAAAGTTCTTGTGGCGATGAGTGGCGGCGTTGATTCGTCAGTTGCGGCTGGCCTGCTCATTGAGCAAGGTCACGAAGTCGTGGGCGCAACATTGAAGCTTTGGGGCGGCGTTAGTGACTCAGGCTGCTGCTCAGTTTCTGATGTTGACGATGCTCGTCGAGTCGCACAAGTTCTAGGTATTGACCACCACGTCTTCAACTACACCGATGAATTTGAAAAACACGTGGTGGAACCATTCGTTGCCGGACATGCCGCTGGTCAGAGCCCCAATCCTTGCATTGAGTGCAATCGTTTCTTGAAGTTTGGTCTTCTCTTCGAGCGAGCCAAGCGCCTTGGATTCGAAAAAGTTGCGACTGGTCACCACGCGCAGGTTATGCAACGAGACGGAAAGCATTTTCTCGTACGCGGTGAAGACAACCAGAAGGATCAAAGTTACGTACTTGGCTATCTCACTGAAGAAGAACTGTCAATGTTGCTTCTCCCAATTGGCCACATGAACAAGACAACAGTTCGAAGTGAAGGAGAGCGACTCGGTCTTCGCACATGGGACAAGCCTGATTCCCAAGACGTCTGCTTCATTGAAGCATCGAAGGGAAGAGAAGTCTTTCTTCGCAGTCGAATTCCAGTCACGTCGGCAAAAATTGTTGATCGAACAACTGGTGAAGTTCTGGGTGAGACCGAGACTGCAGAGCTAATGACTGTTGGACAGCGCCGAGGAGTGCTGCCCGGTCGTGATGGTGAAAAGCGCTACGTCGCCAAGGTTGACATTGCGAGCCAACGTGTTGAAGTAGGAACACTGGAGCAGATTCTTATTTCTCGTATTGCGCTCGACGAGTCGTCACTTACTTTCTCGCATGAAGACTTGCGCGACGGCGCAACTGTCCTGGCTCAGTGGAGCGCACACGGAATCCCTAAGCGCGCAACTCTTCGTAATGAAAATGGCTGGCACATTGAACTTCACGAACCAGCTCGACCGGTGGCGGTGGGTCAGTCCGTTGTTCTCTACCGTGAAAGTGAACCAACGATTGTTGAGGGTGCCGCAATCGTGGCCCCATCGTGAAAGCAAAAGAGCGCGCAGCGTGGCTGCGTAGTGAAATAGCTCGACACAATGCTTCGTATTACGTGCATGACGCACCAGAAATTCCAGACGCCGACTATGACGTCCTCGTTCGTGAACTTAGATCACTCGAAGAAGAACACCCTGAACTTCGAGAAGACACCTCGGTTACTCAAAAAGTAGGCGCAGAGCCATCGAGCGTATTTAGTGAAGTTGTTCATGTCGAAAAGATGCTGTCGCTGGACAATGTTTTTGACACCGACGAACTTGAACAGTGGGCGCTGCGTGCCGCAAAGGGACTCTCGATTGACGTTGATGAACTTGATTTTGCGGTGGAGCCGAAGATTGATGGATTGGCACTTTCTATTACCTACGTCAATGGACAACTAATGCAAGCCGCTACTCGAGGTGATGGGCGAGTTGGCGAAGACGTGACGGACAATGTGAAGACAATTAAGAATGTCCCAAAGTCGTTAAAGGGATCTACTGGGCGAGTTGAAGTTCGAGGCGAAGTATTTCTCGCAAAGTCTGACTTTGAAGAGCTGAATAAGCGCCAGCGCGATGCTGGTGCCAAAGAATTCGCCAATCCCAGAAATGCCGCGGCTGGGAGTTTGCGCCAAAAAGATTCAGCGGCAACAGCGCAGCGCCCGCTTTCTTTTCTTAGTTATCAGTTAGTGGACTTAGACAACAGTCTGAATTTCTCGAGTTACAAAGCAACGATTGATCAACTCAGCAACTGGGGTTTTCTTACTGCTGGCGAACTGAGTGTTGAACGTGGTGTCAAAAAGATGGTGGCACGGAGCTCTTGGTTCGAAGAACATCGCCACAGCCTGGTCTATGACATTGATGGCGTAGTGATCAAGATTGACAGCCTCGCTCAGCGAGAAGACCTCGGATTCACGTCACGTGCTCCACGATGGGCAATTGCCAGAAAACTTCCACCTGAAGAAAGAACTACTCGTCTACTTGCCATCGAAGTTTCCATTGGTCGCACCGGTAGGGCAACTCCGTATGCGGTGCTTGAGCCAGTCGTTGTTGCGGGTTCCACTGTGTCAATGGCGACACTTCATAATCAAGATCAAGTTGCTCTGAAAGATGTTCGCCCAGGTGACCTGGTAATTGTTCGTAAAGCGGGCGACGTAATTCCTGAAGTCGTTGCAGCGGTGCCCGAAAAGGACTTTAAGAGAAAGTCAGCTTGGAAGTTTCCAACGAAGTGTCCTGAATGTGGTGGGCAATTGGAGCGAGTGGGAGAAGAGTCAGATACGTACTGTGTGAACGCAACATGTCCCGCACAACAAATGCAACAAATAATTCACTTCGCATCGAGGGGCGCACTCGACATTGAAGGCCTCGGCGAGCAGAGAGTTTCTCAGCTACTAGAAGCAGGACTTATTACTGATGTAGCGGACCTCTTCACACTTGATGTAGAACGGATTGCTGCGCTTGAAGGACTAGGCGAGCTCTCTGCAAATTCTCTGGTGAGTGCAATTGACGGGGCTAAAACAATGCCGCTCAGCCGTGTTCTCGTTGGCCTCGGTATTCGCCATGTTGGACCGGTAGCCGCGCGTGAAATTGCCAAAGTGTTTCGAACATACGATGCGCTGAAGACAGCACCACTGGAAGTCTTGGAAGCAATCGACGGTATCGGTCCAGTTATTGCACAATCAATGTTTGAATTTGCCCGTGACCCAGAGAGCGCTCAACGCCTCGACAGACTCAAAGCATCAGGCGTCGCACTGATTGAGCCTGAAGTGAGCAACGCTCTAGAGCAGACGCTCAGCGGTAAAGCAGTGGTTGTTACTGGATCAGTTGATGGTTTTTCTCGCGACGGCGCAGAAGCTGCGATTATTGCCAGGGGAGGCACTTCTCCGGGTTCGGTCTCTAAGAAGACGTACTGCGTTGTTGTTGGTGACGCCCCAGGGGCTTCAAAGGTCAGCAAAGCTGAAGAATTAGGCATTCCCATGATTCCGGCAAGTCAGTTTGAATCCCTATTAAATAAAGGCGATTACGAGGCGAGCCTTCCTTAACTAGGGTTATAGACCTAATGGCGTCTACATTCAACCCAAATTATGAACTAGCCGGTCGATACCGAATTATTGACCTAATCGGCGTTGGTCACACTGCTGAGGCTTACCTCTCTGAAGATATTTCACTTAACCGCACAGTCGTTGTAAAGGTTTTGCTGCCAGCACTCGCACAGCATGAAGAAGTCCGACGAGCTTTCCGAGACAACATCGTTCGCTCAGCCACTCTCAGCCACCCACACTTGGCCCGTGTGTATGACGGAGGCCAAGAGCACGGTGCAATTTTCATGATTACGGAATACCTCGGCGGCGGATCACTCGAAGACGTTCTTTCGTCTGGTCGCATTCTGAGTTCAGACGACACAGCGCGACTCGGTCGTGACGTAGCGAGTGCTCTTAATTACTTGCATGAAAATGACTTTGTTCATTCTGAGCTTTCACCATCAAAACTCCTCTTTGATGAAGAAGGAACGGTTCGAGTTTCAGATGTGGCACTCGCAGGTATTGGCGCCCTCTACCGTGAGCGACTTTCACTTGATGATGTTCGCTACCTCAGCCCAGAGCAAGTGCTTGGCGAAGAGGTAACTGATAAAACTGACGTTTACTCACTCGCACTAATCATGTACGAAGCAGTAACCGGCGAAGCACCATTTGATGAAATGACGCCAGAGGCTGTCCTTCGCCAGCGCATTCACTCACCGCTACCAGTGCGTCCAGAGCTCGGAACTCTGGACATGATTCTTGCTCAGGCCGCAATTCCAGATCCTCGGATGCGTCTCGACGCTGGGCAGTTCTCAAATCGACTTTCAGGCGTTACGAGTGACTCATCGCCACTCGTTGTCATGCAGTCAAGCGGACCAACACCGTTGCTACAGCAGTCACTCAACAACCAAGCTCCTCGTGAAACCATTGGCTTTAACGCGCCATCACCTGACCAGTTGTTTGGCAATACCCAAGCTGTTCCAACTGCATTCCCACTGCCACAACAGCCTCGTCCAGTTAGCTCAACGCCACAACCTGTGCAAAATGAGTTCCGTGAAGCACGTCGACGCACACCTATTACTTTCGACTCAATGCCACCTTCGCGCACCCCACGAAAAGGTCGCTCAGGCTTCTTGCTCGCTTCCATTCTCATTGCAGTGGTTGCACTTGGTGGAGGTGTTGCCTATGAAATGGGACTCTTCACTACTAAGCACACCGTTCCTTCACTCATTGGACTCACTTCAACGCAGGCTCAGAGCCTCTTGAAGTCTGATGGTGATCCATTCACTATTACTGCAACAAAGTCAGTTCCTTCTGCAACTGTTGCTAAGGGCAATATTGTTACCCAGTCCGTTCCAGTTGGAACAGCGGGCAAGGCTGGACTTGTCATTCAGGTTGAAATTTCAGCCGGACCCACCATGGTCACGCTCCCTACAAACATTGTCGGACAGGACTGCGTTGCAGCAACTCAGCAGCTCACGAAACTAAAACTCAGTGCTCAGTGCCCTACCTCTGCACAAGTTGACTCATCAACTATTCCAGCCGGTCGCATTGTCAGCTACACGTATAACAAGACCATCAATCCAACTGAAGTTCCAGTGGACTCAACGGTCGTGCTGAGCGTGAGCACTGGTATCGCGCCAGCTAACGGAGCAACCACAACCACACTTGCGCCAAGCGCTGGAACAGTGTCCGTTCCAAATGTTGTTGGACTAAATCCAACGCAGACACTCGCTGCGATGCACACCGCCTTGCTCTACTACGCAACAACAGGACCAGGATCTGACACCGGTAAATGGGTGAGTGTCGTATCGCAGACGCCAGCTGCTGGAACTGTCGTGAAGACAAAGACCAAGGTTGTACTTGTTGTGTCGCTAAAGGCTTCATCAGTTACCACCACAACAACTAAGAAGAACGTAACCACCACAACAACTAAGAAGTCGGGGACCACCACAACTGTCAAGTCAGGGACACCAGTTACAACGACAACAGCTGCAGCAACTGGACTTCGCCCAGTGCCAAATGTTGTTGGAATGAACTACGCACAGACTGTTGCTGCCATGCACACGGCGCTCTTGTACTTCACGACAACTGGACCCGGGGCAGGAACCAAGACTTGGACGACTGTTCTTTCTGAAAACCCAGGTGCTGGCACGATGGTGAAAGCTAAGTCCACCGTAATCTTGACGGTTAAGTAACGATGGGCTGCGACCTTTGTGACGCAGCAGTTGTATCCAAGCGATACTTCGAGAATGAACTGTGCTGGATTGCTGATTGCACCATCTGCGTCGTTCCAATGGTGGTGTGGCGCGAACACGACCACCAGCCCTCAGACGAAGTGAAAAAGCAACTCCATGAGTTCCTTGGACAAGTTGCTGACGCTGAATTCAGTGATGAAGAGTGGTACATCGATGACAACATGCGAAACATCCCTGATCACTACCACGCACACGCCCGACCTCCTGGGTTTTGGCGCCGCGTTATAACTTGAGCACAGTCCTTCATCAGGGAATCTAGAAGTTTCTCCCCCTATCCTTACTTTCGATAAATACCTTTATTAGCCTCTGCGCATGGCTTGTCGGAGCCTGAATTGAAGTTGAACCTTCTCCAACTAAAAAAGGAAAAATATGTCAGAAATTGAATTTCGTACGGGGGAATACGGCGAAAAAGTTTTAGCCGTTGAACCTGGTGGAATCGAAGCAATCCCAGCAAAGGACCGTCACGGAAAGGGATCGTCACTCTTCGCAGTGTGGGCGAGTCCAAACCTTGAGTTCGCAACTATTTATGTAGGTGCACTTGGTGTTCTTTTCGGTCTTAGCTTCACACAAGCCGTAATTGGAATCGTCATTGGAAATGCCCTTGGTGCGTACGCTCAGTACGTTCTTACCCAGGACGGACCTAAGTACGGTGTTCCACAGCTCGTAGTCAGTCGTGCAGCTTTTGGAAAGATTGGAAACGCATTCCCATCACTTGCCAACTGGTTTGCATCAGGAATTGGTTGGTTTGCCGTTAACTCTGTTTCTGGAGCTTTCGCACTTGCCTCACTGACCCACATGAGCAACTTGTTGTCCTTGCTCGTCGTTGTAATTGTCCAAATCGCGGTTGCCTTCATTGGTCACAACTTGGTTCAAAAGGTTGAGAAGTACCTCATGCCTTACCTCGTGGTGGTCTTTGGAATCACAGGAATCATTGTCCTAACTAAGGCTCACCTTGGTGGAGCAAGTCACTGGTACTTCCCAGGTGCTTGGTTGGTATTCCTTGGTGCCGTCTACGGTTACGCCGCTGGATGGAACCCATTTGCTTCTGACTACGCCCGCTACCTTCCTGCATCCGAGGATCCAAAGGTTGCTGGTCGTAGCGCCGCACTCGGTCTTTTCACTTCTGCTGCAATTCTTGAAATTTTCGGAGCTGCTGCAGTGACTGCTGGAATGGGTGACTACGCACACGGTAACCCTGTTGCTCAGTACACGGCTCTCGTGCCAACATGGCTCGGAAAGCTTGTATTGCTCGGAATCGTGCTTGGTTCAATCTGTGCAAATGCACTCAACATCTACTCAGGTGTCATGTCCTTCCTCACAAGTGGTATCAAGCTTGGTGCTGGACGAGCACGTGCAATTTTCACACTCGTCGTTGGTGTTCTTGGATTCCTCTTGGCTCACTGGGCAATGGGTAACCCTACAAACAACCTTGAGAACTTCCTGCTTGTTATGGCGTACTGGATTGGCCCATGGTTGGGTGTAATGGCCGCTGACAAGATTTTGCGTAAGGGTGCTTCAGTTGAGCGCTTCCTCTTCGCATCACGCGAGAACCCAGCGGGTCCAATTGCGTTCCTTGTTGCAACAGGACTTTCAATCTGGTTGTTTGCTAACCAGACGTACTACGTTGGCTACTTCCCTAAGCACAATGGAAACCTTGGAGACATCACGTTCCTTGTTGGATTCGCATTGTCATTCGCTCTGTACTTCGTACTTGGCGCGAAGAAAGTTAAGTCAGAGAAGTAATTCTTTTTACTCAAAAGGGCCAGGCAAATTTGCCTGGCCCTTTTGTATTTAGCAAGTAGTGCAGTCGTTAGAATTGACTTACCAATTCGTAGGGGAGAGCAATGACTGAGTTTGAGGACGACAAACGCCTCAACCGTCAAGACCCTGATGGACTTTTGAGTTCCTTCTCAGATCCTGGCGCCGAAGCCATGGGTGCAATGGGAACCGAAGCTGGTTCAGATCTCAACTGGTTCATGATGCTTCGTGAGCGAGTTCAAGAACACGCTGCAAAATCGAGCAAGTATTCGTGGTGGGTGCTTTGGTCGCTGCTCGCTGGACTCTTCGCACTTAATTTCACGTTCACTGTTTTTATTGTGGCGCTTCCAAGCGTTGCATCAGAATTTCACACCAGCATCAGCGTTCTTTCGTGGACCATGATCGGCCCTCTACTCGCATACGGTCTCGCAGCGCCATTACTTGGCAAAACTGGCGATATTTTCGGACACCGAAGTTTATATCTCTTTGGACTTATAGGTGCGATGGTCTCGGCAGTTCTGACGGCACTTTCACACAATGTCGTCATGCTTCTGATTGCTCGAATACTTGATGGTGTTCAAGGCGCCGCAACCGGAACTGCATCTGGTGCACTCATTAATAAGGTATTCCGACCTGAAGAACGAGTAAAGGCGCTTGGCTGGTGGTCACTGGTGGGTGCTGGTGGCCCTGTCATTGGAATCTCACTCGGTAGTCCGATAATTGCTGCCTTTGGTTGGCGCGCTTTGTTTTGGTTTCAGTTGTTTCTGATTGGCGCAGCTTTCTGTGTGGTTTCTTTTGTGCTGCCAAGGCAACGCGGCGATGCTCCAGAAACTCTTGAGCAAAAGGCAAAAGCACATAAAGAATTCAAAGAGACTGACTGGCTCGGTTCATGGTCACTCTCATTTTCTATAACTGCCCTGATGTTGAGTCTTTCGCTCGGTCCGATTAAGGGCTGGACAGATTCATTGACGCTCATCGGGTTTGGGGTTTCAGCGGTGCTTATGTCGGTATTTATTTATCGCTTGAATCATGCGCCACACCCACTCATTCCGGCAAAGTACTTTAAGAAACGAAATTTTGCTTTTCCAATGGTTCTGCGTGCGTGCAGTAATTTCGCTTACTTCGGTGCATTCTTTTTGTTTCCGTTATTAATGGAACAAGGTTATGGCTATTCGATTCCACAAGTCGGGGCACTTGCAGTAGCCCGACCAATCACTTTTGCCATCTGTTCTCCAATCGCTGGATACGTTGCGATAAAAGTTGGAGAACGTCGAAGTGCGCTTGCGGGTGCTTTTTTTCTTACCACTTCACTCATGTTGTTCTCACTATTGCAACCGTCAACTGGTGCGTGGGTTGTTGCGATAGCACTTGCACTCTCTGGCCTTGGCATGGGAACAGTTATGCCTTCGAGTTCATCTGTAATGGCCAATGAAGTGAAGCCGACTGAATTCGGCGTTATGAGTGCTGCACAAATGTTGGCAGTTCAAGTGGGAGAAGTCGCTGGTATTGAAGTTCTAGAAACAGTTCAACAAGGACTCGTCCATAAGCGCCACCTCGCTGGCACTAAGCCCGGGGCAGAACTCCTTGCTACGTTTCATTTGCCATTTCTCATCGGGGCAATTGTTGGGGCACTAGGACTGATTACGGCGTTGTTTATTAGCGATGTCCCGCGGGACAAGTCAAAACAGAAGTAGCTGGTTGCCGGGTAGTCTTTATACCTATGAGCACGCAAATTCACCCCGGATGTGAGTCATTTTCAGCCCAAGGATCCCGTCAAGGAGTTCTAGTACTTCACGGCTACGGCGGATCACCTGAATCAGTTTTGTCAGTCGCCAAGATGTGCGCCGCTGCAGGCTTCAGCGTTGAGTGCCCACGTCTACCTGGACACGGAACTTCGATTGAAGACATGCTTAACTACGGCTTTAGCGACTGGGAAAAAACTTACACCGACACCCTCAACGATTTGAAGTCACGTTGTGACGAGGTAATTATCTTTGGCCTCTCCTTTGGTGGATTCATGACCGCCTACTTGGCGCAGCGCAATCCTGATGTAAAGGCAGTTGTGTTTGTTAACCCATGGATCATTCCTCACGATGCTTCTCTTATTGAGCTCGCAAAGGGCGCGGTTGATGGTGGCGTCTTCACTATGGAGAGCATGGTCACCGACCCACGAGTTCCAAATGGAATTGAATTTGGTTACGCGGAAACCAACATCAAGGGTTTTGTAGAAATCTCTGAACTCATTCCAACTGCGCTTGATGTTTCAAAAATTAAAGTCCCTGCGCTTCTCTTTTCGAGTCGTGAGGACTACACATTGCCAGTTGCTAATGGTGACGCTCTTGTCGCTAACTACGGTGGGAGCATCGAGCGCATTTGGATGGAAAATTCTTCACACGTTGCAACTATGGACGTTGACAAAGACTTGATTGAGTCAAAGACTCTTGAATTTCTTAAGAAGGTTTTTGCGTGAGCTCACCGTTAAGTCGCGACGATGTCGCGAAAGTTGCAAAGCTCGCTCGACTTCGTCTTACTGAGGAAGAGCTCACAACGTTCACTGGACAGCTCAGTGGCGTCTTAGAGCACGCCAACGACATGAACTCGCTTGACTTAAGTGCATTAGAGCCAACTTCGAATCCGTTCGGGTTGACGAACGTGACCAGAGAAGACGTGATTTGGAAGAGTCTTGACCGAGAAGCAGTGCTCGCTGAAGCACCAGATGCCCAGGACGGCCGGTTCGCAGTTCCTCGTATTCTCGGAGAAGCACCGTGAAGTCAGCCGTTGAAATCGCTAATGACGTTCAGACTGGTGCGACAACTGCAGTTGCGCAGCTCGAAGCTTCGTATGCGGCAATTGAAGCTCGGAACGCTGAATTAAACGTATTCCTTCATCTTGATAAAGATGGTGCTCGCAAAATCGCTGAGGCTGTTGACGCCCGTGTTGCGGCTGGCGAAAAGGTTGGCCCGCTAGCGGGTGTGCCGATTGCTATTAAGGACAACCTTTGCCAGACGGGCATTCCAACAACGTGTTCATCAAAGATTCTTGAAGGCTGGAAGCCACCATATAACGCAACTGTTATTGACCGTTTGGTGGCGGCGGGCGCTGTGCCAGTGGGAAAAACAAATCTCGATGAGTTCGCCATGGGATCTTCAACAGAGAACTCTGCGTTTGGTCCTACTCGCAACCCTCTAGACCCCTCACGAGTTCCAGGTGGTTCAAGTGGTGGATCTGCAGCAGCAGTTGCAGGTGACATGACTTCAATTTCTCTGGGATCTGACACTGGTGGATCTATTCGCCAACCCGCTGCGTTCTGCGGAATTGTTGGCATGAAGCCAACGTACGGACTTGTTTCTCGTTACGGACTTATTGCTTTCGCGAGTTCACTCGACCAGATTGGTCCATTTTCTAAAACCGTGATGGATTCAGCAGTGCTGCTGGAAGCAATCGCAGGCCACGACCCTCTCGACTCGACGTCACTTCCAGAGCCATCACCTTCGCTCGTTAGTCATGTCAACGATGGAGTAGCAGGCAAGCGCATTGGACTTGTTAAAGAGCTCTACGAAGGCGCAGATGAAAGTGTCGTCAACGCTGTGATGGGTGCTGTCGCAGTTCTTAAAGAAGCCGGCGCAGAAATCGTGGAGCTTTCAATTCCAGAACTTCGACTCGGACTCAGTGCGTATTACCTCATTGCCCCAGCAGAAGCCTCATCAAACCTTGCTCGCTTTGACGGTGTGAGATTTGGTCTTCGTGTTGATGGAGAAGACGTAACCGCGATGATGGAAGCAACTCGAACTGCAGGATTTGGCGCTGAAGTGAAGCGTCGCATCATGCTTGGAACATATGCCCTTAGCGCTGGGTACTACGACGCGTATTACGGTCAGGCTTTGAAGGTTCGAACCTTAACTATTAATGCCTTTAAGAAGGCTTATGCGCAGGCCGACATGCTTATTGGTGCAACAACGCCTGGTGTGGCGTTCAAATTCGGGGCCAAGTCAGACCCTATGGAAATGTATTTAAACGATGTTTTTACTATTCCAACAAACC
>Ga0194047_10000537_pt1 | contig 25487 bp, 27 predicted proteins | sample JunL225m_MetaG_2_FD_160070 | JGI IMG/M metagenome (GOLD analysis project Ga0194047, IMG submission 160070) | Anoxic zone freshwater microbial communities from boreal shield lake in IISD Experimental Lakes Area, Ontario, Canada - Jun2016-L221-5m | ecosystem: Environmental > Aquatic > Freshwater... | reverse complement strand
ACGCAGGTAACTGTATTGAAATCATTAACTACTGCGCAGAGAAGAATCTCCAATTATTTGGTGTGTGCTTAGGGCATCAAGCTCTTGGACAAGCTTTCGGAGGCGTTGTTTCCTCTGCTCCTGAACTCGTTCACGGCAGGTCTTCTCTTGTCACTCATAACAACACTGGCGTTTTTGCTGGTGCGCCCAATCCAATGGTCGCGGGCAGGTATCACTCACTGGTGGTGCAAGATGCCACGTTGCCAGACGTATTTGAAGTCACTGCACGAACTGGTGATCTCATTATGGGGATGCGCCACAAGACAGCACCACTTGAAGGTGTTCAGTTCCACCCAGAATCAGTTCTCACCGAAAGTGGTTACTTATTGCTAGCTAATTGGTTAGAACGATGTGGTGCGAGTGATGCGGTGGCGAAGTCTGGCGAACTTAACAAGATAAGTGCGATAACTCGCCAAGCGTTGCCGCACCCAGCTTCTTAGAAGCTAGATCCGAACCCGAAACGGGTTTCGCTAATCTCTCCGTTTACAAGCTCGACCTTGTATGCAGCTGGCCCCGACTTCGGGTCAACCGGAATGTCACTAACCACAGTTGTTGGCTCAAGACCTTCAAACCAAATTCCGATTCGGTCGTCTGTGGCGTAGCCAAGTGATGGCAACGTTCCATCCTTCATCCAGTTGTGAAATGTATCTCGTCGACGTGGCTCGCCGGAATAGTGAACGCTGTTGGCGTAGGGGAGCAGAGAGAGTCCGTTGGTAACGGGGTCGAGCTCATTGCTGTAAGAGTCAGTGTTGCCACCTGTGAACCAGCAGAGACTTCCGGCGGAGCGTCCACCCATGATCACTCCTTGTTCCCAGGCGCTTCGCATGTAGGTATCAAGGCCATGAAGTTCCCATAGTGCCAGCAAGTTGGCAACAGAGCCTCCTCCAACCCAGACGAGGTCAGCACCGAGGACTGCTTCTTCAAAGTTGACAGAAGGCTGGGGGAAGAGCCGCAGGGCAGTGACCTCACAGCCCGCATCTCCGAAGGCTTGGTAGTGGCGAGCGTATTCACTCTCCATGTCGCCAGTTGCCGTTGCCAGATAGGTCACTTTGGGACGGACCTTTTCGGTAATGGCTAGTGCATCAAGCAACAAGGTGCCAAGCCTCCAGGTTTGCTGGATTGGACCGGGAATTAGCCCACCTGACGTGGCAAGTACACGGGGTGTTTTCATCAGACAGTTCTAACACTTGGCCACGGCTCAGTGTGTCTAATATGCCCTTAATAGAACTTGGAGGGGCAATGGCTACCAGTGAATTTGAACTAGACGTACTCATTAAAGAACTGGTGACGGATTTTCCACCAGCGTCAACTGATCCAGTTACATTTCTCGGAGCACAGTTCGATCGTGGCCTTGCATGGGTGCACTTTCCTAAGGGAAAGGGAGGGCTCGGAGGTAGTCCAACAGATCAGCTCTACGCACTTCGTAAGTTAATCGAGCTACATGCTCCATCTGCAGCTGGACCAAACGTTATTGGCTATGGAATGTGCGCACCAACGATTGTTATCCATGGAACTGAAGAACAGCAGAATCGCTACCTTCGCCCACTCTTCACTGGTGAAGAAATCTGGTGCCAATTGTTCTCAGAACCAGGCGCTGGCTCTGACGTCGCAACGCTAGGAACACGTGCAGAGCGTGATGGTGACGAGTGGATTGTAAATGGTCAGAAAGTTTGGACGACGCTCGCGCACAATGCTCACATGGGACTCCTCATTGCTCGTACCAATCCAGACGTTGTGAAGCACAAGGGAATCACTGCATTCCTCGTTGACATGCACGGACCTGGTGTTGATGTCCGCCCGCTCTACCAAGCAACTGGTGAGGCTGAATTCAACGAAGTCTTCTTCAATGACGTTCGAATCAATGACGCTGACCGACTTGGTGACGTTGGAGAAGGTTGGGGAGTTTCGATTACGACTCTGATGAACGAGCGAGTGTCAATTGGTGGAACCATTCCTCCACGTGGCTCAGGTCTTATCGGAGAAGCGGTGAAGATCTGGAAGCAGAAGTGGACTGGTCGCACCGATGCTCACGCTCAGTCAGTGAAATCAGATTTGATGCAGGCTTGGGTTCGCAACGAAGTAGGCCGTCTTACTAACTGGCGCGCAAGCGACCTTCGAAAGGCCGGAACACCTGGACCTGAAGGATCTGTCGCCAAGCTCGCATTCGCTGAAGAAAATCAGCGCACTAGTGAGCTGTGTGTGAACCTCATGGGTGCAGAGGGAATGCTTTACGAGAACAACTATCCAATGCTTCGACCAAAGGGTTCTGCAATGCACGGTGGTGACATGCGCAAGGCATTCATTCGCATGCGTGCAAACTCTATTGAAGGTGGAACGAGTGAAGTTATGCGCAACATCATTGGTGAGCGCGTTCTTGGACTCGCTGGTGAACCACGTAATGACAAGGACGTTGCTTGGAAGGACGTTCCGCGCAGCTAACTATTTGTCGGTGAGTTTCTCCGCAAATAACTTCAGCGTTTTAGCGTAAGCGTCTTTTGCCGCCTCTGGGTTGTAATCAGAACGCGCATCTGAATTGAACCCGTGCCCGGCATTGGCATACCTTGTTATTTCAGTTGGCACTGAAAGCTTCGACGTTGCTTCTCTGAGCTGTTCAACTTCTTCAACAGGAATGCCCTTATCGAGGTCACCAAAGAAGCCAATCCATGGGCACTTGAGTTGTGGCGCTAGTTCCAACAAGGGATCAAAGCCGAATCGGCCATTAGCGATACCGCTGCCGTAATAACTAGCCGCTGCTCCAACGAGGCCGAGTGAAGCTGCGTAGAAGGTAACAATTCCGCCCATGCAGTATCCAACGATGCCAATGTTGGGCGTCGTGTATCCGAGAGAGTTCAGAAAATCGATAGTCGCTGTTAAGTCGTTCGTGATTCCCTCTTTAGTGAGCGTCATCATTGTCTGCATAACGGGGCCGAAGTCGTCGTACCCATATTCCGGAGATCCTTCACGGTGATAAAACTGCGGCGCCACAACGAAGTAACCCTCGTCTGTGAAGCGATCGGCAACGTCACGGATGTGATCGTTCACACCAAACGCTTCTTGTACAACAATGAGTGCTCGTTTGGCGTCAGTATTGCCAGTTACGTAAATAGGGAAACGTGGAGTGGCGGCTTGGTTGCTCATTCGAAACTTGGTCCTACTGTGCGAGTTCTCTTGAGCTCGTAGAAACCAGGGGTTCCAGCGACGAGGGAAACACCGTCAAATAGTTTTCCGGCGGCTTCACCCTTTGGCGCGGGTGTTACTACGGGACCAAAAATTGCCACATCACCGAAGTGAATCACTGGTGTTCCTACGTCCATGCCAACTGGGTCCATGCCTTGGTGGTGGCTCTTCTTAAGTGCTTCATCAAAGTCAGTGCTGTGCTGGGCATCAGCAAGGTCGGCTTCAAGTCCTGCTTCTTTCAGAGATTCTGAAATTAGGAGGTCAACATCTTTTTCACCCTTGATGTGAAATCGACTTCCCATGGCGCTGTAGAGCTTTTCGACAACCACGTTTCCATGACGCTGTTCTGCGGCGATGAGTACTCGCACTGGTCGCCAAGCTTGTTTCATAAATTCAACGTACATTTCAGGCAGCTCTCGTCCTTCATTAAGAACGGCGAGGCTCATGACGTGAAAACTGACTTCGACGTCGCGAACTTTTTGTGCTTCGAGAAGCCATCGTGATGTCACCCAGGCCCAAGGGCACGCTGGGTCTACCCAGAGATCAACTTTTTGTGTCATGACGACTCCTTATTTATTTGCGTGTGCGTGTAATACGGTAACAACAGAGTTAACTACGCCGACGGCCATGGGAATGTCGAGCATCTCGTCAATGCCGTGAGCGTTTGAATCGGGTCCAAGAACTCCTGTTGCCAAGAACTGAACACCGGGGTATCGCTTTCCAAGTGACGCAAGGAAGGGGATCGATCCTCCTTCTCCGGTGAATCCTGCTGCCTTGCCGTATGCATCTGTGGAAGCTTCTTCAAGTGCCTGAGCAAGCCATGGAGCTAGTTCGGGAGCATTCCAGCCATCAGCGTGTTCGGTTTTGAAGGTCACTTGTGCATTCGACGGTACGTCGGTGGTCATTGCCTTGATGATCGCCTGTTCAGCAAGCTTGGAGTCAGCTGACGGAGGAAGTCGGAAAGAAAGCGTGGCGGTGGTGAATGCACGAAGAACATTTCCAGCAATGTCCGGAGTTGGAATACCACCCATGCCCGTGACGGAAAGAGTTGGTGACCAAGTTTTCTTCAGAATTCGTTCAGCTGGGCTGTTGCCCATTAGCTGCAGTCCTGGAACGAGAGGGAACTCGTGTTGGTACATGTCACCGAATTCTGCGGCGGTGTTTGCGGCCGCTTCTTTAACCGCTTCAGGGATTTGCACGTGGAGTTCTTTCAGGAGAATTTCTCCAGTTGTCGAATCTTCTACGCGCTCAATGAGTTGGCGAAGAATTCGAAATGATGAAGGCACCACGCCACTGGCCATTCCACTGTGACGACCTTGCTCTAAGACCTTCACTGTTAACTCAATTGATGCGAGGCCACGAAGTGACGTTGTCACCCAAAGTCGATCATAAGAAACTGCGCCCGAGTCAAGGCAGATAAGTAGTTCGACTTTGCCGAGGTGATCCTTCAGTGCATCAAGATAGAACTCGAGATCTGGACTTCCGCTCTCCTCGCAAGCTTCAATTAAAACAACACAGCGACTGTGAGCAATGTTGTTCGCCTCCATAGCTTCGAGTGCAAGTAGTGCGCCAAAAATTGAGTAACCATCATCTGAAACCCCACGTGCGTAGATTCTGTCGCCGCGACGCACTGGGTTGTAGGGCGAAAGTCCTTCCGACCATTCTCCGAGCGGTGGCTGTTTGTCAAGGTGACCGTAGAGAACGCAAGTTCCATTTGCGCCACCAGTTGCTTCAACGGTGACCGTGATGACAGGTGTACGACCTTCTAGTCGGTGGATTTGCACATCAAAGTTGGCAAGCGCGCGCTTCTTCGCCCAAGACGCCAGCAGTTGCGTAGCGGCTTCAATGTGGCCGTTCTCAACCCATTGGTTGTCGAACATTGGCGAGAGGCAGGGAATCTTGCAGTATTCCAAAAGAGTGTCGAGAACTGAATCTTCAAATTGTTGTTGACTAACTAAAGGCATACGGTGAGGTTAGTTCTCGTTGCGTGAGAAATGCACCGCCCGCCAGCAGTACCAGGCAACCGCTGAACGCATTCCTAGAAATGGTTCTCCCGCTTGCTTTAAGTCTTTCTCGGAAATTGTCTCTGGTAGGTCATGCAAAATGCTCCATCCAACTCGAACCGCGTAGTCACCAATTGGCCAAACATCGGTCCTGGCGAGAGTGAAAAGTAAATACATTTGTGCAGTCCAGGGACCAATACCTCGAACTGCTGTCACTTCACGAACAATCTCTTCGTCGCTCATTCTGCCGTGTCGTTGAAGTTGAATCCGACCGTCAAGCGACATGGTGGCCAGTTCAACCATTGCTTCAGCTTTGGTTCTGTTTAACCCGGCCGACTTCAGCTTGTCCGCGCCAGCTCTAATGACGCTCTGCTCAGTAACAGAGCCTTTGCAGACTTCAACAACACGAGCATGGATTGTTTCAGCGGCGCTCGTCGCTAGCAGCTGCGAAGTTATAGAACTTGCAATTGAGGGGAAGCGTTTCTCTACTTTGCTGGCTCGACGAGAAGGAGGTGGTCCTGCAAGGCGAATGATTTCCTTGAATTCGGAATCGATTTTCGCAATTTTCTTTGCAACGTCTGATGAAGACAGCGAATTTGCCATCCACTGACTATTGCAGAGAAGTTGGAGAGTCTGCGTAGATACCCGAAGGGGTATTTGGATTCAATCTGGTTACTTCATGGAGCATTGCTTCAACGGCCCGCACCGGTGCAGACGGGAAGCCAAAGCGCCTCGATACAAGGATTACGCGACGTGGTGAAATGTCTGAGATTGGAATAGCTCTAAAGCTTTCGCGTAAAAACTTGGAAAGCATTGTGATTGGCAGAATCGAAGGGCCATAACCATCAAATGTCATTGACGCGATAGTTCTGATCCCGTCGAGCTCAACTATTGGCTTCAACTCAACCCCAGCGATACGACATGCCTCGTCGATTTCCTTTCGAATTGGTGTACCTGTTAGCGGTAGGAGCAGTTCGTGCTCTGAAAGTTCATTAAGCGAGATGGCACCTTTATGAAATGCCAGTGGGTGTGTGTGGTGCGCAATGACAACAAGGTCCTCACTGTAAAGATCAAAGTCTTTAAGTTCTGGTGCACTCATGGGCCAACCTAAAACAGCCATGTCGATCGAACCATCGACAACTCTCGGCTCTAACGTGGAATTTGTTCCTTCAGTTATTCGAAGAGCGATGTGTGGATAATCCCTCCGTTGGGCTTCAAGAAGTAGTGGAACTATCCATCGGCCGGCCGTTCCAATCATTCCGAGTGAAACCTGACCTCGGATGTCTTTTGTGAGCTCAGAAACGTCAGAGGTAATGGCACTGACCTCTGCAACCACTCTGCGGGAGCGTTCGCTCACTATTTTCCCAGATTCGGTAAGTTTCCCGCTCGAGCGATCTACAAGCTCGGTGCCAAGTTCCGATTCAAGTTTGGCGATGCGAGATGAGATGTTTGACTGAACAGTGCCCAATGCCGCAGCGGCGTCTGAGAAGCTTCCATGATCTGAGATTGCTAAAAGTGCTTCAAGTTGGCGAATTTCCATGTATCTATTATACAGATAGTAAGTATCATCTTAATCAACTTGCTTGATACACGGTCCATCGGCATACTTGTATCAACGCGTTTTGCCAGAAGCCCCCCTGATGGCAAGGCGCAGGTTTTTTGCAGAAGGACCAGCCTCCCCCCCGGCTGGTCCTTTTGTGTTTTCTGGGGTTGTTAGCGTTAGGTCAATGAGCAATCGCCTTTCACCTCGCGCAGTTCTGGCGCTGATTGCACTTCGCACGGTTAATTCTTTGTCCAGGGCAACCGGCAGGGGGTCTGGAACAGTTGCCGGCGGACGGATGGGACTGGTGATCTATCCAAAGTTGCTTAGTGATTTGAGTAAGCACCGCCAGATCATCCTTGTGAGCGCAACAAATGGCAAAACCACGACAACCGCTCTGAGCGTTGCAGGATGGGGCGACAATGTCGCGACGAACGCAACTGGTGCAAACATGCCTGCGGGTCACGTGGCGGCGCTGGCAGCATCAAAGGCAACTCGGGCGGTGTTAGAAACTGACGAAGCTTGGCTTCCAGCTGTGATTGAAGCGACGAATCCAAATGTTGTAGTTCTGCTCAATCTGTCAAGAGACCAACTCGACCGTGCAACTGAAGTTCGTGCGATCGCTGAACGTTGGCGTAGTTCGTTGGCTAAGGCTTCAAAGAATCTGGTAGTTGTTGCAAATGCTAACGACCCTTTAGTCGTGTATTCCAGCGAGGTTGCGGGCGATGTCCGCTGGTGTGACATAGAAACTTCGTGGACAGCTGATGCAGTTTCGTGTCCCAAGTGCACACAGTCAATAATCAGAAATGCAGGCGCCTGGTCATGTGTGTGTGGATTTGCAAAACCAAATTGCAACACACGAGTTGTCGAAAGAGAAGCGCGTATTGGAGACATCTCAGTTCAGGTTCAGTTGAGTATTCCTGGCCAGTTCAACATTGGCAATGCCGTAATGGCCGCTACAGCACTAGATGTGCTTGGCATTGAGCCAACAAAGTCACTCATGAGCATGCGATCAGTTTCTGGAATAGCTGGAAGATTTACTTTGCGCACTTGGCAAGGGAGAAAGCTTCACATGCTGCTTGCTAAAAATCCGGCAGGTTTTGAGGCTCTGCTGGAATCTCTTGATCCAGGAAATGAGGACGTTTGGATTGCAATCAATGCGCGAGTTGCAGACGGAAAAGATCCCTCTTGGCTCTATGACGTTTCGTTTGAGCAGTTGCAGGGGAGAAAAGTCTGGTGTCTTGGCGATCGCAGGCTCGATCTGGCAACTCGACTCGATTATGCAGACGTTTCATATGAAGTTGTTGATGATTTGAATTCACTCCCAGCTTCAGCATCCACAACTGAGCTCCTTGCTAACTACACAGCCTTTAGCGATTGGATGCAAAGGTCAACACAATGAAGATTGCCCTCATCTATCCAGAACTTCTTGGAACCTACGGAGACTATGGAAATGCACTTGCCCTCTCTCAGCGTTCAATGCGACGAGGTATTGACACAGAGATTATGAATGTTGCAATCACTGATGAGCTTCCGTTGGCAGACGTCTATTTGCTTGGAGGCGGCGAAGATGGTCCGCAGCGACTTGCTGTTGATCTTCTAAAGAAGTCTTCATTGCGACAACGAGTGTTGAATGGGTCACATGTTTTTGCAGTGTGTGCAGGGCTTCAAATTCTTGGTAATTCCTTCTCCGTAGAAGGTGACGACGCCTATGAAGGACTTTCTCTTGTTGATGTTGAAACAGCTAGGGGATCAGTCAGATCCGTAGGCGAACTATTGACTCAGGTGGGACAGAACAGGTTGGTGGGCTTTGAGAACCACGGCGGCGTTACTTCACTCGGCAGAGGAGTTGCGCCTCTTGGAAATGTTCTGCATGGTCGAGGAAATGACGGCAAGCATGATGGTTTCGTTACTGACACGATTTGGGCGACGTACGCTCACGGCCCAGTTCTTGCGATGAACCCTTGGCTCTGTGATGAGGTAATTGCAAAAGTGACTGGTACAAAGCTGAGCCCACTCAACACTGTTGCGGACAAACTTTATGAAGAGAGAGTTACGAGTCTGAGTTCTCGCTAGGGCGTGTGACGCTGTATGAACTGTCGCCACTAATTTCACGACCAAGTTCAACGACTGCGTCTTCAATTCGAGTGTTGAACTTACGAATGTTTTCTCCGTCGCCGCATTTGAGTGGTTTACCAAAGGCAACCGTCACTGGGTGACGAGACTGACTTGGACCCGCTGTGTACTTCGGAGCTTTTGCGTATTTCGGCCCTCGAAGGTGTCCGATTCCGTGAATGTAGATAGGAATAATTGTGGCGTTGGTGCGCTCGGCCAAGTATGCCGCTCCACCTTTGAATTGTTGAAGGTTACCGTCTGGAGTTCTGCCACCTTCTGGGAACAGCAGCAGATTCCATTTGTCTTCTAGAACTTCAATTGCGAGTTGTGAGCTTCTGCGATTTACTTTGTGACGGTCAATAGGGATGACATTAAAGCGCAGCACCGCTCTAAATGCACTCACACGACTCATGAAAAATGTATCCATTGCGCCAGCAACAACGGTGTGGGTTCGAACCTTTGCAGGAAGTGCCGCAATCGTTATCGGGGTATCGAGGTTGCTGGTGTGGTTTGCCACAAAAATAAATGGGCGCTCACCTTGAATGTTTTCAAGTCCAACCACTTTGAGCGATGCCATGTATTTGACGTATGGCGCAACGTAATAGGACTGATAAACATGACGAAAAATCCTGGCGGAGTATCTGCGTCCCCATGCAGTTGGAAAATCAAGTCCAAGTTGGGCCATGTTAGCGACGGCGCTTGCGCTGCTTTGGTGTGTAGCGCTTTGAAGCTTCGGGGGTCGGCTTCAAAGTTGGTGCATCAGCTGCTGGGGCAGATCGACCTTCTCTTCTGGCCTTCGATATTTCTTTTGCCTTACGTGACGAACCTGAGAACGAAGCATCGCCGTATTTGGTCAAGCGTTGTGCACGAATAATGAGCCATCCACCTACAAAGACAAACAAAAGTCCATTGCTGAGCGCTCCAATGTAGAGACCAAGAAGAAGACAGCTAACTACTACTCCGGAACGCTTCTTTCGGAATGCGAAGAACAAAATGAATAATCCAATAATTGTGAGAGCTATGAATGCGGGTAGCCAGTACGAAGGATGAGTCACCAGTGTTCGAATGCATAGCGATGCTTTGTGCGTGTAATTGTCTGCACAAAATGGCTCTACTTTTGCAGGCTTTGCCGTCAAGTGAAGGATTGTTGTCTTGGCAAGAATTCTTGGGAAGTAGAGCGCTGCAAAAAGCAGAGCAACGCCAGCGGCTGCGAAACTGACTCCGCGTTCTAATTTGTCGAGGCCCATTACAACTTCTCTAGGAGCCATTCCAGGCTTCTTTTCTTTTAGCCAACGGGATTTAGAATTTTCGTTATCTGACACGCGTAGAGGCTACAACTGATGTCGTCTAAGTGTGGTGCTATCACTTGAGAGTTGAAATTCCATGGTTTATTGAGTTTCATAACAAGGAGTAGCGTTATTGCAATGTCTGCACTGAGTCACAAGATCCCAGTTACTCCATGGAGAGCAACGTCAACGTGGGCATTTCGACCATCTATGTTCCTGCCGTTGATCGGCGGACTCGCAATTTTTGGCTTTGGCGAAGGACTTCTGGTCCAGTCCAATTGGGGAGCGACTCCTTGGACCGTTTTCGCTCAGGGAATCACTATGCATACCCATTTATCAATTGGATGGGCAACACTTTTAATCAGTGCGGCCGTACTTCTTCTGTGGTTTCCGCTTCGAGAAATGCCCGGCCTTGGGACTATTGCCAACTTGTTAGTTATCGCCTTTGCGCTTGATCTAACCGCGGCACACCTGCCAGTTGCAACGAGCTTCATGATGAAGACGTTGTACATGGTCGGTGCAATCTTGGTAATTGGAATCGGAAGCTCGCTCTACTTAACAACGGGACTCGGCCCGGGACCACGAGATGGTCTGATGACGAGTCTGCACCGAAAACTAGGCGTCAGCATTGTGTACGTTCGAATTTCAATTGAAGCGACAGTGCTCACAATTGGATGGTTGCTCGGCGGTACAGTTGGCATCGGGACCGCTGCTTTCGCTATTGGTATTGGATTCAGCATTGGCTTTTGGCTCGGAATTATGGAACGCACAGTAAATTTGATCAAGCATGATTGATAGCAGCCACTTCTTCGAATTCTTTGTCGCATCAGCAATCATCATTGTTGCTCCAGGGCCGAGCGTGATGTTCACCATTGCGCGAGGTGTTGCGTGGGGCAAGTGGACCGCAGTGCTGACTACCCTCGGCAATAGTCTCGGTGCGCTGGTGCTCTCAGTGTTGGTTGCGGTCGGACTCGGTCCCTTAATTTCGCACTCAAAAATATTCTCAGCTGTTCTGCAGTTCGCCGGAGGCTGCTACTTGATCTGGTTAGGTGTTGAGGCATTCAAAAAGAGAAAAGCTCACGCAGCCGCAATGATTGATCAGGTCGATGACAAACCTTCGAAGGCAGTGATTATTCGTCAAGGTTTCATTGTTGGCGTGCTTAATCCGAAGGCTCTCATCTTCTTCGCCGCCGTCTTTCCTCACTTTGTCGATCCGACAAAAGGTCATGTAACAGCCCAACTATTGATTTTCGGACTTGTTTTTAGCGTGATGGCGTTCTTCAGCGATGGAACATGGGGCTACATTGCAGGAACCGCACGTGAATGGCTCGCAACTTCGCCTAATCGACTTGTTGCACTTCGAACAATTGGTGCATCGGTGATGATGATTCTTGGTGTGTTAATTATCTTCTCCGCATTCTCAACGCTGTAATGAATTTGACGAGGAAATCGCTATGAGCATGCATGGTGGCGGTGGTGGTGCAGCCAGGAGTGGTCGCATGGGAATGCGTGGTCTAACCAAAGACCGCAACATGTTGGAACACCAAATTAAGAAGGGAACCTTTCCTCGCGTGCTGCTCTACGCAAAGCAGTACAAAAAGATTCTCATCATCTTTTTTTGCGCAGTCATCACCGATGCAATTGTGAGTTCGGTTTCACCGCTCCTCCTTAGAGCAATTATTGACAAGGGGATTATTGGCAAAAATCAGGGACTGATTATTGCCCTCGCGTCGCTCACTGCGTTGCTGGCGGTCTTTGACGCAGCTCTTTCACTCATCGAGCGAAGGATTTCAGCGGTTATTGGCGAAGGACTTATCTGTGACCTTCGCTCAGAGGTGTTTCAACACATTCAGTCAATGCCAATTGCATTTTTCTCTCGCACCCAAACTGGAGCGCTCATTAGTCGCTTGAACAATGACGTTATAGGTGCTCAACAGGCCTTCACTGATTTGTTTTCTAACATCGTCGGAAACTTGATCCTCGTCAGCATCGTGCTTGGAACAATGTTTGTGTTGAGTTGGCAGATCACGTTGGTCGCTTTGATACTTGTTCCGGTCTTCTTGCTACCGGCACGACGGGTTGGCAAGCGCCTTGGAGGATTGTTCGCACGTGGCAATGAACTCAACGCGAACATGAACATGGTGATGACCGAAAGATTCAATGTTGCTGGGGCAATGTTGGTGAAGCTCTTCGGTCGTCCTGCTGATGAGCAGAAGACCTTCAGAGACAGCGCATTAGAAGTTCGAGACATTGGAATTGATCAAGCGATCTATTCGCGATTCTTCTTTATTGCACTTTCTCTGACTGCATCACTCGCGACCGCGTTTGCGTATGGATTCGGGGGAGTGCAAGCACTAAATGGAACACTCGCTGTTGGAACGGTAGTTGCTATCACTGCATACCTCTCAAGGTTGTATGGACCGTTAACACAGTTGTCGAACATCAACATTGACTACATGTCTGCCATGATCAGCTTTGAGCGTCTCTTTGAAGTCCTTGATCTTGAGCCAATGATTAAAGAAAGCCCAACCGCTACGCAGATTCCTGTTGGACCGGCGAGACTGGAATTCGATCACGTTGTTTTCTCGTATCCAGGTGCAGAAGAAGTTTCTCTAGCATCACTTGAGGCAGTGGCAAAACTAGAAAAAGTTGCCAAGACCGATGTTCTGCACGACCTTTCATTTGTCGTTGAACCTGGAACAATGACTGCACTAGTGGGGCCCAGCGGCGCAGGAAAAACCACAATCTCTCTTCTGGTTTCTCGACTCTATGACGTGATTTCGGGATCGGTTCGAATTAATGGGCTCGACATTAGAGACGCAACAACTGAGTCGTTAAATGCAACAGTTGGTGTTGTCACTCAAGACTCTCATCTCTTTCACGACACCATCCGAGTAAACCTTCTCTATTCGAAGCCTGACGCTACGGAGCAGGAACTTGAGAAGGCTCTTAGATCGGCACAAATCTGGACATTGGTGGAATCGCTGCCACTCGGGCTCGAAACTGTTGTTGGTGAGCGCGGCTACCGACTGTCAGGCGGAGAAAAGCAGCGCATAGCGCTCGCTCGACTTTTGCTGAAGTCACCAAAGCTTGTAGTCCTTGATGAAGCAACTGCTCATCTTGACGCCGAGAGCGAATCGTTAGTTCAGAGAGCTCTAGAAGAAACAATGTCTGAGCGCACGTCTCTAGTGATTGCACACCGACTCTCAACAATCAGAAATGCAGATCAGATTCTTGTGATTGAAGACGGCAGAGTTGTCCAGCGCGGATCGCACACAGAACTACTGCATGAGGGTGGGCTCTACAAAGATCTCTACGAGACGCAGTTCGCTCAGCAAGAGAATTAACCCATTGCGTGGGCGCCACCGTCAACGTGGATGACCGACGCAGTCGTTCCTCGCATCAGCGGTGACAACAATGCAACGCCAGTATCAGCAACCGCACTTGAATCATTGACATCCCAGCCAAGTGGCGCACGGTCGCCCCACGTGTCCTCGAAAGCTTGAAAACCTGGAATTGATTTCGCAGCCATTGTTCTGATTGGACCAGCAGCGAGCATGTTCACTCGAATTTTGTCTGGACCTACTTCGCGGGCCAAGTAACGACCAAGTGATTCAAGACCTGCCTTCATGACCCCCATCCAGTCATACATCGGATATGCGCGAGAGCCGTCAAAGTCAAGTGCAATGACCGAAGCGCCACCCAGTGCCTCGCTCTTTTGCAAGAGCGGACGAAACGCGCCAACGAGGGCAGCCAGTGAATATGTTGAGATTTGCATTGCCGTTGAAACATCTTCATAAGGAGCCACGAACATTCCGTTGCCGAGACATGACTGGGGCGCGTAACCGATTGCGTGAACAAGGCCGTCAAGGCGACCAAAGCGAGTCTCAACTTCCTTTACGGCTGCGGCAATCTGATCTGGGCTGGTGACATCTAACTCAATGATTTCGCCCACGTCACCTAGCTTTTTGGCAACTCGGCGGGTGAGAGACACTCCACGTCCTGCGCCTGAAATGGCAACGGTTGCACCCTCTTCTAGGCAGCGTTTGGCAATGCCAAAAGCCAAGGAGTCATCGGTAAGTACGCCAGTAATAAGGATGCGGTGATTTGTAAGTAGTCCCATAGTTGTTAGCGTACTTGGCAATAAGTAATGAAAAGGACGATGATGGAATCAATTGGCATTCTTGGTGGAACAGGTCCTGCGGGACGTGGAGTAGCAGTGCGACTCGCATGTGCGGGTTACAACGTGGTACTTGGATCACGCGATGCACAACGCGCGAGTGAAACCGCATCTGGCATCACCGTACGTGGTGATGGAAAAATCTCAGGTGGAACGAATGATGACGCAGCGTCGTGTGACATTGTCATCGTGGCTACACCATCTGACTCTGCAGTTGAAACTGCAGCTTCATTGAAGTCAAAGCTCGATGGAAAAATTGTCGTGTCTATGGTGAACGCTCTCACACGTGGCAACAAAGAACTCATCCCGGTGTACCCACCTCTTGGTTCAATGGCTGCAGAAATTGCTGCGGTGCTGCCTGACTCAAAAATTGTCGGCGCATTCCATCACCTTCCAGCCGCACAGATGGAAGATCTCGACAGTGGAATCGACGCTGACGTTGTTATTTTCGGAGACGATGAAGAATCGCGTCTGCGAATCAACGACATCGTCAGCGAGATGCCAGGACTGTTCGCAATCATCGCGGGAACTATGGCACTTGCTAGTGCGGTAGAGGCATTTACCGCTGTGTGCATTTCAATCAACATTCGTCACCGTGCTCACAGCTACGTGAAGATGGCAGGACTAACTCACTGATGCGTTTGTATGACACACAACGTGGTGGTGTATTCCCGCTTGAAGCGGGACCAGTCGTCACCATGTACAGCTGTGGCATTACGCCGTACGACGCTGCTCACTTAGGGCACGCGTTTGTGTATTTGACGTTCGACGTTCTTCAGCGTCGCCTTCGAGATGCTGGACATGAAACACGTTGTGTTCGAAACGTCACTGATGTTGATGACAGCATTTTGCAGAAGTCTCGAGAAATTGGTGTCAACTACCTCGACCTTGCCGCTCAAGAGATGGCGAAGTTCGATCGTGACATGCAATTGATTAATTTGCTTCCTGTTTATTCAGAGCCGCGCGCAACTGGAGCTATTCCTGAAATCCTCACCTTCATTGAAAAGCTTTTCGAAGCGGGCGTTGCGTATGAAGTTGACGGATGGGTGTACTTCGAGTGCTCCAAGTTTCCTCGCTACGGGCAAGTAAGCCACGAGACGTATGAATCTATGTTGGCGCTATCTGCAATTCACGGTGGCAACATCGAGGACTCTAGGAAGCGTGATCCTCTTGACTTCGTTCTCTGGCAACCTTCGCTGGAAGATGAACCATCGTGGGAATCCAGATGGGGAGCAGGCCGGCCGGGTTGGCACATTGAGTGTTCGGCACTTGCGCAACGAGATTTAGGCGCGACGCTTGATGTCCACGGGGGCGGAAGAGACCTTGCCTTCCCTCACCATGAATCTGAAGCAGCACAAAGCGAGACAGCCAACGGCGTTCAATTTGTGAAGCACTGGCTACATGTTGGCCTCGTCGGACTTGATGGCATCAAGATGTCAAAGTCACTGGGCAACTTGGTTTTTGTCTCTGCACTGGCTGAAAAGGCAGAACCTGCAGCAGTCCGACTTGCTCTTCTTTCCCAGCACTACCGCCATGACTGGCAGTGGACCGATGAGCTTCTCTCAATTGCTCAGTCAAGACTTGCAACATGGCGTTCATCGCTCGTCAATGGACGCACTGGAACCGTTCTTGATGAAGTTCGTAGTGCCCTTGACGATGACTTAGATACTCCACTCGCCTTAACTAAAATTGATGATGCCGCACACGCTGGCTACAGCGTTGGCTCAGCAGCGGCACTTCTCGGCATTACGCTGTAGGGAGCGAAAGGCATCATGTCGGACATTCAAGTACTTCTCCCAGACGGTAGCGAACGGACTCTTCCAACTGGCGCCAGCGCGCTTGATCTGGCGACCCAAATTGGAGCACGACTTGCCAAGGACGCCCTGGCAGCAGAAGTTAACGGTCAACTAACTGACCTCGGTGCTCCACTTAAGGCTGGAGACAAAGTTGCGATTGTCACGCCAGCGAGCGAAAACGGGAGAGACGTGCTTCGCCACTCCACAGCACACGTTTTGGCTCAGGCTGTGTGTCGACTTTGGCCCGGAGCACATTACGCAATTGGGCCATCGATTTCGAATGGCTTTTATTACGACTTTGAGCTTCCAGGGGGAGCACGATTCTCTGATGATGATTTGCCACGCATCGAGGAAGAAATGCGAAAGATTTTCACAGAAGACCAACCGTTCACTCGTTCGGAGCATTCCTTTGAAGATGGCCTCAAATTATTTAAAGACCAACCGTTCAAGGTTGAAATTATTAATGCTGTCAAAGACGGTGGGACTGAAGAAGATCTGAATGAAGTGCAGAGCACGACAGCTGTATCTGCTTATTCAAATTCACCAGCGTTCGTTGACCTATGTCGTGGCCCTCACGTTCCATCAACTTCGCGTCTCGGTCATTTCAAATTGATGCGTGTTGCTGGCGCGTATTGGCGTGGCGATGAAAAGCGCGCACAGCTTCAGCGAATCTACGGAACTGCTTGGGAATCTAAGGATGCACTCGCTGCTCACCTTGAACAGCTCGAGCAAGCTGAACTTCGAGACCACCGTCGTCTCGGTCAAGAGCTAGATCTCTTCTCGTTCCCTTCCGAACTCGGACCTGGCCTTGCGGTGTTTCACCCACGTGGTGGAACTATGCGACGCGTGATGGAAGAGTATTCAAGAAGTCGTCACGTTGCTGGTGGCTATGAGTTTGTGTACTCACCACACATCACCAAGGCTGAGCTGTTTGAAACTTCTGGTCACTTGCAGTGGTTCGCTGATGGCATGTATCCGCCAATGGAGCTTGACGATGGGCAGAGTTATTACCTGAAGCCAATGAACTGTCCGTTCCACGTATTAATTTTCAAGTCTCGCCAGCGCAGTTACCGCGAACTACCTCTTCGTATGTTCGAATTTGGAACGGTCTATCGCTACGAAAAGTCCGGAGCAGTTCACGGACTAACTCGAGTACGTGGAATGACGCAAGACGATGCTCACATCTTCTGTACTCGTGATCAGATGACTGATGAGCTAACAAGTTTGCTCAAGTTCGTCCTTGACCTGCTTCGTGATTTCGGACTCAACGACTTCTACCTAGAGCTTTCAACCCGCCCTGAAGGCAAGGCGGTTGGAACAGATGAAGAGTGGAACGAAGCCGAAACAACACTCGCGAGCGTTGCAAATGCTGCTGGACTTGAGCTGGTAATGGACCACGCCGGTGGAGCGTTCTATGGGCCAAAGATTTCAGTTCAGGCCCGAGACGCCATTGGCCGTACTCACCAAATGTCAACCATCCAGCTCGACTTCCAGTTGCCGCAACGATTCGATGCCAGTTTCATTGGAAGCGACAATGCACGTCAACGACCAATCATGATCCACCGTGCACTTTTCGGTTCTGTTGAGCGCTTCATGGCCATTTTGATTGAACACTACGCAGGCAACATGCCAACGTGGATTGCGCCAGAACAAGTTCGAGTACTTGGTGTTAGCGGTGCTCACGATGACTACGCATTTGAAGTAGCCAATGCTCTAAAACTTGACGGTGTTCGTGCGATTGTTGATCCTGCGAACGAACCACTCGGTGGTCGTATTCGTCGTGCGAAGCTTGAGAAGATTCCATACATTGTGGTTGTCGGTGACGATGATGTTGCAAACGGAACGCTCGGTGTCAATGCCCGTGGAACAAATGATCCAGAACGCGGAGTGACTCGTGCCCAGTTCCGAGAAAAATTGCTCGCAGAAATTGCTAGTCACGGTTCTCCTGAGGCGAACTAAATGCCCTTAGAGCGCTTCTCTGCGGCGTGGCGTGAAGAGTACGTCAGTAGCAGCGCGGCTCTTGATAACTCCAAGGACAGCACTAGTTGCGTTTTCTGCAAACTCAGTACTGAAGATGTGAGTGCGGATTCCGGTGTGCTCCTGAAAACCGAATTCTCATTCGTCACACTCAACGCTTTTCCTTACGGATCTGGACATCTTCTCGTACTTCCACTTAGACACCTACAAGGTCTTGGTGAATTGAGTGACGATGAATACTCGGATTTTTATTTGACACTTCGCCGCACTGTTGTTGCGTTAGAAAAAACCTACGCAGCTGACGGAATGAACGTTGGTATGAATCTCGGTCGTGCAGCAGGAGCGGGGATTCCAAAGCATCTGCACGCTCATGCACTCCCACGCTGGGATGGTGACACAAACTTCATGGCCTCAATTGGCGAAACGAAGGTCTTGCCTGAATCCCTGCAGTCAACATGGCAGAAAGTTCGCGCAAATCTTTAATCCCAATGGGCAACTTAGAGCCCATTACACTTGTTAGTAAGAGTCCGGAGGCTCAATGTTCGACGGTAAGTTTCGTAAGACTTTAGATGCGGGTACGGCACCAATTGGACGAATTCTCGTCAAAATTGGTTTCTCGCCAGATGTCCTAACTGCACTTGGACTCGTCTTCGCAGTCGCAACTGGTTGGGCTATTGGATCGGGGCATCACTGGTTCGCAATCGTTCTACTTCTTGCAACTGGGCTTCATGACATGTTCGACGGTGCAGTTGCAAAGGCATCTGACCGAGCTAGTCAGCGCGGAAGCTTTTTCGATTCAGTCATTGACCGAATCTCAGACGCTGCACTACTTATGGGCGCCGCGTATTACCTAACTGCTCACAATCGTGGTCAACTCGTACTTCTTCCTTTCGCAATTCTTACTTCCACGTTCTTAATTTCATACCAGCGTTCTAAGGCTGAGAGTTTGGGTCTTGCTGCAAAGGGTGGCCTAATGGAACGTGCTGAACGCATGCTCCTTATGGGTGTTGCTCTACTCGCGAAACCAATTTTCATTCCAGTGTTGTGGCTCATGTTGGTTCTAACAACCATGACTGCGCTTGGTCGCTTCCTGCGAGTTTGGAAAGTTGCCGCAAGTCCACCACCTCAAGAACACACTCCTCTTAGTGATCTTCAGAATTCAATTCGTCGTCGTCGAGGACTTAGTCGCGCAACGCGTCGCTAATCGTGTCAAACAAGTCACGCGTCGCGCTCTTTAAGTCCCTGGCGACCATTCTCGAAACACTTCCTCTCTCTGTTGTTTCGAAGGCTGGCGAAAAGGTCGCTGGAATAGTTGGCAAGAGAGAAACTTCTGCTCGCAAGAATCTTCGTGTCAACATTCGACATGCACTGAGCGATCCATCAAGAAATGTGGACAGCGACCTCCTCGAAGATTTTTGTGATCGTGGCTTTATGGCGTATGGAAAATACTGGGCTGAAAGTGCAAATCTTCCCGCTATCCCGACAAAAACAATTTCAAGTCGCTTCATCATTGGTGAAGGATTTGAACACTTGCTTGCCGCAAAAGAGCGGGGCATGGGAACGGTAATTGCTCTACCTCACACTGGTAATTGGGACTGGGGCGGCGCTTTCTGGTCACTAATTGGAATGAACATGACCGCAGTAGCTGAAGAGCTAGATCCGCCTGAATTATTCCAATGGTTTAAGAAGAAGCGCGAAGCCATGGGGATGAACATAATTCCACTCAACGAGCACGCTGGTTCCGATCTCCTTAAAACTCTCAAAGAAGGTGGCGTTGTTGCCCTTCTTTGTGATCGAGACATTCAAAATAATGGCATTGAAGTTGAATTCTTTGGAGAACGGGTCACCATCCCAGCAGGTCCTGCAACACTTGCACTGCGTACGGGTGCAACTCTTGTGGCTTGTGCTTGCTACAGCGGTCCTGGAGATGATCACTATGCAGTTGTGACTCCTCCAATCGAAGCGATTCGACAAGGGAAATTGCGCGAAGATGTCACTCGCGTTACCCAGCAGGTTGCTTACGAATTAGAAGGACTCATTCGTCGCGCCCCAGAGCAGTGGCATGTCTTGCAGCCAAGGTTTCCTTCGTGAGTCGTCGTATTGCAATCATCTGCCCCTACGCCCTTTCAATTTTCGGAGGCGTGCAAGAACAAGTCTTAGCAATGAGTCGCGAGCTGACTGCTCGTGGTAATGAAGTTCTAGTAATTTCTCCAGACAGCTCTGACCTATCTGAGTATGAAACAACTGCAAAAGTTTCTCACTTTGGTCGCCTTCTTTCCATTCCGGCCAATGGATCTCGTGCGCCAATCACTCTCTCGTTTTCAGCAGCTCGAAAAGCACGAAAGCTCGTGAGTGAATTCCAACCAGACATTGTCCATTTTCATGAACCTTTTGCTCCGCTGGTTGGCTGGGCGATTCTTCGAAGTCACACAGCACCTTCAGTTGCCACCTTCCATCGCAGCGGTGATGGACCAGCGTTTAGTCTCACTTCGCCACTACTCAAGTGGCTGTCTAAATATTTGGATGTTGCAGCCAGCGTTAGCTCTCAGGCTGAAAAAACAATTAAGAAAGCTGTGGGGATCGAAAGCAAGGTCTTGTTCAATGGTTTTGAAATCAGCAGGTTTGTAGAAACTCCTCGTGAACGAAGTGGGGAAGTGACTCTAACGACGATTGGACGCCTTGAAGATCGAAAGGGAACCGCAACAGCAATCTCGGCAGTGAAGTCTCACAATTCGAACGGCACTGTTCAGTGGAAACTTATTGTCATCGGCGATGGCCCAGAACGTTCGAAGCTCGAAGCACTTTCTGGCCGCGATGAAAACATAGTTTTCGTAGGGGCAGCAAATGACGTTGACAAACGAGCTTGGCTTCGCAGATCGAATGCTTTGCTTTGCCCTGCTCTTAAAGGTGAAAGTTTCGGACTGGTACTGCTAGAAGGAATGGCCAGTGAGACGAGTGTTATCGCGAGCGACATCGATGGCTACAGAGATGCAGCGGGCTCTTTTGCAACTCTTTTTCAACCTGGCAGCTCGACCGCACTCGAGCAAGCAATTTCTAAAGCACTCTTGTCAGAGACATCCGAATCACTGAGTGCTGCTCGTAATCACGCTGAAAACTGGTCGATGTCTCGTTTAATTGACCAGTACGAGACGCTCTACAGCGAAGCGACTTTGCGCTTTCAATCGAACCGGTAGCCTTTAGCCGTGGCAACTAAGCAACGTTCGCGTCAGCGCAGACCAAATTCTTCACGTGACCGTAGTCCTCGCTACGTTGCACCGGTTCTAGATCCAACTTGGCACAACCCCTACGCACCGTCTACTGCTGAGCGCAACGCCAACCTTCACGCAGTTTCAAAGCTGGCTCGCCGCAAAAATCTTCCAAAAACTATCCTCGCAGTGATAATCACCGCAGGACTCCTTGCTGGATTTGTTATTTCTCCATTTATTGCAATTGGTGCACCAGTTGTCGTGGCACTTTACGTAGTTGACTTTCGTCGCTCGGTTAAAAAATTCTCACAGAGCGGTAACTCATTTGGAACTGTCCTTCTTGATGTCTTTAAGGCTGGTGGGACTGCGAAAGATCGTCAACGACTCGTAACTGTTCTTGACCGTCTCGCAGCTACATTCGGCGTTGACAGCGTGAGTGCGTTCATTGTTGATGATGAGGGCTACAACGCAACGTTGGTTCCAAATGGATCAAGTTTTGCTTTGTTCATTACCAGTGCTTTGATGCGCGACTTCGAGTTAATTGAGCTAGAAGGTGTTGTCGCACATTGCTTGGCTCGCCAACGACTCGCCCTTCTGCAACGCCAAAGCGTTGCATCGCTTGCATCTCTTAGTGCTGATGATCGAAAGTCACTGGCTGGCGCTGGAGCTGCATACCGTGCTGATGAAGTTGCCGCCGCAGCCATTAGGTACCCGCTTGGACTTGCTGGTGCACTGCGCAAGTGCTCGCGCCAGGTTGTCCCGTCCGGTTCTTACTTTTTGACGCCTCAGTACGACCAGGGTCGCTGGGTTTGGTTCGACATCTGGAGTGACCGTAAAGACTCAAATCTCAGTGATTTAGACGACGTAGAACTTCGTGCGCTTGCGCTCGAGGAATGGTAATCAGCGGTTCCAGTTAGTCTTAGAACATGAGTTCTTCTAATAATTCCAAAGTAGGTTCAGCCCTTGTCAAGCGTGGTCTAGCCGACATGCTCCGTGGCGGCGTCATCATGGACGTCGTGAACCCAGAACAGGCGAAGATCGCCGAAGACTCAGGTGCCGTTGCTGTAATGGCACTTGAGCGAGTTCCTTCTGACATTCGTCGCGACGGTGGAGTTGCTCGAATGAGTGACCCACAAATGATTCAAGAGATTCAAGCAACCGTCACTATTCCAGTTATGGCAAAGGCTCGAATTGGTCACTTCGCTGAAGCTCAAATCCTCCAGGCACTCGACGTTGACTATATTGACGAATCTGAAGTGCTGACCCCAGCCGATGAAACGAATCACATTGACAAGTGGGACTTCACCGTTCCTTTTGTTTGTGGAGCGACCAACCTTGGCGAAGCACTACGTCGTATTGGTGAAGGCGCTTGCCTTATCCGCTCCAAGGGCGAAGCAGGAACTGGAAACGTCGTTGAAGCAGTTCGACACCTTCGCACCATCAATGCTCAGATTCGCCGTTTGCAGACTGCTGACGCGTCAGAACTTTTCTCACTCGCGAAGGATCTTCAAGCACCACTTCCATTGGTTCAAGAGGTTGCTGAACTTGGAAAACTTCCAGTGCCAATGTTCTGTGCTGGTGGTATTTCAACCCCTGCCGACGCTGCGCTTGTTTTGCAACTTGGCGCTGAAGCGGTATTCGTAGGGTCTGGAATCTTCAAGTCAGAAGATCCAATCCGTATGGCTCGTGCAATTGTTGAAGCAACTACACACTTCCAAGATGCTCACGTTGTTGCGAAGGTTTCAACTGGTCTTGGTGCTGCAATGCGTGGAGCTGAAACTGCAACGCTTGAGCAGCGACTCGCCGAGCGCGGTTGGTAATGCCAAAAGTTGGTGTACTCGCTCTTCAGGGCGATGTGCGCGAGCACGCAACCATGCTTAGCCAAGCTGGTGCCGAAGTTTCACTCGTCAAAAGAGCTGAACAGTTAGATGGACTTGATGGCCTCATCATTCCTGGCGGTGAGTCAACGACTATTGCGTATTTGTTGACGACCTCTGGTGTTCGTGAAGCTCTAGGTAAAAAGATCAAAGATGGACTTAATGTTCTTGGAACATGTGCGGGACTCATTATGTTGAGCTCTGGAATCGAAGACGGCAGAAGTGACCAATGGAGCTACGGCGCAATTGACGTGGTTGTAAAGCGCAATGGGTATGGTCGTCAAATCGCAAGCTTTGAAACCGACATCGAGGTGAAGGGTATTGGAGATGTCCCTGGTGTATTTATCCGTGCCCCACGTGTGGTTTCGATTAGTAGTGATGTTGAAGTGCTGGCTACCTATGACCACGGTGATGGTGTTCACCCTGTGCTGATGCGCCAAGGAAATGCCTGGGGGTGTTCTTTTCACCCTGAACTGACGAGTGATTCTCGGGTTCATGAGCTTTTTGTAAAATCGCTGTAGACATTTAGTTAGGATTACATCGCCCTAATGGGCAGGAGGAATTATGTCTGGCCACTCGAAATGGGCAACTACGAAGCACCGTAAGGGTGCCAAGGACAGTGCTCGCGCAAAAGTATTCGCAAAACTCATTCGCCAAGTAGAAGTTGCTGCTCGTGAAGGTGGTGGAGATCAAAGCGCAAACGCTTCACTTCGCACCATGTTTCAAAAAGCCCGCGAAGCTTCTGTTCCACTTGACACCATTGAGCGCGCAGTTAAGCGCGGGACTGGTGAGCTGGAAGGTGTTCGCTACGAAGCAATCAGTTACGAGGGTTACGGCCAAGGTGGCGTTGCGATCATTGTTGAAACATTGAGCGACAATCGCAACCGCACTAGTGCTGAAATCAAACACGCTTTTTCAAAGAATGGCGGAAACATTGCCGAACCTGGAGCCGTGTCATGGCAGTTCGACCGTAAGGGCATCATTGAGGTTCAAGGTCCAATTGATGAAGATCAACTTCTTGAATGGGTAATGGAAGCTGGTGGGGAAAATTTCACGCCAAATGGTGACAATTTCTTCATCACAACCAACCCGACAGAAGTTGGAATGGTGAGAGACGCACTAGAAGGATTCGGCGTGAAAGTTTTGTCTGCGGACCTTACTTTGGTGGCTCAGAATTCAATTCCATTAACGGACAAGGTTGAAGCTCACAAGCTCCTTCGCCTCATGGATGCCATTGATGACCATGACGATGTCCAGAACGTTTTTGCCAATTTCGACATTTCTGACGAAATTCTGGCCTCTTACGAGGGCTAGTTCCTAGCAATTACGCCCATAGGGCAGTAGTATCGAACGTATGTTCGTACTCGGAATCGACCCAGGACTGACCCGATGTGGCTACGGCCTCGTCGAGGGATCCTTTGATGGCCTCGAGTCTTTCCGTGCAATCAAGGCCGGAGTCGTCGAAACCGACCCAGCAACCCCGGTTGAAAAACGACTCAGCCAACTCCTCGTTGAACTGCGAGATCTAATGGACGAAACCAAGCCTGATGCCGTGGTCGTTGAGCGTGTGTTTTATCAACGCAATGCCAAGACCGCAATCCCCGTTGCGCAGGCGAGTGGCGTTGCCGTTGCGCTCGCAGGTGCGATTGACATTCCTGTGCGTCAATTTACGGCACAAGAAGTGAAACTCGCAGTCACTGGCTATGGAGCTGCGGGAAAACTGCAAGTGCAAGAAATGGTGGCAAAGCTCTGCGGTTTAGCTGAGATTCCAAAACCGGCTGATGCTGCCGACGCACTAGCACTGGCGATTACGTACTTCATGATTGTTCGCACCGAACAGCGCTATTTGAATGTGAGCCATTCATGATTGGGTGGTTGTCTGGTCACGTACTTCATCATCAGAACAATGGAACCATTGTTCTTGATGTACACGGTGTTGGATACGAAGTCCACGTAGCGGTTGGCGAAGAATTCGTCGTTGGACAGTCTCTCGAGCTGTTCATCTACACAGTTGTAAGAGACGATGCAATTATTCTTTACGGATTCAAATCGTTCTCTGATCGTGAATTCTTCGAACTGCTGCTCGTTACTCCAGGAGTGGGTCCATCAACTGCGCTTGCAGCACTAAGAACAATGAGCACTGACGAAATTGCTGGTGCAATTGAAGCAGGGGACACCAAGCGAATTTCTCAAATACCTGGCATAGGTCCAAAGACCGCCAGTCGGATTGTTTTAGAGCTGAAGGGGAAAGTCTTTTCTGCTTCAAACTACGAGCCAGCGCTAAATGCATC
>Ga0194047_10000535_pt1 | contig 25529 bp, 17 predicted proteins | sample JunL225m_MetaG_2_FD_160070 | JGI IMG/M metagenome (GOLD analysis project Ga0194047, IMG submission 160070) | Anoxic zone freshwater microbial communities from boreal shield lake in IISD Experimental Lakes Area, Ontario, Canada - Jun2016-L221-5m | ecosystem: Environmental > Aquatic > Freshwater... | reverse complement strand
TTAATGCACAAATAGGGTTGCACAAATTGTCTTTTGGTGAATGATTGTGTTCAATTTCATAGCCTGGACTTAAATAATTGGCTATTTCTTTTGGTTTATTCCACATGCCTGAAGCTTGCTTGTGGTCTGGCGTATAGCAAACTGGCGTCCAAATTCCTTTATCTGACCAAGAGTGTTCATTACATTCTGAACTTCCTCTAACAAAATTATCATATAAATCTTTGCAGTGAATTTTTGCAACCTTAGTTAGCTTATTTGACAATGGAATTTCTGGTAGATTCAATGATTTTCTATATTCATTAATCATTCTACATAATTCAATTTCATCATTAGATGCTTTGTATTCATCAACTTGAAAACTTGCAAATACAATTACTAATATTAATAAACAACCTATTTTTATTGCTTTCATGTAAAGATCAAAATGGTTTTATAAGTTTTAACTAATGCTAATTATTCTTTAATTAGTTTATCGGTAAAAACTAGTTTTCCATTCTTGTCTTGAACCTGAACAATATATGTGCCAATTATTAAAGACTTTAAGTTAATGTTTGCTCCAGAACTTATTTTATCATTTGCTAGTATTAATTTACCAGTGTTGTTAAAAATTTTAATTGAAATATTTGATTGGCCAATTAGGTTGAAATTTATTTTCAATTCATTCTGAACAGGATTTGGATAGAACTTAATGTATTGACCATTTTCAAAATTTGCAATAGCAGTTATTACATAAGTGAAATTGTCAGACACAATACTTACGCATCCATTTTGTGTAACTTTTACTGATATAATTCCATCTGCGCTTGGCTTATAACTTGTACCTGTTGCTCCAGATATGGCAACGCCTGATAAATACCATTGATTGCCACTTGTAGCACTTGATAATAAGTTGCCACTTACATCTTTTGTAATTGTTGGTTTAGCAGGCACTGCATTGATAGTTACTGAAATTTCGGTTCTGGTAGTGCTTTCGCAAAAGCCTCCAATGGTGGCACTTGCATAATATTTTGTAATCCCTGCTGTAGTAGTTAATGGAGTAGGGGCAGTTGCGGATCCTGTTCCGCCAGTTGCTGCTGTGTACCATAAAAGTGTTGAACCTGCTGGTGCTGTAGCAGTTAATGCAGTTGCTGATGCATTTGCGCAATAACTAATATTACTTGCAGTTGGTGCTGCAGGACTAGTACAGGTACCTGTTACTGAAATGGGTACATTTTCCCAAACTTGAAAATTTTCAGTAGTTGTTGTTTCTGAAACTTTCACTTTTATAGTTCCCGTACCAGCAAATCCTGCAGATGCATAAACAATAATGGAATCTCCACGTACAATTATATTTATACCAGTAGTGGCACTAGTTGCACTAACTGTAAGTGATGTGTTTGCTGTGTTGTAATCATTGTAGTCGGCATATGTTATTTTAAATCGAAGTGTATCGCCTTGGGCAAAACTTTTAGATTTAATTGAATCAATAGTAGGGTATCTATTAATTTGTTTATTGATCCTATAAAATGCAATTCCTTTTCTTGGAAATATACCACTAACTAAATCGCGGGCCGTAAGCATAATTCTATCACCTGTTGATGAAGCCCATCCTGATTGACTCTGTTCGCCATTGCCTGTTCCCATATATGTTGAGCGAGAGGCTAGTGGTAGGCCGCCAAATTTAGAATACACATCCACAGTTCTATCAGCCATCAAAACAAAACTTCCATTTAAAATAGCATGCTTTACCGCATTGCCACCAATACTAGCAATTATTCTGCCCGATGTGAATTCTGTAACACCAGCACCAAATCCGTATATTGGTGTATTAGTAGTACTTGCTACTGTTACGTCATATCCTAACCCTTCCGATAAGTATACAACTGATCCATCTGTTTCTTTAATTATTGTTCGATCTCTAGATTTAGTTCCAGTATAAATGTATCCATTTGAAATAACCAATCCATTTACAAAAGGCCATCCACCTATATATGATTTCCAAATTAATGCGCCATCACTTACACGGTATTTACGTAAATACATATCACCAGAACCTACATATAAATATTGATCATCTGCTGAGAAAACTAATTTTCGAACTTGACCAATATCTGTATTGCCGTTAACAAAATCAACTGGGTTAGTCCATTGTAAAGTTCCGCTTGTTCTATTGTTCTTGTATAAGGTAACACGCCCTATTCCAGTAGATCCAACGGCAATATATGTGCCAGTTGAAGATATGCCTACTTCCATTCCTACCATGGTATTTAAATCGCCCCTTAGTGTCCAAAGTTTTGCGCCGTTTGTTCCATCTAATACACCTATCCAATCAACGGTCGGATCATTTTCTAAACCCATTTCTAAACCTCGTTGCTTAATCATATAAACAACATACTTGCCATCTTTACTAACGGCGCCTCCCCAAGTTTCTGTTGGAACTTTGTATTCCCAGGATTGAGTTCCATAGTTGGTATTGTCTACTTTATACTTGATAATTTTGCTGTCACCCATGTGTAGCCTTTTTTCAGTAGTAGTTGTTCCAAACCAATTTTCTTGTCCTGGAAAAACAGTAACAGTACTGTCTCCATCAGCAAAAACTGATCTCCAATAACCAGTACTTGAGTTATAGGTAACAACAGAGTCAACAGAGAAAATTGCTTTTCCATATGGTAAGGCAGTTGCAAAAAGTGCGGTTTGAGAACTTGATCCTGTCACTACAATATTTACAGGAGGAATATATAAGGAACTATTTGTTGATGTAAAGCCAAATTCAAGCCGATAATCTGTTCTTGGATCTACTGTTAAATTGAAGTTGATATATCGATTGTTTAAACTGTCTGTGGTTGTTATATAACTAGAACTAGGCGGATAGAAACTCCAACTTACCCCGTTTGTAGCAATTTTAGCATAAGACAAACTAGTTGTGCTTAAAATATATTCTGGAATAACCACTTTTCCCTTTAATTGCTGGCTAGGATTTCGCATGATGTACGAAAGCAATTGCGATGTTGCATTTGCAGAAGAAATAATTGTTACTGGTTGAAATAAAGTGTCTGAAATAGTTACAGTTCCATCAGGTAGGCCATCGGGTCCGTACCAAGTTGAATCCATTGAAAAAATGTATCGAACATATTTGCTATTGCTTCCATTTGTTAAGCAAGAGCATTCATTCCAACCAGTTGACCATCCTTGAACAACTGTTGTGTCGCCCACTCTTAAATTAATATTTCCACCATTTGGAAAAACGGCAAATCCGCCACCAGAAAGGGGTGGAACAGAAAAATCTGCATTAGTGCCTGTAAAACTTACAGTAACATCAGTACGTTTTAAATTGGAAACATTTTCCACTTTCAATTTGTGGTTAGGATAGTTGTCGATACTTAAATCGTTTGTAGTAGTACTAACATAAGTATACTTTAGTCCAAAACGACCAGTTTGAACTTTGGCTGTTTGTGCGAAACTTGATTGTGTAAAAAACCAAACGACAATAAAACTTAGGGATAGTTTCAGGTTCATTTAATTCAATTTAAAAATGCTTTAAAAAGCACTTGATTAATTGTATAAAATTGTTAGTGTTATATGAGAGATTTTAAAACAATATACAAAAAAGTAAGTAAATTTTATGGGGAGAATTATAAAGCAGTGTTTAATCAATTCAACTGCAAAGCAGGAAACCGTAAATGTTGACTATCATAAACAAAAAGTTCTTCTATTTCATAGGTCCAGTATTTGTAGAGGGGGGATTTTGCTAGGTATTTATCGGCCTCTGCTTTTGATTCTGCATTCATAGTAATCCAACAAGTTTGAGATTCCATTGCTACTGCATAACTGTCAATAGTTCCCTTGTTCATTAAATAGTTAATATAAGTGCGATGGGGCGGCACGAATGACATAAACTGTTCATCCATTGTAAATTTAATGATCGCTTGGAACTTTTTCATGTACAACTAGTTTATAAATTTAACAATACAAGAATCGTGCAATGATTTCTGAAATGGCAAACTGTCAATTAATTCCTTTTTGAAGATATTGCTAATTATGATATTTAAAAAATAATTTGTGCAATCTTTCCATTAGATCCTGCTAACCAAACAGTAGGGCCATTTTTTGCTTTTTTTACTACATGATAACTGTCTTTAGACACTAATGTCCAGGTTAAACCACCATCATGCGAAATGTCTATTCCCGATGTGCCGCAACAAATCAGGTCTTTTTCGTTCAAATAAATCACACTTGATCTGTAACCATGTGGTGGTGTTGTAGGAAAAATAAATTGCCCAGGTTTCTTTAAATTAAACAAAACTGCATTGCCTTTTTGAACAGTGTCTTTTGCAAAATCACCTCCAACAATCATTCCTTTATTTTTAAAAATAGCTAATGAATTAGCACCTGTTGATTGCTCGCCTTGTAGTATTGGTAATGTAATTGGGGCATTATAGTTTACAAATAGTCTTGCAGATTTTCCGCCAGTGGCAAATACAAACTTAATAGTTGAATTTAGTAAACTAATATTAGACCCGCTAGAAGCAAAAAATGCTTCTCCTTCATTTACTGGAATACTTGGTGTTGTTAATTTCTGCCAATTTATTCCGCCAGTTGTAGTACTTGCTAAATACGCATTTCCATTAATAGGGTCGCCAATTACAATACCATGATTGTTGTCTGAAAAGTCCATGGCATCTAAAAACATTCCTTTAGTACTATCTTCAAAAACCTTTTGCCAGTGTTGTCCTCCGTCTGTGGTTCTGAGGATGATTGCTGGTGCATCTACACCCATTATAATCGCTGTGTTTTTATCGAATCCTTCAATATCTCTAAAATCTCTTTTTTCATACCCGTTAACTTTTATCCATTCAAAATGGCTACCTCCATCTACAGATTTTGCTACCATACCATTGTTGCCACTTGCCCAAATAGTTTGTGCGTCTACTACCGATAAACCTCGCAAGCTAATTCTGTTGCCAGACTGCATTAATTGAATAGTAGGTAATTGCGCAATTGTTGTGGAGCCTAAAAAAATAAGAGATAAACAAGAAAAGATTTTTATTAACCGCATAATACATGAGTTTTGCGTACTAAAAATAGCGTTCTTTATTGTACGTTCAAATTCTTTAAATAGTTATTATCATGATTCCATACTGGATGAGCCGCACTCAATTGCTTTTAGGCGACGAAGCTTTAGAAGTATTAATGACCAAAAACGTATTAGTAGTTGGTTTGGGTGGAGTTGGTGGTATTTGTGCTGAAATGATTGCACGTGCGGGTGTAGGTAAAATGACCATTGTAGATGTTGATACAGTTGATTTAAGCAATGCCAATAGGCAAGTGGCTGCTTTGCATTCTACAGCGGGAATGCCTAAGGCAGAAGTGATGGCTGCTCGCCTTAAAGACATCAATCCTTTATTAGATTTAACTGTGTTAACCATTTATATTAAAGATGTTGAAACCGACCATTTATTAAACAATAATTCGTTTGATTATGCAGTGGATTGTATTGATACATTATCTCCAAAAGTTTATTTTTTAAAAGCTTGTTTAGATAGAAAAATTCCTATTGTTAGCTCGCTAGGCGCTGGTGGAAAATTAGATCCTTCACTTGCGCAGATTGCTGATATTTCTAAAACCCATCAGTGTGCACTTGCCAGTTATGTTCGAAAAAAATTACACGCTTTAGGAATCTACAAAGGCATTACGGTAGTGTTTAGCCCAGAAGTAGTAGACCAAACCAAAGTGATTGTTACAGAAAAAGCATTTCCTAAAAAATCAATCATTGGTACTATTAGTTATATGCCAGCTATTTTTGGTTGTATGGTTGCCAGTGTAGTTATTAGAGGCTTGTTGCCAGCAGAAAACAATTAGTAAATCAAATAAGGAGCCACTTCGTTTTTCCAATTATTAACTGCCGTTAATTTTGTAATGCTTGCAATGAATTGATTAAGTGGCAAATTAAATAAAGCCTCACTATTTGCGATCCCTAATAATTTATCTAAATGGTTTTTTCCATCAGGGTTTACTTGTGTGCAATAAGGTGCCCATTCGAATTTTGTAGGATGCATTGCTTTTATTAATTGAATTAGCAATAGTCCATTCGTAACCGATTGAAAATAGGCTGGTTCTTTTATATTTAGTTGTATGCCATTGCACTGTTGGTCTTTGTATTTTCCTGCAATTGGAGTAAATTGTATGGGTGTTGCAACTACTTCATCTAGTCCTAATTGATTAAATAGTCCGGCCACTTTTTTACTATCCATCCATGGTGCTCCAGCAATGCAAAATGCCTGATTAGTTCCCCTGCCTTCACTAATATTTGTGGCTTCTAGTAAACACATTCCAGGATATAACAACATGCTCTCAAAGCTTTGTATAGCGGGCGATGTAGCAACAAATGTATTTCCCCAGTCTGGTTGAAAATCTGTTCTGTCACAAAAACTATATGGAATGATTACAAGCTTGCATTTTAATTGTTGTGTAGCATTAAAATATTGTGCTAATTCACCCAAGCTACAACTATGCCGAATGGGTATTGGCCATCTACCAATAAAGGATGCTGAATCTTCTTCTAACATAGGGCCTTCTGCTAGTGAAAGATTGGCAGAAATTGGGTTTGGTCTATCTATTATTATTAATTTTTTATTTGATGTAGCACATGCTTCCATCACATAAGTTAGTGTCCATAAATAAGTATAAAATCTACTTCCAATATCTGGAATATCAAACAATACCAAATCGATATTTTCTAAATCTTCAGTTGATGGTTTTAATTTGTTTCCATACAAACTAATAATGGGTAATTGTGTTATAGCATCTATTCCATTTGGCATTGGTTTACCATCTTCGCCTGTTGCTTCTATTCCATGTTCTGGAGAAAATAAACAAACCAAATTAAAACCATTTTTTAATAATGCTAGTCTAGATAAAATGCCATCTCTTGTTCTTGCTGCATTGTTTGTTACCAATGCAATTCGTTGATTTTTTATTTGCTCGGGTTGTTGTAATAAATGGTCTATTCCAAATAAAATCATAGTGGTATTATTAGTCACGTTCAAATTCTAATACATCTTTTAATTGCTCAATCACATTAAAGATAATTGGGCAACGATTATAGTGCATGAAACTGGTAAATAGTCGTTGTTTAAAATTGGGTAAATGCATTGCTGGAAATTCTCTGCAACCAGCAAATCGATGTTCGTAAACAGTACATTTATTATCCGATAAAAAAGTACAGGGAATGGTATTTATTAGCATTAATCCGCTCGATCCTTTTTCTAAATATTGTTTGTTAAAATTTTCCCTAGTTTGGTTTAATGCTGTTGATAATACATTGGCTTCTTCATCAGAAACGGTAATCATTAAGGATTTACAACAGTTACCACACTGGGTACAATCAATTTTAGGTGTGATGGTTTGATTCAGTTCTAGCACTTTACTGTCAACTTGGCTGCCATCAACTTGCTGTAAAAACATTTTGAACCGCTCATTTTCATGTTCACGAGCAATACTCAGCGAAGAAATTGTCAACAAATTGGTTTCAATATGGTCAGATTTTGCTTGGATTTGCCAAAAATAGGGCAAGTTTAGCCAGAATGGGTGCAAAATCATGGTTTTGAATTGTTTTATCCACATTGTGCATCCATTTGTAGAAAAGTAAAATTGTGCCGCCGCTAGAGGTAGTTAGATTTGCGAGTTGTAGCCACAGTATCTGATGGCTAAATAAATAGATTGGAGATTATGGCAGAAGAAAAGAATTTATCGGAATACAATGAGGCCTCCATTCGGTCACTAGACTGGAAAGAGCATATTCGCTTGCGTCCGGGTATGTATATTGGAAAATTGGGTGATGGTTCTGCGCCCGATGATGGTATTTATGTTTTAATCAAAGAAGTTATTGATAACTGTATTGATGAACATACTATGGGTTATGGTAAGCAAGTGGAGTTAACTATTGAAAACAAAACGGTTACTATACGTGATTACGGTCGGGGTATTCCTTTGGGTAAATTGGTGGATGTAGTAAGTAAAATAAATACTGGAGCCAAATACGATAGCAAAGCATTTCAAAAAAGTGTTGGATTGAATGGAGTGGGTACTAAGGCGGTGAATGCACTTAGCCAATATTTTAAGGTAACAGCGTATAGAGAAGGTAGAGAAAGAACTGCAGAGTTTGAAAAAGGCGAACTCATTAAAGAGCACAAAGAAGCCAAAACAGATGAGCCAAATGGAACACTTGTAAACTTTATTCCAGACGAAACAGTTTTTAGAAATTTCCATTATATCTACGAATATATCGACAACCAATTATGGAATTATTGTTACCTGAATGCAGGATTAGCCATGCATTTTAATGGTAAAAAATATGTAAGTAAAAATGGTTTGTTAGATCTGTTATTGCGTAAAACCAATCCAGATGAATTGCGTTATCCGATCATTCATTTAAAAGGAGAAGATATTGAAATAGCCGTTTCGCACAACAACGATTATGGCGAAGATATTTTTTCATTTGTGAATGGGCAGTTTACCACACAAGGCGGCACACACCAGCAAGCATTTAGAGAAGGATACGTAAAAGTGGTTCGTGAGTTTTATAAAAAAGACTTCGAAGCATCTGATATACGTACCAGTATTGTAGCAGCAGTATCTGTTAGGGTACAAGAACCCGTATTTGAAAGCCAAACAAAAACAAAATTAGGATCACAAAACGTGTTTGAAGGCGGACCATCAATGAAGAAATTTATTGAAGAGTTTTTATCGCGTGAATTAAATAATTATTTACACCGCAACCCCACTGTTGCAGAGTCTTTGCGTAAACGCATAGAGCAAAATGAGCGCGAAAGAAAGGAATTGGCTGGTATTAAAAAACTGGCCAATGACCGCGCTAAAAAAGCAAATCTTCATAATAAAAAATTACGCGATTGTCGATCTCATTTAAACGATGAAGCGCCATTAAAAAATAGAGAAGAGTTTATCGCACAACAAAATAACACCACTATTTTTATTACCGAAGGAGATAGTGCAAGTGGAAGTATTACAAAGAGTAGAAGTGTAGATACCCAAGCCGTATTTAGTTTGAGGGGTAAGCCATTGAATTCTTTTGGACTGACAAAAAAAGTGGTCTACGAAAACGAAGAGTTCAATTTATTGCAACACGCCCTAAACATTGAAGACGGATTAGAAGGCTTACGCTATAATAATGTGGTGATTGCAACCGATGCCGATGTAGATGGCATGCATATTCGTTTATTAATGATGACTTTCTTTTTACAGTTCTTTCCAGATCTTGTTAAAAAAGGACATGTATATATTTTAGAAACACCATTATTTAGGGTACGTAATAAGCAAGAAACCATTTATTGTTTTGACGACGAAGAAAGACAAGCGGCTGTAAATAAGTTAGGAGGCAAGCCTGAAATAACGCGATTCAAAGGATTGGGAGAAATTTCTCCAGAAGAATTCGGACGTTTTATTGGCCCTCAAATTCGTTTACAACCAGTTATTTTAGAACAAGGTGACCATATTCAAAACCTATTAGAATATTATATGGGAAAGAATACCATGGAACGCCAAGAGTTTATCATTAATAATTTAAAGATTGAACTTGATCTTGTGCATAATGCATAAACAAACAACAGAATTTTAAATTTCCAGTATGATTCATATCGTTTTTGAACAAGCAAATGTAGACGCATTAAATAAGGCCATCGAATTAGACGAGAGCCTTCAAGGAACTGTTATAGAAATAAAAGACGACTATGCTGTAGGCCCAATTGCAGAGATTTTTGAAACTGAAGGTTATCAAGCGCGTCGTGATTGGTGGAAAACATTGTTAGAATTTTCTCCCTATCAAGACCAAATGAATTTGGTAGATGATAAATTAACGGTTCATCAATTACTTAGAACCTTAGAAGAAAATACAGACGAAGAAGTATGGATTTGGATGGCTCAAAATGCACATGATGTTTGCGGTTATTATTGGTTAATGACACAGCTAAAAGAATTGCAAGGACGAATTCAGGTTTTGTATTTAAACAATTTGCCTTTTATAAATGAAAAAGGTCAAATATTTTATCCAACGCATTTAGCAGAAATTCAACCAAAGGAATTTTTAAAGGCCAAAAAATTAGCCAGACCTATTACCCTCAGCGAGTTTGAAGTAGATCCGGATGAATGGAAAAAATTATGTGCAGAAAATGATGGTGTTCGTTTTTTAGAAGGAGGCAAAAAAATAGTTGGAAAAGATTTTAACTTTTATGATGCAGAAATTTTAAGCAATATCACTGCAGAAACGCAAAAATTGCCAAGAGTTTTAAGTAACACTCTAAACAGAATGAAAATAAAAACTGGTGATGTTTTTATTGTTTGGCGTATTAGCGAGATGGCAGTGGATTTAAAAATTGAATTAACAGGAGAGTGGAGAAAAGGATGGAAAGAAATTGCAGTTAAACTATTGTAAACTGTAAAATTAAAAAGGATACGCGTATCAGATAAAGTGCAGCATAATTATGGCGAAAGAAAAAAAAGACAATCGCGTCTACGAAAATGAAACAGGTGTTCAAGGACAGTATAAAAACTGGTTCCTAGACTATGCTTCTTATGTAATATTAGAAAGGGCGGTTCCCGCAATAGAAGATGGACTAAAGCCAGTTCAACGACGCATTATGCATTCCATGAAAGAAATGGATGATGGTCGTTTTAATAAAGTGGCCAATATTATTGGTCAGAGTATGCAATACCATCCACATGGAGATGCAAGTATTGGCGATGCATTGGTTAACCTAGGACAAAAAGATTTATTAATTGAAACCCAAGGAAACTGGGGTGATGTAAGAACCGGTGATGACGCAGCAGCGGCACGTTATATTGAAGCACGTTTAAGCAAATTTGCACTTGAAGTTGCTTTTAATAATAAAACCACAGAATGGTCTTTGAGTTATGATGGTAGAAAAAATGAGCCAGTAACATTACCCATGAAATTCCCATTGCTATTAGCGCAAGGTGCCGATGGAATTGCAGTAGGTTTATCTACCAAAATTTTGCCACATAATTTCAATGAATTAATAGAAGCCACTATAAAATATTTAAAAGGAAAAAAATTTGAATTATATCCCGATTTTCAAACAGCGGGTATGATTGATGTAGCGAATTATAATGGTGGAAAAAGGGGCGGGAAAGTACGTGTACGTGCACATATAGAAGAGTTAGACAAAAAGACCTTAGTCATTAAAGATGTGCCTTATGGTGTTACTACTACGCAATTAATGGAGAGTATTACAAAGGCTAATGACCAAGGAAAAATTAAAATCAGAAAAGTAATTGACGTAACAGCCAAGGATGTTGAAATACAAATTGATTTGGCAACAGGTATTTCTCCAGATATTACTATTGATGCTTTATACGCATTTACAGATTGCGAAGTAAGTATTTCGCCAAATGCTTGCGTTATTGTTGCCAATAAGCCACAGTTTTTAGGGGTTGAAGAATTATTAACCGTATCTGCCGAAAATACCAAGCGATTACTCAATAGAGAATTAGAAATTAAATTGAGTGAGCTAGAAGATAAATGGCACTATACTTCATTAGAGAAAATTTTCTTCGAAGAAAAAATTTACAAAGAACTAGAACAAAAGCATGCCACTTGGGATAAAGTAATTGAAGCCATTGACAAAGGATTTGATCCCTTCAAAAAAAGACTAAAACGCCCAATTGAAAGAGAAGATATTTTAAAGCTAACCGAAAAGCCTGTACGCAGAATTTATCGTCTAGATATTAATGAACTTAACGAGCAAATCAAAAACATTGAAGCAGACATGCAGCAAGTGAATTACGATTTGGCGCATTTAACCGATTATGCCGTTGCGTATTTCGAAAACCTACAAAAAAAATACGGAAAAGGAAGAGAGCGAAAAACAGAAATTAGAGAGTTCGATACAATTCAAGTAAAACATGTTGCCATTGCCAATACCAAAATCTATTTAAATAGAGAAGAAGGGTTTGTTGGAACCAGTTTAAAGAAAGATGAATTTTTAGCAGACTGTTCTGACTACGATGATATTATTGCTTTTACCAAATCGGGTAAAATGAAAGTGGTAAAAGTATCCGACAAAATATTTATTGGAAAGGATATTATTTATGCCGCTGTATTCCAAAAAAATGACGAACGCACTACCTATAATATGGTGTATTTAGATGGCGGATCAGGAACAAGTTATGCCAAGCGTTTTAATGTAACAGGCATTACTCGCGACAAAGAATACGATTTAACCAAGGGTTCCGATAAAAGCAAAGTGCATTATTTTTCAGCCAATTTAAATGGCGAAGCCGAAGTATTAAAAATTGCATTAAGCCCTAATTGTACTGCTCGTGTAAAAGAATTAGACTATTATTTTGAAGAACTAGAAATTAAGGGTCGATCTAGCATGGGTAACCAGGTTACAAAATATCCTATTAAAACAGTTAAACTAAAAGAAGCAGGCAGAAGCACTTTAGCAGGAAGGAAATTATGGTACGATGAAAAATTCGGCCGATTAAATACCGAATCAAAAGGTCAATACCTTGGAAGTTTTGAAGACGAAAAATTAATTATTTTCTACAAAGATGGTAGTTATGAATTAACAGATACCGAACTGGTACAGCGTTTTGAAATGGATAAAATTTTACAAGTTGAAAAGTTTGATACCGAAAAAACATTCACCGCAGTTTATTTAGACAACGACAAACAACAGTTCAATATTAAACGCTTTAAGATTGAAACCACTACTTTAAAAAATAAGTTTTTGTTTATCAAAGATGGAGAAGGCAACCGATTAGAAGCCATCAGTTCAGATCCAACGCCCATATTAGTGGTGCAGTCTGGAAAAGGCGCAATGGTTAGAAAAGCCAAATTTAAAGTAGCCAATATGGTGGAAGTAATGGGCTGGAAAGCAGTAGGAGCAAAGCTTACAGACTTTAGCAAAACGATTGAAATGTCTTGGGAGCAACTACCTAAAGACGATCATCCGCAACCTGAATTGTTTTAAGTATCGAACCGTGCCTTGGTGCTAAATTGGTATTTATACGTGCAAGAGCGCAAACAATTGTAACTTTGTAGGCTGAATAAAGCAGAAAGAATGAATAATATTGAGGTAGGAGCATACAATACAATGAAGGTTTGCCGTAAAGTGGCATTTGGATTTTACTTAGATGATGGCGCCGAAGGCATCTTATTGCCTATTCGATTTGCACCCCAAGGCTTACAAATAGGAGACGATATTAAAGTGCTAATTTACCATGATTCAGATAATCGTTTAATAGCCACCACACAAATTGCCAAAGCAGTTGTGGGTGATATTGTTAAAATGAAAGTGGTAGAAGTAACCAAACAAGGTGCTTTTTTAGACTGGGGTTTGATGAAAGATTTATTTGTGCCCGTTTCAAAACAATTAGGGGGTATGAGACTTGGTGCAGAATACTTAGTTAAATTGTATTTAGATGAAATGACCGGAAGGGTAGCAGCAACTGAAAAAATTGATGCGGTTCTAAAAAACGATAATCTAACAGTCAAAGAAAAAGATATTGTATCGCTAATCGTATACAGACAAACCGAGTTAGGATATGCTATGATAATTAATAACCAACACATAGGGTTATTACATACCAATGAAATTTACAGAGACTTAATAATTGGCGAAAAATTAGAAGGATTTATTAAAACCATTCGCCCCGACAATAAAATTGATGTGGTACTAGGAAAGCCAGGTTTTCAAAAAGTAGAAGACGAAGGCGCAAAAGTATTACGCTTATTACAAGAGCATGATGGTTACTTGCCATATCATGATAAATCTGAACCACAAGAGATTTACGATTTTTTTGGCATGAGCAAAAAAGTATTTAAAATGACTATTGGCGGATTGTATAAGCAACAAAAAATTGCCTTTACCAAAACAGGCATTCAATTAATTGCAACAGATTAATTTGCTTTATTGGATGTTTTTTTGAAGGGTAACCATACCTCGAAAAGCAGGTTTCATTAACTCGAAAGAAAGTGTAGAACTTGCAATAATTTTAAAACCCAATTTTAAATAAAAAGCAATAGCATCTTTGCTAGAATCCATTGCTTTTAAAACTAAGCTAGTGTTATTTTGAGCGATAGCTATTGATTCAGCAAAAAACATTAATTCTTTGCCAATCCCTTTGCCTATATGGGTTTTGTTAAGATAGATTCTTTCTATTTCTAAAGCATTATTGGCTAATTCAGAAGATAGTTTAAGTTTTAAATAGCCAAAGGGAATATTGTTTTCGCAAACAAAATAGTACTGGTTATTTTGGTCATTTAATTCAGCTGTTAGCTCATCAATCGCATATGCGTATTGGTGCATATACCAATCGGCACCGCCTTCATTCCAGAGGTGTAAATAATGTTGTTTGTAAATACTAATGGCTAATTCAGAAAGTGCTGCTGCTGCTGATACTGTAATTGGTTGTATTTGAAATTCCATAGGTACTATTAATTAAGCGCCTCAAATAATACCTCTACAGGGTGCAATGCTTTTCTATCAGTAGCATCTTTAATTTGGTGTCTGCAACTTGTGCCAGGTGCAGCAATAATTACCGAAGCATCTTGTTTTCGCACTGTTGGAAATAATACCAGTTCTCCAATTTGTTGCGACAGTTCGTAGTGCTCTTTTTCGTATCCAAAAGAGCCAGCCATACCGCAGCATCCAGAAGGAATCACTTGTACAGAATAGTTAGTAGGTAAGGATAATATTTTTACAGAATGGTCTACTGATGAAATTGATTTTTGTTGACAGTGGCCGTGTAATTGAATGGTTTTTGTTGCTTGTGTAAATGAATTGGATTGAATATTTCCTTTGCCAATTTCTGCAGCAATAAATTCATCAATTAAAAAGACGTTTTTAGATAAAGCTTTTGCATCAGCTAATTGCGCATCATCTACTAAGTCTGGATACTCGTCTCTAAAAGTTAATATAGCAGAAGGTTCAATACCAATTAAAGGCGTTTGTGCATTAATTATAGGGTGCAATAAGGCCACGTTTTTTGAAGCAATTTTCTTTGCATCTCTAATTAAACCTTTCGAAAGCCTTGCCCTGCCGCTTTCTACGTGATTAGGTATTACAATTTCGTAACCCAATTTCTCTAATAATAAAATGGCTTTGATGCCAATTTGGGTGTCGTTATAATTAGTGAATTCATCGCAAAACAAATACACCAATTTGGCATTACTTGTTTGCGTTTGTTTTTTATGTTTGGTTAACCAATTTTTTAAAGTGATGGTATGCAATAAAGGCATTGATCTTTCAACAGCAAAACCAACTGTTTTTTTAACCAGGGTACTCAAGAATTTATTGGTCTGAAAAAAGTTATAAATACTTGGTGCTAGAGATCCTAATTTAGAAACAGTGGCAAATTGCGCAATCATTCTCGACCTAAAAGGCACGCCATTGGCATCATAGTATTGTTGTAAAAATTCGGCTTTTAATTTGGCTACATCTACATTAGAAGGACATTCCGATTTACAAGCTTTGCAACTCAAGCACAAATCCATCACTTCATAAATTTCTTTATGATCGAATCGATTTATTTTATTGGAATGCGTTAAAAATTCTCGTAAAATATTTGCTCTTGCCCTTGTAGTATCTTTTTCGTTTCTAGTAGCCATAAACGATGGACACATGGTGCCACCAGATAGCGCTGTTTTGCGGCAGTCGCCTGAACCATTACATTGTTCGGCATGTTGCAATACATCTTGGTTATGGTACCTAAAAACAGTAGGGAAGCTAGGTGTTTGTTGACCCGGTGTGTAACGCAACATCGTATTCATTGATGGCGTATCCACAATTTTATTAGGATTAAAAATATGTTTGGGATCCCAAATGTTTTTAATTTCTTTTAGTAGTTGGTAGTTTTTAGTTCCTACCATTTGTTCTATGAACTCGCCTCTTAATCTGCCATCACCGTGCTCGCCACTTAATGAGCCATTGTATTTTTTTACTAGGGTAGCAATTTCTTCGGCAATGGTTCTAAATAATTGGTTGCCTTCAACAGTTTTTAAGTTGATAATAGGTCTTAAATGAATTTCGCCAGAACCCGCGTGGGCGTAGTGTACCGAATGCAATCCGTGCTTAGTAAGTATTTCATTAAAATCACGAATATATGCTGGTAAATCATTTACATCAACAGCGGTGTCTTCAATAACAGGTACTGCTTTAGCATCGCCAGGAAGGTTACTTAATAAACCCAATCCTGCTTTACGAAGCGTCCATATTTTTTTGGTATCGGCTCCAAACAACAATGGAAAATGATAACCCAATCCTGCAGCGCGCATATCATTCTCCACATCTTTAGCAATAGCAATAATAGCTTCTCTATTCGTTCTAGCAAATTCAATTACCAAAATTGCGCCTGGATCTCCTTGAACAAAAAAACGATTTTTACTTTGTTCAATATTGTCTTTGGTGCATTCTAAAATATAATTGTCAATTAATTCACTGGCACTTGGTTTGTATTTGAGTGCAATTAAATTAGCACGTAAAGATTCGTCTATAGAATTAAAATGCACACAGAGTAAACCAATTTCTTTTGGTGGAATAGGAACAAGGTTTAATTTGATTTCTGTAATAAAAGCAAGTGTGCCTTCTGATCCTGCAATTAAATTACAAAAATTAAAATCTTGTTCGCCAGCAGTAAAAGGAGCGGAGTCTAAAAGCACATCAATAGCATATCCTGTATTTCTACGTTCTACCGATTTTTTTGGAAACTCTTTTCTAATTTCTACTTGGTTATTATAATCACTTAACATAGACCGCACTGAACGGTAGATGTTTGATTCTAAATTATTGCCTTCGCATTTGTTGTGAAAATCATCTATTGAAATAGTATTAAAGCAAGCTTCAGTACCATCACTCAAAATGGTTTTTACTTCTAATAAATGTTCACGAGTACTTCTATAAACAACAGAGTTAGATCCGCAAGAATTATTACCCACCATACCACCAATCATCGCACGATTAGCAGTAGAGGTTTCAGGCCCAAAGAATAGCCCAAAAGGTTTTAAGTGAAGGTTTAGTTCGTCGCGAATTACGCCAGGCTGCAAACGTACCCAGTGCTCTTTTTCGTTAACTTCTAATATTTTGGTAAAATGCTTCGATACATCTACTATTATGCCGTTTCCAACAACTTGTCCTGCCAATGAAGTGCCCGCAGTTCTAGGGATTAAAGCCGTATTGTTTTCGTGTGCAAATTGAATTAATTGCTTAATGGAGCCATCATTGTAGGGTATGGCAACAGCCAAAGGCATTTCTCTGTAAGCCGATGCATCTGTGGCGTATAGGGTACGCATGGTAGTATCAAAATAAAAATCACCATCAAATATTTTAGCGAACTCCTTTAATTTCTCTTGCATTTTTCCTATTTCCTAATATACGATAGGCAAATTTACGCCCTTTCCTTCAAAAATACCCAGTACTTGGTATTTTCTGTAGCTATTTTAAGTAGTTCTTTTACAATGTAAACAAACAATCAAACTAAAACATAAGACATGAACGAGATGCTATTATTCTACGCTGGTTTTGCAGTTTTAATGTATGTGCTTCATCCAGCCAAAAAAGTGAGTCAAAGACAATTAAACAGAGATCGAATTAACAATAACTAATTATAATTACGTACTCCCTAAGGTACATGCCTTTCAGTTAATTCTGGGAGGCTTTTTTTTGCCCTGAACAGATTGCATTTATTGAATTACAGCGCTTTTAAAAATATTATCCTAACTCCAATAGTGCTTTAACCAAAATATCTAATTCTTTGGGCGATGTAAATACATTCGGCGTAATTCTGCAACCATGAACATTTGCACCATCAATAGCTACGGTGTAAATTTTATATTTCTTTAAAAGAGTTTCGGCTAATAATCCAGGAGCCATTCCTTTAATACCTACATTGGCAATAGCGCAAGAACGTTTAGGGTCAACAGGTGTATTCACTATCACATTGCCATGATTGCGTACTTTACTAGTCCAGTATTGTTGTAAATATTTAAGTCTTGCTTCTTTATTTTCAGGCCCTAATTTTTCGTAAAAATCAACCGCATCGGCAATGGCTAAATCGGTATGCACAGGATGCGTGCCCAAATGATTTAATCTGCTAATATCATTCAAGTCTAAATTTCCATCGGCTAATAAAGGCCATATTTTTTTAATGTTTTCTTTTTTAATATATAGCATACCTACACCCAAAGGAACACTCAACCATTTGTGTAAACTAGCACCATAATAGTCGCAATGAAGGTCTGGAATATTGTATTGAAAATGCGCAAAAGCATGGGCGCCATCTACCAGTACTTCAACACCTTTGGCATGCGCCATATCGCAAATTTTTTGAACGGGTAGTATATGCCCCGTAATATTAATCATGTGCGACACCATTAACAGTTTTGTTTTTGGTGTGATGGCATTGGCATATAACTGAACAATTTCATCGTCGGAATTTGGATGATTTGGAACAGATAATATTTTGTTGATAGTGCCATGTTTTCTACTCACTTGTTTAAACATATCAAGCATCGCACCATAATCTTGTTCGGCCATAATAGCTTCATCGCCAGCCTGCCAATTAAGGCCACCAATAACCATATCAAGCGATTCGGTTGTGTTTCGTGTAAGGATTAATTCATCGGTGCTACAACCCGCAATTTTAGCCACTTTATTGGCCATTAATTTTTTATTATCGAACTGAACTGTACGCATATAATAAGCGCCTTGTAAATTTACTTCGCGAATATGTTCAATAAATTTCTCTAAAGTTTCTTGTGGTAAAATATTGTAGTAACCACTTTCAAGGTTAATATAGTCTGGTTTTAGGCGGTACTTACCCTTAATTCCCTCCCAAAAAGCCTCATCCATGGCTAATTCGCTAGGTTTTTTGTTGCTAGCATAACTCATTAAAGATTCAATAGATTTGGCAGATAAAGGAACACTTAAACCTGCAAGTGTAAGACCTTTTAAAAAACTACGTTTATCCATAGTGCTATAATTTGAATGATTTAATGGCTGATTTCAGGTTCAAATTACTCTTTTATCTAAATAAATAGAAGGGATTTTTTAGATTGACTTAAGTTTGTTGTTATGCAAGTATTTACTACCAATCGAAAAATTATCATCACCTGTCATAAATGGCTCGCAAATGCGTTGCAAAAAGAAGTAATTGCGTTAGGATTTACGGTAGATCGCGTATTTCAAACAGGTGTTGAATTAACTGGTACTGTAGAAGATTGTATTCGACTGAATTTAAATTTACGATGTGCTAGTCAGGTAATGTATTCGTTGAAAGCATTTATCTGTAATGATCCCGACGAATTATACAAACAATTAGTTACCATACATTGGGAAGAATTGATTGCGCCAACTGGCTATTTTTCAGTAACCAGTAATGTGTTTCATCCTACCATACAAACAAATTTATTTGCCAATTTGCGCGTGAAAGATGCCGTAGTAGATCGCATGCGAGAAGCAACAGAACAGCGTCCATCAACAGGATCTGAATTGTCTGGAGCAGTTGTGTATTTATTTTGGAAGCACGAAGAAGCAGAAGTTTTTTTAGATACATCAGGAGAAACACTAGCCAAACACGGCTATCGAAAACTACCGGGTAAAGCACCTATGTTAGAAGCCTTAGCAGCAGCCACTATTTTATCCACTAAATGGAATAAAACTTCACCCTTTATCAATCCAATGTGTGGCTCAGGAACATTAGCCATAGAAGCAGCATTAATTGCTACGAATAGGGTACCAGGATTACTGCGCAATAATTATTCATTTATGCATTTGTTAGGATACGAATCAGCAATGTATACCAAACAAAGAGCGCTATTAAATGAGCAAATAATTGATCTACCAGCATTAAAAATTATAGCATCTGACTTGAGTGATAAAGCCATTGAAATAGCAAAAATAAATGCATCAGTAGCAGGAGTGGAGCATTTGATAGATTTTGAAGTTTGTGATTTTGAATCAACCTCAATTCCAACAGCAGAAGGTGCCGTAATCATGTTCAATCCAGAGTATGGCGAACGTTTGGGCGATGAAATAGAATTGAATGCTACCTATGCGCGCATGGGAGATTTCTTAAAAAATAAATGCCGCGGTTATACGGGATATGTGTTTACAGGCAACTTAGATTTAGCTAAAAAAATTCGTTTAAAACCAAGTAGAAGAATTGAGTTTTATAATGCAACGATTGATTGCAGGTTATTGGAATATGAGTTGTATGCGGGGACGAAAAGGGTGGATAAATTAAATGAGATAATTGAATAGAGATAAGAAATTAAAATATTTTTTATCTAGTGGTTGTTACCCACCAATGTGAACCATTACAAACTAAAGTAATATTAAATTCTGTACCTCCATTATTAGGTGTGTATGGAGCGCCTGAAGTAAATGCTGTTCCAACTCCATCTACAAGTCCAATTAATCTAAAGGTTGTTCCTGTTGTAGTATAACTAGGTTTCAAAACAATCGTTCTTCCATTATTACTGGAAGGAGTTGGTAAAGTAACATAGTTTGTTGCATTCCCTACAGTAAATACATAAACATTTACAATGCCAGTAAGTGTTGGTATTATATAAGGTGAGCCTGCAGTATAACTACCACCTAAATTATTTGTAGCAGAGTATTGCGTAACCCCAACCCAAGCAGTGCCATTATATGTTAATGTTTGACCAGCAGAAATACTTGGAATTCCAGCCATCCCTGTACTTTGAGGCACTTTTAATGTGATTGTTTTGTTTTGAGCAAATGATGCTAAAGAAATTAAAATTGTGAAAGCAAAAAATATTTTTTTCATATTATTTATTTGAATCAACTACTTATTTTATTTATCGAACAATGAATTAAAAAAAATGATTAGTTCCAATTACCAACATTTGTTACCGTACCACTTCCTACTGGAACAATTCTAAAATAACTATTAGCGCCAACTATTGCTGGAGCAGCAAATCCTAATGATACTTGCGGAATAATTGTTCCTGCTGCATTTACTCTAATAATTCCCCAGCATTTCATTGTGCCTAATGTTCCTCCTGTGCCAGTTACTAGGGCTGTATTTGCATTAGAAGTATTGTATGTAGTTTGATTTGTTCCCGCAGTAGATAAAGTATTACTCTTTATTCCTGATGAATGCCATCCGAGAGAAGTAATTGTTGCATCGCCTCCTAGTGCAAATCCAAAAAAACCATTTCCACCAGAGTTAGAATTAGATAGACTTGATAACGAATAAAAACATTCAAAAAAATAAGTTGTATTTCCTTGTACTGATAAGCCTCCAGTTGTTGTAGCATTAAATATTTTTTGTATCCCTGTTTGATTTATTAATGTATAAGGACTTGATAAAGTAATAAATTGTTCTGCATCTATTACACCCCTTGATGCAGCCGCATGTGTATAATATGGAATTCCAGTATTATCAATTTCCAAAGAACCTTGTATTGGGGTGCTTAATAATGCAGCGCTTGCATTAGTGAATTGTATAGGAGGATTAGTACTTGTGCCTGCACCTAAAGTAACTTTGCCATTAAGTGATGTTGTACCAACTACACTTAATACAGTTCCAGCGGCATCTGAGGTGGTACCTATTAATACGTTCCCACTTGTAGCAGCAATTCCTAAATTTGCTGCAGCTGCAATTGAAGTTGCGGTATTGAAATAAGGTACTTGTTGGACAGTGCCCGTTCCAGAAATTCCACTACCTGATAAGGATGCAGAGATTGTACCACCAGAAATTGTGATATTAGTACCAGCTGTTAAAACAGATCCATTAGCAGCTAAAATTTGAGAAGCTGTACCACCAGATTTTACAATAGTGTTACCAGTTATAGCGCCACTACTTGTAACAGCACCTGCATTCCAAATTCCTGAACTAATTGTGCCTGTAGTAGTTAATGAACTAGATCCTGCTAGAGGGCTTGCTCCAATACTATTATAACTTATTGTTTGGGCAGCACTGCCATCAAAAATAGATCCACTTGCAACGCCAGTGCCACTATTGTTAATTGTCAATCCATTTGTTGTATTTCCACTACTAATGGGTGCCCATGTATTATCTCCTCTTAAATAAGTTGTAGCGGATGGAGTTCCCGTAAAACCTGTTGCACTTGTAATATCAGTTGCAGCTAATGATAAACTAGACCAAGTTGGTGCTGCTCCATTTGTTCCATTTCCTGTTTGGGAAAGATATTTTTTTGTAGATGTTGTATTTGGAGAAAGTAGTGTAGTTATGTTTGTATTTGATTGATATGGAATAGAACCAAGTAAAGTTGTATTATTACCTCCTAAAATATTTGTTGAAGTTGTTGCATTTATGGTACCTGTTCCACTAGTTGTTAATGAACTTCCAGTACCTATTACCATTGCTGCAGTTGCATTTGTTCCTGAAGTTATTTTATTGAATGCAGATCCTGCAGTAACTGCTGAATTAACAAATGCAGTTGTTGCTAAAGCGGTAGTATTATTACCAGCTGTTTGAGTCACACCAATAGTTCCTGTAGGCAATGTAGGTGTTCCTGTAAATGTAGGAGATGCAATTGCAGCTGCTCCTAAATTTGTTAAAGCTGCAGAGGCTGTAGAGGCTCCAGTACCACCATTAGCAATGGCAACATTTCCTGTAACATTAGTTGCTGATGTTGCAGTTGCAGCATTTCCCGTAATACTTATACCTGCGGCAGTAGCAGCTGTTAAATATCCATTCGGGTTTGAAGTAGGATAATAGGTAGTTGCATCAATGCTTCCGTCTGCTTTTAAAAACTGTGTATTTGTACCGCCAGATTTAATAAATGAATTTGCAGAAATTGAGTGAATTCCTAAATCAACATCTGAATCGGCTTGAGTATATGGAATATAACTCACTCCATTTGCAGTAACTAATATTTTTACTGTATCAGTTTGTAGTCCATTGATTGATTGGATAGTAAAATAAGAACTATCAGCAGATTGATTAATGGTATAATAAGATTTGTTATTATACATATCTCTTTTATTCAATACCCCAGCTGCATTAATTGTTACAACACTATCAGTAGAGGCTCCACTTGTTAAGCCTGTCAGTGTTGCACCAGTTCCTGAAAATTTAGTAGCAGATAAAACACCAGTGCTTGGAACAAAAGATAGGTTTGGATTCGATGTTTGTATGTTTGAATTGCCTGTTGTTGCGGATACAAAAGTTGGGTATACAGAAGTAGAAGTAGCTGTATTATTTGTAATTCCAACATTTACAGAATTAGTTGCAGTTAAATTAGCAACTGCAGTTGAAGAAGTTACAACTAAAGGAGCAGTACCATTAGCAATTGTAGAAGTTAACTGCGTTCCTGATACAATTCCACTACTTGTAATTGCACCACTTGCAAGTGTATTTGTACCTAAATTTACGGCTGAAATTGCACCAGTGTAAGGAACGCCAACTGTTGAACCAAAATAGTTCCAACTCCATGATGCAGTTCCTGTTCCACCAGCAGTGTTAATGCAAGTGATTATTAATTGTGTGTTACTTGCTAATGCTTGAACAGTTACTGACCCAGAAGTTTTTACGGTAACTAAACTATTACTATTATTCACAATAGTGAATTGCATTCCATTAACTAATGTAGTTACAACAGGTAATTGAACAGTTTGTGTTGTTGTACCTGTAAAGAATTGTAGGTTTGCTGATGCAACAGTTAATGTTGTTGTTGTTGCTGCATTTGTTGTAGTAGCGTATCCTTGAATTAAATTATTTGCGCTTAAGTTTTTATTAGCATCCCATCCAGCAAATGAAGTAGCAGTTGGATTTGTAGTAACTGATGAAACTCCAGTTCCTCCATTTGGAATACCTAAAATTCCAGTACCACCATTTGCTATTATTTGAATCCAAATTGCTCCATCATAAATATATAAACCTTGATTTGGATATGTAACACTTCCCGTATTATATGCAACAAAACCTTTTACGGGATTTGTAATTTTTGTTAAATCAGCTCTAGGCAATAAAATTCCTTTATCTGAAGTACTAGATTCTAAATCTAATAATGCCGAGCTGTTAATACTTCCTGTATTGTCGCCAAGTTTTAAAACTTTTTGTGCAAAAACTGACCCATTAATAGAAGTCAAAATGAGCGTGAATAAAATAAGTTTTTTCATATTAAATATCTTAAAAATAATCTTTTAATTTCTGCTAATAATCCACCAATTTGTACCGTCACTTTGTAATGTGAATGTCACTAAATAATTAACTGTTGTTATACTGGTTTTTATTGATTGTTTTATTGGGCTACTAAATGTTAATATTCCATTTGATTCATCTACTTTTCCAATAACAATTATTCGTCCATTATTTAAAGTTGCAGAAGGTAAAGTAACAGTAGCTCCTAAAGTTGCATCAATTAAAACAGAATAATCTGTGGCAAGGATGTTATATGACCCTGTTACTTGAACTATACTTTTTACATTTGCTGGTTGAGCTACCCATGAGGGTGCTATACCTGGTCCATTCGAAGTTAGTACTTGACCAATGGCTGTTGGTGCAGTAATATTAGTACCAGAAGCGTTTAATAATTGGTCTGCATTTCCTGTTATTTTCAATAGATAAGGATTTAACATTAAAGCAGTATCACTAATATTAACTTTTAATGCAAGATTTGTTGCAGTAGCAAAATCACTAAGACCTAAATTAGCTCTTGCAGTAGCAGGATCAGAAGCACCTGTGCCACCATTAACTATTGGTAGTACTCCAATTTTTGATAAAATGCTAGCTGTAGTTTCATCTCCAGTATTTGTTCCAGACAAAGTTTTTACAGCTGTATTTGAAATCATATCATTAGTAACAGATCCTAATTGAATACCTATCGTTTTAGGGGTTTTGCCATCAAAAATGGCACCTCCATTAATTAATTCAGGGGAAATTGTTAGCGGGCTAAGAAGTCCATCTAGGCCGGTTGCACCGGTTGCGCCTGTATCACCTTTAGCACCAGTATCACCTTTAGCACCTGTATCTCCTTTAGCTCCGGTATCACCTGTATCTCCTTTAGCTCCAGTGTCACCCGTTGCGCCAGTTGCGCCGGTATCACCTTTAGCTCCAGTATCACCTGTTGCACCTGTATCACCTTTAGCTCCGGTATCACCTGTTGCGCCCGTTGCACCTGTATCTCCTTTAGCTCCGGTATCACCTGTTGCGCCTGTATCACCTTTAGCTCCGGTATCACCCGTTGCGCCTGTATCACCTTTAGCTCCGGTATCACCCGTTGCGCCGGTTGCACCTGTATCACCTTTGGCTCCGGTGTCACCAGTTGCACCTGTTACACCTGTATCACCTTTGGCTCCAGTATCACCTGTTGCACCTGTATCTCCTTTGGCTCCAGTGTCACCCGTTGCACCTGTATCACCTTTAGCTCCGGTATCACCAGTTGTACCGGTTGCACCTGTATCTCCTTTAGCTCCAGTGTCACCCGTTGCGCCAGTTGCGCCGGTATCACCTTTAGCTCCAGTATCACCTGTTGCACCTGTATCACCTTTAGCTCCGGTATCACCTGTTGCGCCCGTTGC
>Ga0194047_10000533_pt1 | contig 25587 bp, 38 predicted proteins | sample JunL225m_MetaG_2_FD_160070 | JGI IMG/M metagenome (GOLD analysis project Ga0194047, IMG submission 160070) | Anoxic zone freshwater microbial communities from boreal shield lake in IISD Experimental Lakes Area, Ontario, Canada - Jun2016-L221-5m | ecosystem: Environmental > Aquatic > Freshwater... | reverse complement strand
TTGCTTGCACAGCATTTATTCTTGTTTTGTATTCAAAATTCTCAAAGAAAAACTCAATAAAAGAATACTTATAAAATAACTATCTTTACTTAGAATAACTGTAGTATTATTCCACTATTTAAAAACGTTAATTCTTCATAAATCACTTATCGTTGTTTACCAAGAGTTTTATCTTTGTGCTCCGATAAAAATTCATCCTATAATAAATTTTAATATGAAAAAAATAATTACTGCCATTTCACTTGTTGCATTTGCAATTTCTGTTCAGGCGCAAATCATGACTCCTGAAATGCTTTTGCAACTTGCTAAGGTTAGTGGAATGGGTATTTCAAAAGACGGCACATCTGTTATTTACTCTGTAAAGAAATACAATTTAAACGACAACAAAAGTACAACTCGTCAATATTCCATTCCTGTGGATGGCGGAAACCCAACAGCGATAGAGAATGCAGAGACTCGATTGAAAGATACTCGCATTTCGCCTGACGGGAAATACAGCATTAGTAGCAAAGACGTGAAATTAAAAAACGTGTTTGGAAAAGATTTTTATCCCGAACTTAAAAACTCGGATGTGATGATTTACGACAACCTTACGTATCGTCATTGGGATACTTGGGAAGATGGTGCATTTAGCCATGTTTTCTTAAACACACTGAATGATGGAAAAATAGTGGATAGTCTCGACATCATGCGCAACGAGCCTTACGACTGTCCTCAGAAACCTTTTGGTGGTGACGAAGATTTTATTTGGAGCCCTGATAGCAAACAAATCATTTATGTTACTAAAAAGAAATTTGGTAAAGACTATGCTTTGAGCACCAATACCGACATCTATGCTTACAACATCGAAACGAAAACGACAACAAACCTTACTGAAGGTATGATGGGCTATGATACCAAACCTGCTTATTCGTCTACTGGAACGCTTGCTTTTCTGAGCATGAAAACAGATGGCAACGAAGCTGACAAGAATGACATCGTAGTTGACAATGGTGGTTCTAAACATAATCTAACACGCACTTGGGATGGTACTGTGGAAGATTTCAGATGGAGCCCCGATGGTAAAAACATTTATTTCATTGCTCCTATTGATGGCACAGTGCAGCTGTTTGTGGTTGATTATCCAGGCATGGCGAAAAAACTACCGCAAATAAAACAAATAACCAAAGGCGATTTTGATGTGCATGGCATCGTGGGACAAGCTGGAAACACAATGGTGGTAGAGCGTACCGACATGAACCACGCGAACGAAATATACACCGTTGATTTATCTTCAGGTACTATGAAACAAATGACGCATTTGAATGATGGTGCGTATGGCTCCATATTGCTTGGCAAAGTAGAGAAACGATACGTTACCACTACTGATAGTTTGAAAATGCTTGTATGGGTTATCTATCCGCCTAATTTCGATGCAACAAAAAAATACCCTACTCTATTGTATTGTCAAGGTGGGCCACAATCGGCATTAACACAATTTTATTCTTTTCGTTGGAACTTCCAATTGATGGCTGCTAACGGATACATAGTGGTGGCGCCTAACAGAAGAGGAATGCCTGGACATGGTGTGAAATGGAACGAAGAGATAAGCAAAGACTATGGCGGACAAAATATGCAAGATTATTTGTCGGCAATAGATAATGTATCGAAAGAGGCTTATGTAGACAAAGACCGTTTGGGCTGTATTGGCGCATCGTACGGAGGTTACTCGGTTTATTTTTTAGCAGGTATGCACAACAAACGTTTCAAAACATTTATTGCACACGATGGAATCTTCGATTGGCGCACCATGTATGGCACCACCGAAGAAATGTGGTTTGTGAACAACGATATTGGTGGCCCGTATTGGGACAAAGACAATGTGGCTGCTCAAAAATCATACTCGCTTTTCAACCCTATTAATTTTGTAAAAAACTGGGATACTCCTATCATGATTATTCAAGGTGGAAAAGATTACCGTGTGCCTATCGAGCAAGGTTTATCGGCCTTTCAGGCGGCACAGTTGCAAGGCATCAAAAGTAAATTGCTTTATTTCCCGAACGAAAACCATTGGGTGTTGCAGCCACACGATGCCTTGGTATGGCAACACGAGTTTTACAAATGGTTGAAAGATACTTTAAAATAAAAAACTATCTCAATTAAAAACGTTAACTAAAAATGGCTGAAGAAAAAAAAGAAAGATGGTTGACCTATCTATCATTCACCACGGTGTTGATAGCTGTATGCGCTACACTTGCCACCTTTAAAGGCGGAGGATATGGCACCAAAGCATTGCTTAGCCAAAGCAAGGCCTCTGACCAATGGGCGTTTTATCAAGCGAAGAGTATTAAATCGTATTTATACGATATGCAAAAAGAAAACCTCGAATTGCAACTCAGCAATACTGCCATCACTGCTAACAAAGATGATTTGCAAAAACGCATTGATGGATATACCGAGAAAGTAAAGAAATTTGCTAGCGAAAAAGAAGATATTAAGAAACAAGCCGAAGAGCTAGAAAAGGTGAGAGACGACAGCAAAGGCCATTCCGAGCGTTTCGGACTGGCAGTTATCTTCCTACAAATTTCCATTTTGCTTTCATCCATCTCAGCCCTCACCAAAAAGAAATTCCTTTGGATGATTGGTATGGCAATAGGTGCAATAGGCATTGTATATTTTATAAATGGTTTCATTGTTTTGTTCTAAACATTTTAGAACATCTTTCATACTGCCAAGTTCGTAATCTTAGTGTGAAGATAAACTCGTAATACAATTTTACTTACTTTTGTAAAAAGTTTTTACAATGAAAAATACTGCATTAATTTCAAAGATTTCAATCCTGCCTAATTCAATTAAAAATGAGTTGTTGGATTATATGGAGTTTCTCATCAAAAAACACAAATCAGATAAATCGAGAAAACATCCTAAAGCTGGCTGTATGAAAGGAACATTCGAATTAACTTCTGATTTCAATGCTCCAATAAACGATTTCAAGGAATATATGTAATGAAATTTCTGATCGATACTCAAGCGTTTATTTGGTTTGTAGAAAACAATAAGAACCTTCCAACCAAAATAAAAAAAGAGCTCGAAAACCCTGAGAATCTTATTATCGTTAGCATTGCTAGTCTTTGGGAAATGACTATAAAGATGAGTTTAGGAAAATTAATTCTGAACTGTGAAATAGATGAAATGATTGAAAAGGTGTATGCGAATGGATTCGAAATACTACCTATACTGCCCGAACACATAATAAAACTAAGCACTTTAGACAGCATCCATAGAGACCCTTTCGACAGGATTATCATTTCTCAAGCTTTAACAGAAAACATTGTTTTAGTATCGTCTGACGATATTTTTGATAACTACCCAAAACTAAAAAGAGTTTGGAAATAAAAAAGCCCCTTGCGTTTCTGTAACGGGCTTTTTCTATTCCGTCAATAGGAGCGGTAATTCTTAATTATTTTACTATTCCTCTTGGTATGTTTGGGCTTTCAGGATTAACAGAAAGTTTAAATAGTTTTGGATGAATTATTAAATCCATATCTTCCATCGGAACGGCACCTAATAAAACTTCGTTTCCAAAAATTAATGTTCCTGTAAAACAGTTCCTGTTTTCAAAGGATACTTTTACCGGACCTCCATAGGGCACCAACTCGTTAGTTCCATTGGCAAGCGTAGCTTCTCTTGTCTCTAAAACTTCTATTCCTAATTGTATGGCAAGATGTTGTGGAATACATAAAAACGTGGAGCCACTGTCGACTAAACATTTTACTTCTATTTTTTTCATTTCCGGTTTTAATGGATTTGATAAATAAATTGTTGAATAAACTAATTCCATTATTTTTTTTACAAAATTAAGTTATTTACGTTTTCAATCCCTTAAAATAAAAAAGCCCCTTGCGTTTCCACAAGAAGCTTCTTAATACATAATACTTAATACCTAATACACCTTACTCCTTTATCACCTTTTTATTCACCACATTTTTATTTGCATCGGTTATTTGCACAAAATACATACCTCTTGCGAAGCCAATCATATCAAGGGTTGTGCTGCATCCATTTTTATTTATTAATTCTCTATTCTTAATTTCTTTGCTTGACACATTCTTATTATTTGTACCTTTGTTTTATATATTTTTTTTCATTATGACATACATAACTATTAATACCAAAGAAAAACAAGCATTGCTTTTTTTGAAGTATGCTAAAACCTTACCTTTTGTAACTGTGCACAAAGGACCAAATCCGGATACGCTAAAAGCAATGGATGAAGTAAAAAGAGGTAAAACCAAAGCACACAAAGGTTCAAAAGAACTTATTTCATTTCTTAATAAATAAAGAGTGTTGTTCACATTACATACTACCAAACAATTTGAAAAGGATTACAAATTGTGTAAGAAAAGAAGTTTGGATATGAAATTAATCAACACCACATTCGAACTTTTAGAACAGAAGGGCAGCTTACCTCCAAGGTATAAAACACATAAATTAAAAGGAAATTATTCTAACTTTCTCGAATGCCATATTCAACCTGATTGGTTATTAATATGGTTTTGCAATGCAGCGAAAAAAGAAATTCATCTTATAAGAACAGGTTCGCATAGCGACTTATTTTAAAATAAAAAAGCCCCTTGCGTTTCCACAAGAAGCTTCTTAATACATAATACTTAATACATAATACCTCTCACTCCTTTATCACCTTTTTATTCACCACATTTTTATTTGCATCGGTTATTTGCACAAAATACATACCTCTTGCGAAGCTACTCATATCAAGTATTAGTTGTTGGTTGCTGGTGGTTAGTTGTTGGATGCATTCTCCAAGTGTGTTCATGAGTTTTATGCTTGTGTTTTTTTGCGCTTCATTAAAACTGATGCTTAGTTGTGAGGTAAACGGATTGGGTGCTAGTAATACCGTTTCTCCATTTTCCATTTCTGCTATGCCGGTTGTGATTGTACCATCCAACTTTGCTATAAAAAAATCGGTTGTGCTTCCTGTACTAATTGCATTGGTTAAGGTCGTAGCTCCAAAGGTGATGGTAGGGCTCTTAAAATAGCCCGTTATATAGGCATTTCCTACTGCATCTATTGCTATGCTGTAAGAGTCATCATAAGAAGTTCCTCCTACAGATTTTGCCCATACTACATTCCCATTGGTATCGTATTTTGCAATAAAAATATCGGTACTAATATTACTTCCATTTTTCGATAAGGTGGTTGTTCCAAAGGTGATGGCAGGGCTTTGAAACCTGCCAGTTATATAGGTATTTCCAGTTGCATCTATTGCAACACCGGAACCCAAATCTTCATCAGTTCCTCCTGCCGATTTTGCCCATAAAGCATTCCCATTGGTATCGTATTTAGCAATAAAAATATCGGAAGTGCCAATACCATTATTCGTTAAGGTGGTTGTTCCAAAGGTAACGGTTGGGCTAGCTAAACTGCCTGTTATAGTTGCATTACCAGCTGCGTCTACAGCAATGCTACTAGCATTATCATAATATGTTCCCCCTGCTGATTTTGCCCAAATCACATTCCCATTCGTATCATATTTAGCAATAAAAATATTATCACCACCTCCAATATTCGAATTACTTATTAGGGTGGTTGCTCCAAATGTGATGGTATCGCTGAAATAATAGCCTGTTATAGTTGCAGTCCCAGCTGCATCTAATGCAATACTGGAACCAGTATCACTACCAGTTCCACCTGCAGATTTTGCCCATACTACATTCCCATTGGTATCGTATTTTGCAATTAAAATATCGCCACCTCCATTATTCGTCAAGGTGGTGGTTCCAAATGTAATGGTTGAACTCCCAAAATAGCCTGTTATAATTGCATTACCAGCTGCGTCCACAGCAATGCTATGCGCGTTATCATAACTTGTTCCCCCTGCTGATTTTGCCCAAATCACATTCCCATTCGAATCGTATTTTGTGACAAAAATATTGCAATTGCCATTATTCGTTAAGGTGGTTGTTCCAAATGTGGTGGTAGGGCCATAAAAACTGCCTGTTATATAAGTATTCCCCGATGCATCTACTGCAATACCACTAACGTATTCATTATCAAACCCTCCTGCCGATTTTGCCCATAAAGCATTTCCATTGGCATCGTATTTTGTAATAAAAATATCCTGACTACCATTATAATTATTTGATACTGTGGTCGCTCCAAATGTAATCGTAGGGCCTTTAAAAAAGCCAGTTATATAGGTATTGCCTGCTGCATCTACTGCAATACTATTACCTTGATCATTATTTGTTCCTCCTGCTGATTTCGCCCATTGCCAGTTGGGTGCTTGTGCAAAACTATGGATGCTAATTAAAGCAATTACGATTGTGGCGCATAGTCTTTTCATTCCTTTAAATTTTAATATTCATTACAAAGTTAATCTTATTATTCGTCTTTTAGTTTTTGCATAAAAATAGTTCTGTGCTTCTTCCATCACAGAACTATTTTTTAGGATTTAGTTTTTCAGTTTATAAAAACTCTACTTCCCAAGTAGCAACGGTGGTTGGGGCAAGGTTTTTAATTTGGATAACACGGTTGGTGTAATCGCCTACTGCCGGAAACGCAACAATGGTGGGCGTGTTGGCGGGTATGTTCACACCTGTTGGTTTCACAGGGTTTTTGGCATGGTCTATCACCCAAATGGTACCTGCTTCGGTAAGTGTTACTTTCATTTGGCTGGTGGCCGTAAATTTCTTGTTGCCAATGGTTTTTATTTTCCCTCCGTTCACAGTGCCCATTATCAGGGCTCCGCGCTCGTGTTTCTGAATGGTTTCGGTGTCGATAAAACTTTTTATTTTATCGGGGCTGTTGGGGAAAAGATAAACTATCATTCCATAGTCGGAAAACTGCATTTCGCACATAGTTTTGAGGGCTGTTTTTTCGTCAACAATATCGCCTTTCACCGTGGCTACGGCTTGGCCTTGATGCTTCATGGCTTTTTCTAAATCGATATAAAACGAACCAACGGCAGCGCCTAATACAGCAAGGGCAGGCACAGCAAGGCATTTGTCGCGCAGTATCTCCACGTTTTTAAGTATTTCGGTTTGTTTGCCATTGCTGTACAAATCCATTTTACCAAACAGGATTTTGAACGCCTGCGTAGTTGGTCCATATCCGTTTATATTGCCAGCCGTTTGTTTCCATTCGGGGAGCATGGTTGCTACTAGTTTAGTCAAGAAGGCATTTTTGTTGCTGGTGTCGCCTATGCGTTCGCCAACGGCAACGCCTTTGCCCACGGCTGCTCCTTTTAGAGCATCGTGTATAGGTATATAGCGGTCGCGAAGCGCTGTTATTTCCACACTTCCTGTGGCATTGGCCTCAAGTGCTGCAATATGATAGGTGCTTGTTTTAAGCCCCAATGTGTAATTTCCTCTTATAGCATTTGCTATAAAGTTTTCCGAAGGTCTGAATGTTTCTCCCATTTTGTTTTAATTTTTAATTGTTAATGTTGATTGATTATTTGTTGTTGATTATTATTGATGATTGAAAAAAAAGCTAAGTAGGATGATAAAATTCGAAAAATCGCGAAAAATCGAAATAGGCTCATATATTCATATGACCTACCTACGAAATGTCGGGGTTCGTTCATATGGTCATATGGATGAGGTACGGAAACCTGTAGTTCGTTCATATGGTCATATGGATAAGGTACGGAAATCCGGAGTTCGTTCATATGGTCATATGGATGAGGTACGGAAACCCGTAGTTCGTTCATATGGTCATATGGATGAGGTACGGAACTTCGCAGGTGGCTCATATGATCATATAAGCTATGTACGGAAATCCGTGAGAGGAAAAGTCGGTCGAACGAACCGATTTGGAAAAATGGCTCTAAAGCCCAAGAAAGTGTTTGATTTAATAAAAATGAAGCGGTAGCGATAGAACTCTTTATCGCCCTTGAATCTCTTGGAGAAGTAATATTTACAACCCTCGCAACCATTTTATCTACATAAATCTAACGTTTCGCACTGCTAAATTAAATACAAAGTCAATATCTTGAATGAGATTTCTTCAAAAACTGATAAGAATCATAAAAAAAAGTGCGTTAAACTTAATTAACGCACTTTAAATCATAGGAAGGGCTAAATCCTAAATCTCAAATTCTAAAATTTGTAATTTGCAATCTGTAATTTGCAATCCTAACACATCATCTTCACAAAATCATCAAACAAATACCTAGCATCTAGCGGTCCGGGACAAGCTTCGGGGTGGTATTGCACCGAAAACACCTTTCTATCGGTGTAGCGCAGCCCCTCGATGGTATTATCATTAAGGTTGATATGAGTCACTTCCATGTTTTTCACCTTGGCCACATCTTCGGCTTTCACCCCGAAACCGTGGTTTTGCGAGGTAATCTCGCTTTTGCCAGTTATCAGGTTTTTCACCGGATGATTAATGCCTCTGTGGCCTTTGTGCATCTTAAACGTGGCAATTCCCGAAGCTTCGGCTATCAACTGATGGCCAAGGCAAATGCCAAACGTAGGCACACCGCTATTGATAATGGCTTTGATGGTAGCTGCTTCGTGTTTCATCACACTTGGGTCGCCAGGACCATTGCTTATCATAAATCCATTGGGTTTCCAGCTCATCATCTCGTCAAGGCTTGTTTTTTGAGGAAACACCTTTACGTAGCAACCGCGCTCTACCAACGAGCGCAGGATGTTTTTCTTCACACCCAAATCGAGCACCGCCACCTTAAGCGCAGCCTGCTCATCGCCCAGCACATAAGCCTCCTTGGTACTCACCTTTGACGAAAGCTCTAAGCCTGCCATAGATGGAACTTTCAAAAGTTTTTCTTTTAATACATCAATGTCGAGCGTTTCGGACGAGATGATGCAGTTCATCGCACCTTTATCACGGATGTATCGCACAATGGCACGCGTATCCACATCCGAAATGGCTACAATGCCATCCTTTATGAAATAGTCTTTCAACGAGCCATTCGAGCGCTTACGCGAATGAAACTCCTCAAATTGCTTGCATATCAAGCCCGCAATCTTTATCGAGTCCGATTCCACTTCCGCATCATTCACCCCGTAATTGCCAATGTGCACATTGGTAGCCACTATTATTTGACCAAAATACGAAGGGTCGGTAAATATCTCCTGATAGCCCGTCATGCCGGTATTAAAACAAATTTCGCCAGTAGTCGTACCAATGGTACCAGCAGCTTTTCCGTAAAACACTTTGCCATCTTCGAGCAACAAAATGGCCGGGGATTTAGTAATGTATTTCATTGTTTAAAGTATCATGTATTAAGTATTATGTACAGAGTACAATGTATTAAGTATAAAGTATTATGTATTCTGTACTTTGCATACGCAGTTCATAATACTTTGTACATAATACTTTGTACTCTTTTCCAAAAAAAAAGGATAAAGCAAAAATACTTTATCCTTTTAAAAGAACTATAATTTTAATCGCACAAGTTATTCACTTTTTGCGCTATCATCAGTTGCTATGTCAGTAGATTCAACATCTGTAGCAGTTGCACTTGTTGATTTCTTTTTACCACGTCTAGCAGTTTTAGCTTTCACAGGAGCTTTTCCGCCCAACATGTTTTCGTTGTAATCAACCAATTCAATCATACACATATCAGCGTTGTCGCCCAAACGTGCACCTGTTTTCAATATTCTAGTATATCCACCCGGACGGTCAGCTATCTTCGTAGATACTTCTTTGAAAAGCATATCCACCGCTTCTTTGTTGCCAAGATAAGCAAACACAGTACGTCTCGAGTGAGTAGAATCTGTTTTTGATTTAGTCAAAAGAGGTTCCACATATATTCTTAATGCTTTCGCTTTAGCCACAGTAGTAGCAATGCGTTTGTGCAATATCAATGAACTAGCCATATTAGCCAACATTGCCTTGCGGTGAGCAGTCTTTCTGCCTAAGTTATTTAATTTATCTCCGTGTCTCATTTTATTTTATGTATTAAGTATTAAGTACCCAGTATTATGAAATCGTTTCATTGTACTTTGTACTCTGTACATTGTACTTATTATTCTTTATCTAATTTGTATTTTGCTAAATTCATTCCAAAGGTCAATCCTTTATTTTGAACTAAGTCTTCCAATTCGGTCAATGATTTTTTACCAAAGTTACGGAACTTTAATAAGTCATGTTTTGCAAACGAAACCAAATCAGCCAAAGTATCTACATCAGCAGCTTTCAAGCAATTCAAAGCACGTACCGAAAGATCCATGTCAATCAATTTTGTTTTCAATAACTGACGCATGTGTAATGATGTTTCGTCAAACTCTTCGGTATTCATTTTCTCTTCCGTATTCAACGTGATGCGCTCGTCAGAGAACAACATGAAATGGTGAATCAAAATCTTAGCAGCCTCTTTCAACGCTTCTTTAGGGTGTATCGAACCATCAGTAACAATGTTCATTACCAATTTTTCGTAATCCGTTTTTTGTTCCACACGGTAGTTTTCAATGCTGTATTGAACATTCTTGATAGGAGTATAAATAGAATCGATTGGAATAACACCAGCATGTATGTTCATTGGTTTGTTATCATCAGCAGCCACATATCCACGGCCTTTGTCAATCGTTATTTCTAGTTTCAATTTCACACTAGTCTCCATGTTGCAAATCACCAAATCAGGATTCAACACTTGAAAACCATTGGTGTATTTTCCAATATCACCAGCCGTAAACTGATTTTTACCCGAAACGTTGATAGTTACTTTTTCGTAATCGGTAGAATCAATTTGTTTCTTAAAACGAACTTGTTTTAAGTTTAATATAATTTCAGTAACATCCTCGGTAACACCTTTAATAGTAGAAAACTCGTGACTAACTGTATCAATTTTTATAGTTGTAATAGCATGTCCTTCAAGTGACGATAATAAAATTCTACGAAGAGCATTTCCTACTGTAATACCGTAACCTGGTTCCAAAGGGCGAAACTCAAATTGTCCTTCAGTATCGCTTGAGTTAACCATAATAACCTTGTCAGGTTTTTGAAAAGCTAAAATTGCCATTTTTTATTTATTATTAATTATTATTAAATTTAATTGTTTGTCTTGTACGCCTTACTCGTCAATAACTAATTCCTACTTAGAATATAGCTCGACAATAAGTTGTTCCTTAATGTTCTCAGGAATCTGAGATCTTTCTGGTATCGAAATGAACTTACCAGACAAACTTGTTTTATCAAAATCAATCCAAGGATAGATATTGGCAGACTTACCAACAGCAATTGAAATAACTTCTAATGATTTCGAACGCTCACGAACAGCAACCACATCACCTGCTTTTAAGATATAAGAAGCAATATTTACCACTTTACCATTCACAGTAATATGACGGTGACTCACCAACTGACGAGCACCACTACGTGTAGGAGCCATACCCATACGATACACCACGTTATCAATACGCGATTCGATAAGTTGTAACAACACCTCACCCGTTACACCATGTGCACGTTGCGCCATGTTATAGATTTTCTCGAACTGACGCTCCAAAATACCATACGTGTATTTCGCTTTTTGCTTTTCTTGCAACTGTACCGAATACTCCGATTGTTTAGCACGCTTTTTCGATAACCCGTGCATTCCTGGAGGGTAGTTCTTTTTTTCTAAAACTTTATCATAACCAAAAATTGGTTCTTTGAACTTTCTTGCAATTCTTGATTTCGGACCTATATATCTTGCCATTTTTTTTGTTGAATTTTATTATTATTACTTTTAAGTAGTTGAAGTTATTTATTTAGAAATTCTAAACACGTCTTCTTTTTGGAGGACGACAACCATTGTGAGGAATAGGAGTTATATCCATGATTTCACTCACTTCAATACCTGCACCAGCAATCGTACGGATAGCCGATTCACGACCTCCACCTGGACCTTTTACAAATACTTTAACTCTTCTAAGACCTAAATCGTGAGCCACCTTAGCACAATCTTGTGCAGCCAATTGAGCTGCATAAGGAGTGTTCTTTTTCGAACCACGAAAACCCATTTTACCAGCACTCGACCAAGCAATAACTTGTCCAGCGTTGTTGGTTAAGGAAATAATAATGTTGTTAAAAGTAGCGTTGATGTGGGCTTGGCCTACAGCTTCTACTTTTACCACTCTCTTTTTTGCTACTGCTTTTGTGGCAGTAGTTTGTTGATTAGTTTTTGCCATTTATTTTTTGTTGATCGTTAACTGTAACGTTAACCAGTTTATTTACTATTTAGTAACTTTTTTCTTGTTTGCAACGGTCTTACGTTTACCTTTTCTGGTACGTGCGTTGTTCTTGGTAGTTTGTCCACGAACAGGTAAACCCAAACGGTGACGAATACCTCTATAGCTTCCAATGTCCATCAAACGTTTTATGTTCAATTGAACTTCCGAACGTAAAGATCCCTCCAATTTGTATTTATCGGTCAAGATGTTACGAATATCAGTCAACTGCTTATCGTTCCAATCTGATACTTTCGTATCATAATCAATACCTGCTTCTTTTAATACTTTACGAGCAGTACTACGACCAATCCCGAAAATATACGTTAAGCCTATTTCGCCTCTTTTGTTGTTTGGTAAATCAATACCCGCAATTCTTGCCATTGTTTATATATTTTTATTTTTGTCTTTGTTTAAATTTAGGATTCTTCTTATTGATTACATATAAGACTCCTTTTCTACGCACGATTTTGCAATCTGCGCTTCTCTTTTTTACTGAAACTCTTACTTTCATATTATTTATCTTTTTTTGACTTATTACTTTTTACTCTTATTTGTATCTATAGGAAATCCTACCTTTTGTTAAATCATAAGGCGACATTTCAACCTTTACTTTATCTCCAGTCAGAATTTTAATGTAGTGCATTCGCATCTTTCCTGAAATGTGAGCTGTAATCACATGTCCATTTTCAAGCTCAACGCGAAACATTGCATTCGACAATGCTTCTAATATTGTTCCGTCTTGCTCAATTGATGCTTGTTTTGCCATATTTAAAATAATTCCTAATTTCTAATTCTCAAATCCTAAATCCTTTTCAACGCTTCTTCTATGTCTTCAAATGATGATAAAATATCCGCCTTTTCTTTCCCAACCGCCACTGTGTGTTCAAAGTGTGCTGAAGGTAATCGGTCGGAGGTGATTATTGTCCATCCATCATTCTCTTGCTTTACTCCTCTTTTACCCAGATTAATCATTGGTTCGATAGCAATTACTAATCCTTCTTGAAGTTTCATTCCGCTGCCTCGTTTCCCATAATTAGGAACCTCAGGAGATTCGTGCAAATCGCGACCAATTCCGTGGCCTACTAATTCGCGAACAACTCCATAACCATTTGCTTCTGCAAGCGATTGAACAGCGTCACCAATATCTCCTAGTCGTTTACCAACCACAGCTGTATCAATTGCTTTATACAAGCTTTCTTTGGTAATAGCTAGAAGCTTTAAAACTTCGGCCTTCACTTCGCCAATCGCAAATGTATAAGCAGAATCTCCAAAAAACCCATTTTTGACCACTCCGCAATCTACCGAAACAATATCGCCATCCTTCAATTCATACTTTCCGGGTATTCCGTGCACCACTGCTTCGTTTACCGATATACAGAGTGAATTTGGAAATCCATTGTAATTCAAAAAGGCTGGTACCGCATTGTTATCATTAATAAACTCGAAAGCAACTTTATCTAAAAATAAAGTTGAAACTCCGGGTTTAATAACTTTTGCTACTTCGGCTAAAGCTTTTCCAACAAGTAAAGAACTTTCTCTTATTAATTCTATCTCCTCTTTCGTTTTATAATACAGCCCCTTCGACACAATTCAACAACCTCTGGCTTGTACTAAGCTGTTGTCATACTCATCGAAGTACGACCTTTTATTCTTCCTGATTTCATCAATCCGTCATAATGACGCATCAACAAATGACTTTCAATTTGCTGTAATGTATCTAATACCACACCCACCAAAATCAATAATGATGTTCCGCCATAGAAATGTGCAAATTCCTGTTGGATATTTAATTTAATGGCAAATGCTGGCAAAATAGCTATGATGGCAAGGAAAATCGATCCTGGCAATGTAATACGAGACATTATTAAATCGATGAATTCAGCAGTCTTTTTACCTGGTTTCACTCCTGGTACAAATCCTCCATTTTTCTTCATATCCTCTGCCATTTGATTTGGATTCACGGTGATGGCAGTATAGAAATACGTAAACACAATAATCATTAATCCGAAAATCAAGTTGTACCAAAATCCATAGTGATTAGAGAATACACTTACAAAACCTGTCAATGCTTCCGATTGTGAAAAACCAGCAAGCGTCAAAGGAATGAACATAATTGCTTGAGCAAAGATGATAGGCATTACACCAGCAGCATTCACTTTTAAAGGAATGTATTGACGAACACCACCGTATTGCTTACTTCCTACTATCTTTTTAGCAAATTGAACTGGTATTTTTCGAGTTCCTTGAACCAACATGATAGAGCCAATAATTACCAATAGTAAAAGTACCATCTCAATCAATAACATGATTAACCCTCCACCTTCATCACTCACACGCGAAACAACCTCAGTAAATACAGCATAAGGTAAACGAGCGATAATACCAATCATAATGATAATCGAAATACCATTACCAATACCTTTATCAGTAATTTTCTCTCCTAACCACATTACGAACATCGTTCCAGTAACCAAAATCAACACTGATTGCATCCACCAGAATGGGCTTGGATCAGTTACCACTCCTGCTTTATTAGCAACTTGCGATGCAATATAACCTGGAGCTTGGAATAGTGTAATAACAACCGTTAAGAAACGAGTTATTTGATTGATTTTCTTACGTCCACTCTCTCCTCCTTGTTGCAATTTGCGGAAATAAGGCAATGCCATACCCAACAACTGAACAACGATAGATGCAGAGATATAAGGCATAATACCTAATCCAAAGACAGAAGCTCTCGAAAAAGCTCCTCCTGCAAAAAGATTTATCAACCCAACAATACCTTCATTTGCTTTTCCATTAGAAGCAGCAAGCACCTCCGAATTGACACCCGGAAGAACGATATACGAACCCAAACGGTAAATTAATATAAAACCAAGAGTATTAAGAATTCTAGCTCTTAAGTCTTCTATTCTCCAAATGTTACGTAATGTATTTATCAAGTTTTTCATCAAACAGTTTTACTGTATTTAATTAAGCTTTTTCAATTGATTCTGCAGATCCCCCTTTGCTTCGATTGCTGATTTAGCTGAAGCGGAAAACGCATGTACTTTAATATCTACTTTTGATTTTAATTCTCCACGACCAAGAATTTTCACTTTATCGTTTTTATGAGCCAATCCTTTTGAAATCAAGAATGCAAAATCGATAGCACTTACATTGTTTGCTTCAATTAAACCTTGAATAACATCTAAATTAACACCACGATATTCTTGACGGTTAATATTTTTGAAACCAAACTTAGGAACACGTCTTTGTAATGGCATTTGACCACCTTCAAAACCTCTTTTAGCTGAGTATCCCGAACGTGATTGAGCTCCTTTATGACCTTTTGTGGAAGTTCCGCCTTTTCCTGACCCTTGCCCTCTTCCTAAACGCTTTTTAGCGTTTTTTACCGAACCTTCTGCTGGTTTTAAATTACTTAAATTCATCTTTTTTGTTTTTAGATTTTTTAGATTTATTGAACGTTATGATTCAAGAACTCTAAAACTTATTTTATAACTGTTACTAAATGTTCTACCTTTTTTAGCATTCCTAATATTTGAGGAGTAGCTTCTTTATCCAAAACTTGATTCATTTTGGTAAATCCTAAAGCCCTTAATGTGCGCTTTTGACGCTCAGGACGGTTGATACCACTTTTTGTTTGTTTAATTTTAATTGTTGCCATCTTTTTTAATTGTTGATTTTTGAGTTTTAGATTTTTAGAATTATACCATTAAATTATATTACTACTTTATTTTATTTTCATTCTAAAATTCTACAACTCTAAATTTCTAAAATTTAATTTACCCGTTAAATACTTTTTCCATTGAAATTCCTCTTTGCTGAGCTACAGTTGCCGCATCACGCATTTTTATCAATGCATCCATAGTAGCCTTAACAACGTTGTGAGGATTTGAAGAACCTTTTGACTTTGCCAAAACGTCAGTTACACCAACACTTTCCAAAACTGCACGCATCGCACCACCAGCTATAACCCCAGTACCATGAGCTGCTGGCTTTAGGAACACAAGCGAACCACTATATTTTCCGTATTGTTCGTGAGGAACAGTACCTTTTACTATTGCAACTTTAATAAGATTCTTTTTTGCATCATCAATTCCTTTAGTGATAGCATCAGTAACCTCTTTTGCTTTTCCTAAACCGTAACCAACAATACCTTTTTCATTTCCTACTACTACAATAGCCGAAAATGTAAAGTTTCTTCCCCCTTTAGTAACCTTAGTTACACGTTGAATACTTACAAGTTTATCTTTTAACTCGATATCGCTTGATTTAACTCTTTTTACGTTTGCGTTTGACATTATTGAATATTAAATATTTATTATTAGAAATTTAAACCTGCTTCACGAGCACCTTCAGCCAATGATTTTACACGACCATGATATAAATAGCCGTTTCTATCAAAACGAACAGAAACAATACCTGCTTTTGTTGCCTTCTCAGCAATTGACTTCCCTACTAATTTTGCTTGGTCAATTTTGTTAACTTTTGCATCAGCAATTCCTTTATCAGCCGATCCTGCTGCAACAAGCGTTTTTCCTGTTACATCGTCTACAAGTTGAACATATATTCCTTTATTACTTCTGAAAACAGTAAGTCTTGGACTTTGAGCATCTCCCGTAACTACTTTACGGATACGTTGCTTGATTCTGTTTCTTCTAAATTCTTTTGTTACCATTTTTATTTATTTTCAGTAGTCAATGTTTACGATTGACAATGTTATTATTATTATTTACCTGCTGATTTACCTGCTTTTCTTCTCAATATCTCACCAGTAAACTTAATACCTTTTCCTTTATAAGGTTCAGGTTTACGCAATGAACGAACTTTTGCAGCCACCATACCCAACAATTGTTTGTCGGCACTTTCCATGATTACAGTTGGATTTTTACCTTTCTCAGCAGCAGTTGTTACCTTTATTTCAACTGGTAATTCGAAAGTAACGTTGTGAGAGTATCCCAATGTCAATTCTAACAATTGTCCTTTGTTCACCGCACGATAACCAACTCCAACTAATTCTTGTTCGGTTTTATATCCTTCACTCACTCCTTTCACCATCGAAGCAATAAGAGCACGGTATAAACCATGCATTGCTTTATGACGTTTATGATCAGTAGCACGCGAAACAATAAGTTTTCCATCTTCGTTTTTCAACGTGATAGCTGAGTCCATATTCTGAGTTAAGGTACCTTTTGCACCTTTAACAGTCACTACATTTTTATCCGAAACATTTACTTCTACTCCTTTCGGAAGAGTGATTGGTAATTTACCTATTCTTGACATGATATTATTTGTAATTCGTTAAAATCCTAATTCGAAGTGTCTGTCTATTAATAAACAAAACACAAAACCTCACCACCTACTTTCTGGGTTCTAGCCTCTTTGTCGGTCATTACCCCTCTTGATGTTGAAAGGATGGCGATACCCAAACCGTTCAATACACGAGGTAATTCAGACGCCCCTGCATACTGACGTAAACCAGGCGAACTAATTCTTTGCAATTTTTTAATTGCAGATTGTTTACTGATAGGATGATACTTCAAGGCAATTTTTATAACGCCTTGAGTGGTCGAATCGTCAAATTTATAACTTAGGATGTAACCTTTATCTAAGAGAATCTTGGTGATCTCTTTCTTCAAGTTTGAAGATGGAATTTCTACTATTCTGTGGTTTGCTTTAATAGCGTTTCTTACTCTCGTAAGGTAATCTGCAATTGTATCTGTCATTTTATTTAGTTTTATATCTTATCCCGCACGCAGGATAATTATACATTAATACTCTTTTTTCTTCGGAAATCTGGTTATTACCAGCTTGCCTTTCTTAAGCCCGGAATCAATCCATCCAAAGCCATTTCGCGGAATGTGTTACGCGATAGCCCGAATTGACGCATGTACCCTCGTGAACGTCCTGTCAATTTACAACGGTTACGTTGACGACAAGGCGCTGATGCTCTTGGTAGTTTTTGTAATCCTACTGAATCGCCAGCAGCTTTTAAAGCTTTTCTACGGTCAGCGTATAAGTCAGCAAGGTGCTTACGTTTTACCTCTCTTGCTTTCATTGATTCTTTTGCCATTCTTTTTCTATTATTCTTTTAACTTTTATTTCTATTAACTAATTATTTCTTTTTGAAAGGCATTCCAAACTCACTCAATAAAGCGAAAGCCTCTTCGTCACTACCTGTCGATGTAACAAAAGTAATGTCCATTCCCATAATTTTATTCACCTTGTCAATATCAATTTCCGGGAAAATGATTTGCTCTGTTACGCCTAATGTGTAATTACCTTTACCATCAAATCCTTTATCATTGATTCCTCTGAAATCACGAATACGAGGTAAAGCAACAGAAATTAATCTATCCAAAAATTCATACATGGTATCACCGCGTAACGTAACTCTAACTCCAATAGGAACACCTTTACGAAGCTTAAAGTTAGAAATATCTTTCTTAGAAATAGTAGCAACAGCTTTTTGACCACTAATAGTTGTCATTTCTTTTACTGCTCCTTCAATTAATTTCTTATCAGATACAGCATCCCCCACTCCTTGGTTGAGGCATATCTTTTTAATTTTCGGAACCTGCATTGAACTGCTGTAACCAAATTTTTTCTGTAAAGCAGGAACAACTTCTGCTTTATATTTATCTTTTAAACGTGGTGAATAACTCATTTTATCTTATTTGATTTTTGATTTTGAAAACTGAGCAATTAATATCATCAGATTCTCCTTTCTCTAATTCTTTATTTTATTACCTCTCCTGACTTTCTTGAAAAACGAACTAATTTTTGAGTCTTATCATCTAACTTTCTACCTACACGAGTTGGCTTTCCTGTTCCTGGCTCAACAAGCATCAAATTTGAAAGATGTACTGAAGCTTCTTGCTTCACTATTCCACCTTCGCTATTTTGAGCAGTTGGCTTAGTATGTTTCGACACCATGTTCACTCCTTCTACAAAAGCTCTGTTTTTTACTTTATCTACTGAAAGTACTTTACCTTCCGAACCTTTAGAATCTCCAGCAAGAACCTTAACGGTATCTCCCTTTTTTATATGCAATTTTGTTGACATTTTATTCTTAATTTCTAATTCTTAATTATAAATCCCTAAAGCACTTCTGGTGCAAGAGAAATGATTTTCATAAAATTCTTATCTCTTAATTCACGAGCAACAGGTCCAAAGATACGGGTACCTCTTAACTCATCTGCAGCATTCAATAATACAACAGCATTGTCATCAAAACGAATGTAAGATCCATCAGGACGACTTATCTCTTTTTTGGTTCTAACTACAACAGCTTTAGACACTGCGCCTTTTTTAATATTTCCAGAAGGCAAAGCGTGTTTTACTGTTACCACCACCTTGTCACCAATAGAAGCATATCTCTTTTTGGTTCCACCCAACACACGTATAACAAGGACTTCTTTTGCCCCACTGTTATCTGCTACTAATGTTCTTGATTCTTGTTGTAACATTTTATTTTTTTATTTTTTACTTAGATTTCTTAACAAAATCTATCATTAATTAATTTTCCCTCTTCTCAAAAAACTCGAAATCCCAAAAACTATTTTGCTCTTTCAACTACTTCAACCAATCTCCAGCATTTATTTTTGCTGATAGGACGAGTTTCCATTATTTTTACAGTATCTCCTATATTACAAGTGTTAGCATCATCATGAGCAACAAATTTCGTGGTTTTGTTCACGAACTTACCGTACTTAGGGTGCTTTACTTTACGTTCTACTGATACCACAATTGATTTGTCCATTTTATTACTGGTAACCAAACCAACTTTTTCTTTTCTTAAGTTTCTTTCTTCCATGGTTGTAATTATTTTTTCGCGTCAGCTATTTCTCGTGCACGAAGCTCTGTTAACAATCTTGCTACTGTTTTTCTGCTAAACGTAATTTTAGCAGGGTTTTCTACAGGAGATACCGCGTGATTTAACTTTAGCTTAGCCAAAACACCTTTTTCTTCCTTTATTCTCTCAACTAAATCTTTAGTCGAAAGTTGTTTTATGTCTGTTTGTATCATTTTATTTAACTAATTCTTACTCTTAATTTATCAAAATCTAAAACTCTTCTTGACTCGCCAACAAAGGCACTCAAGCCATTTTTACTTGAATTCTACATCATCGTTTGCTTACCAAATAATGCATACCCCTGCTTTTTTAGGGACGGCAAAGGTAATAAAGTAATTAATATAAACAACATCAACTTGAAAATATTTTTTATTCCCTTTTGCTAAAAAAATAAAAAGGCTACCCGAAAGAGCAGCCTTTTCATCAAAACAGGTTAATGCTTACCACCAACCTCTCACATTGTATGTTACGGATTTAGGTTGTCCATTCCCGTAGGCTACTCCAACATCTCGGTAGGCTTTTATCATCTCACTTGTCTGTTGTTGTTCTTTTAGTTTATAATTCCATTCTCGATTATCAATTTCTTTCACCCGGTTTGCGATTTTACTTGATAATGCCTGAACTTCTTTGAAACATGAAGAACTTGGTTCAACAGAAGATAGAAGTTCACCGCAAGAATTGGCTGCATTCACATCCTGATTAGCATTCCACAAATTTGTAGCTTCGGCCAGTTTCAATTTACAATCTCTATCTATTTTTTGTTTATAGATGGGTGCAACAGCTGCAATGCACTTATCGAAACACTCCTTGCAAACGTCAGGAATAGTGGTCAAACGGTAAATTGCTTCATCTTGTTGGTTCTGGGTGGCCAATGATTGGGCTTCTTTGATAATAAAATCACATTTTGTGTTGTAGTATTTCATTATTTTAGACTTTCCTTCATCAAGGAACGTTGCGTAGGCAGGGTCATTTGTCTTAATCATTTTAATACCTTCGATAAAGGCTTTTGTTTCGTTGTTTCCAACACCCTTAACACTTATGGTTTTACTAGCAAATTTGGTCCCTTCTACTCCATCACCTATATATAATGTAATGTCTAGGTTAAGGGCCGTCATTGGAGGTGCGCCTGCCACAATGTCTTTAGAAACAGTCACTATATTGGCTGTAATAATGAATCGCTCGGTTAGGGCACTTCCTCCCAAACCATTTTGAGATACAATTTGGCTAAGTTTGTTAGTAAGCATGTTACGGGCTGCGTCCGACATTTTATCGGTTTGCTGAGGAACATAAGCTGCAAGGGTAATGCGCCCCATATCTTCGGACTTGCCAGCGCTATTTTGCGCTTTTGCAACAAAAGAAAGGGAAAGTAAAGCCGAAACGGATATTAAGATGATGTTTTTCATTTTACAATTGTTTATTTTTACGATTATTTATCTCCCAACACAATGGTGGCTTGTCCAAGTCCTTTCATCATTAGCTTACAGGTAACCGAATACGGTGCCGCGCTCAAATATTTCTGAAGGCCCTTGCAAAAACCTCTAGCATCGGTGGCATTGCCTCCGGCATCGTACAAAGGTATTCTTACTTGTTCGAACAATGCCATATTTTCAGTCATATCGGTGGTACTAAATCTTCCTTTAACAGTATTGGCTTTTAACCAATCTTCGATAACAGCACCTAGTTCTTTACCTCCAAAGTCTTTTTCTAAATCACCATCCCATGAATCGAACTTTTTAATGCGAATTACAATTTCTCTTCCATTTTCGAACATATCATCGAAGTGTTTTTGAAGCGATGCATTGAAATTATCTAATTGAGAAAGTACAGCTTCTTCAAGGAGCACAGGTAACTCGGCAGAGAAGGAAGGAGCCCCAGTACCTTGAGCGTTTGCTACTTGTTTATCGGTGTAGGAATCTAAACCTTGAAGTGTAAACGTGATGGATTTTTTGGGTCCAGTAGTGTTAACTACCCAGGTTAGCTGCATAATGATGTCAGCTTTGGCTTGTTTTTTCAACTTATCAACTGGACTTTCGGCCACAGCTGCTCCACCTTTACTAGTAAGCATCGCGTTTTCGGCACTCTCCGACTCTAATGATTTAAGTGCTGATTCAGCATTTTTCAATGGAAAACCTCTATCTGCCATCAAGCCATTGATTTTACTTATTACGTTCAATAAATCTGAACTCGATTGGAATGCTCGTTTGTAGTCTGGGACCTTTACCTTAGTTCCTTGATTGTCGTATTCAATCATAAATCCGTTTTGATTGCACCAAACATCCGAAGGTAATACCATGATTGTTGGTTTTTTTGCTTGCCCAAAACTAGCTGTTGAGATGAGTAAGATACTGCAAATTGCAAATAGTGTTTTTTTCATATTATCTTTATTTAAGGGATTACTAAAATATTGTCGGCTATCATTTTTTTCTTCAATTCCGATCGCTTAACAATGACTACAATTCCAAAGGTTACACCATTAGTAGCGGATTTGCGGTCTTTTCCTTTTGTTACTATGGCAATTGGCATATCATTCATTGAAGTATATTTAAGGTAATCGCCACCATCGGTAAAAAACTTATTAAAATAGTCTTCGTGTTTTTCCTGAATGTTGGCTTCGTTAAGCAGAGGTTTGGCATTGCACTCGCTTTTCCCTTTGATTATTCCTTTGAATAATACATCGCGAACTGCATTTTTCTTTGCTTGTTCCACTGCATCGTTTTTGGAATTCCCAAAACCAAAGGCTTTGAGTGTTTGTGAACCATCTCCTTCCACACCGAGGCATTCGGTTTCGTAGGTATATTCACCTGCCAATCTGCTTTTGGATTGGGCGTGACTTCCGAACGACACTGCTATCAATAGGGAAGCAAATAGAATTGATTTTTTCATTTTACCTTTGTTTTATTAATTAAAAACCTGACGATAACCCTTTAATAACACCTGCGGCCTCAAGATCTTTGCGTAAGGCATCTTTCTGAACGGAAACGATAACACCAATTTTATATTCCTTCCCAATTTTCAATCTATCTCCCTCACCTACTGCTCCATCGTTGGATACGGTAACGTATTTCATGTATTTTCCTCCGTCTCTGAAAAAGTCTTCGAAAAATGCTTGTTTTTGTTCTTCAATAGCCGGGTCGCTAGCTAAGGCTTTTTGTGCCACACAACCTTGACCTCCTCCTGCAAATCCTTTGAAAATGACACCATGTATGGCATTCTTTTTCGATTGCTCGGTGGCAACGGTTGGCTTTTTAGAATAGCTCCATACTTTAATTAAATAAGTACCCATGGCTCCATTACCTACACATTCTATTTCGTATCTAAAATCTTCAGTATCTTTATTTGCTTTGCGCTCAGCCTTTTTTTCTCCTATTTGAGCTATTGCGCTTTGCGAAAAGATAAGACCTGTTGCAAGTGCCAAGGTCATTACTATGGTTGTTGTTAGTTTTTTCATAATTATATTGAATTAGGTTATATTATTATTGGTTGGTAAAAATAGTATTTAATTCATTTGTCGTATCAACATTCCAGAATAAAATTTACTACTTCCACCTTTAAACAAGGTTCTGTCTACTTTTGGTTTGGCAGGAGTTGAAGGGTCGGTGGCGGTTTCTGATTCTTGCAAAACGTCAGCCATATATCTATTATCCCATATTTGGCTATCATCTACTTTTATTTTACCCACCCTTACATAGGTCGTTTTTCCTGTTTTGGGGTCAAGCGTTTGCTCAAGTACTTCGAACTTGTCGCCTCCTTCTAAACCTTCTTTCATTCCGATCTTTGCAGTTGCTGGATCGCCAGAAAGGAGAGGTGTCTTGGTTCGAAATACTTCATACGATTTTTCGAGTTTGGCTATGACGGCATCCACGGCATTCACCGTAGCAACTGCCACTAACTCATCATCACTTCTTTTTTGCTTTAAGGACATAGGCACGTTAGCCATTGCTTTTTCATCACCAATGTATTTTAGTTGAAATAGGTTTGTTTTATCAAACGCTTCCTTTTTCTTAGGGTCGATATTGGCATCATCCATCCATAAATCTTGATAAAAAACGGCTTCTATCGAATCGTTCCATATCAATTGATAGAGGTAAGAAGTGGTTTGAACCACGTATCCCTCTGTGGCTTTTTTGATGGCAGCTTGTTTTGCAGCTTCGAGTTCTGGACTGGTTTGTATGTTTATTTTCACTAATGATGCTGAATTGGGATTGCTAGCTGCATCGTACAGGGCCTTTTTGCTAATGTAATTGAAACGGGTAACAACCACAAAGGTATTGCCAATGAGTTCGACCCCTGCATCAGAAATGGAAGCCAATCCTCTGGCCGACTTTTTCGCTATGTTCACTTCCATTTCGGAAGCATTGTAAGAGCCTCTATCGCCAATTAGCGTCATGTTGAAACCACCTTTCTCGCTGCGGTTGAACCATTTTGCGACCATGTCGCGAGCCACATTGTTGCTCACCAAATATTTGTTGATGATTTGCGGCAAGTATTTGGTGTTGGTGGTATCAATCAATCCTCCGGTGGCAGCCGCAGCTTGACCTTTGGCTGCAGCAGCCAAGCTACTACCAACTCCTCTGAGCAAGGCCTTGCCTTTGCTATCGCCTTCGGTGCTAATCTTTCCTTTCTCGGCATCGGTAAGGGGATATTTGCGCGAATCGAAGGAACGTTGTTTCAAGGTATGGTCGTTGAACTTTTCGGGAATTGGGGCTTTCATAAAAGCATCTTTTATGATGTCGGCTTTAATCAATCCTGCATCATCTATAATAATAGTGTGGAGTGAACTTCTTCGGTATTTTACATCGGCTGGTTTGGTTTGTGCTCCAGCTACTAGTGTGGATAAAAGAAACAGAGAGATGTAGATTTTTTTCATGCAACATATATATATTAATTGCGAGCAAAGATAAAATAAAATTAAATTCGGTTTATGGTTTATTCAAAAAAGTCTTCGGCTAAAAGGAAATACAATGGCGTTAGCGGGGATTGGAGATTTGGGATTTTTGGATTGCAAATTACAAATTGACAGATTTCAGATTGCTAATTTGGGAATTAGGATTAAGGATTTGGAGATTTAGGATTTTCGGATTTGGGATTTTTGGGTGAGGAGAGGGAGATTAAGAGAATATGACGACAAAGGAAGAATTTAATTAGACGGAGTAGTTATATGAAATGACGGAGGTGGGGGAAAACCCGAAAAAAGACGCGTATAGAAAGTTGTCGTAGTCGTATAGAAAGTTGTCGTAGTTGTATAGAAAGTTTTCGTACTCGTATAGAAAGTTGCCGTACGCGTATAGAAAGTTGAAGTAGAGACCTCACGCCCTGCCCCTGTCCGAAAAGGGAGACACCTCTGCCCCGACCCCTCTCCGCAAGAGAGGGGGGCCAGAAGGTGACGGGTGGGTGGAAGGAGACCTCACCCCCTGCCCCTCTCCGAAGGAGAGGGGAGATTGAAGGTGACAAGTGTATTTTTATTTTATATTAAAGGTGATTAGTAGCTATGCGCTGACTACCTGCGCCTGACCCGCGCGAAGTATCCTTTTTTTTGGTTCTATA
>Ga0194047_10000531_pt1 | contig 25595 bp, 27 predicted proteins | sample JunL225m_MetaG_2_FD_160070 | JGI IMG/M metagenome (GOLD analysis project Ga0194047, IMG submission 160070) | Anoxic zone freshwater microbial communities from boreal shield lake in IISD Experimental Lakes Area, Ontario, Canada - Jun2016-L221-5m | ecosystem: Environmental > Aquatic > Freshwater... | reverse complement strand
CTTAATGACATTAATTGGACGCTCAGATTTGGGTGAAGATCCCACTCTTGCTCGAAATGACGGTCGCGCAAAGCGGGTACTTGAAATAGATACGGCAATTAATACATGGACTGGAACTTTATCGATTGATGAAGTTTTGAAAGGACTGGTTGAGGCGCAAGTTCCTTGCGGCAAAATTTATACTGCCAAAGATATTTCTGAAGATCCTCACTATCATGCCCGCGGTGTCATCGAGACAGTAGAGGGGGCTGATGGTCTTAAAGTTCAAGTCCCCGGAATTATTCCAAAGCTATCGCAAAATCCCGGAGCGATTCGTTACCGTGCCCCAACTCTAGGCGAGCATACCAATCAAGTTCTTAAGGCTGCAGGTTTAACAGATGAACAAATTATTCTCCTGAAAAAATCAGGGGTGCTCGCTTAATGGAGCAAATGTTTGGCCATTTTTTTTCATGGTTTGGATTGCCCTCGGTGGGTTTACCTGCGGTATTTATCAGTGCGTTTATTTCAGCAACGCTCATTCCGATTGGGTCTGAGCCTATTCTATTTGGCTATGTCTCGCTTGAGCCGCAGATGTATTGGGTCGCCATTATGATTGCAACAGTTGGCAATACCTGTGGCGGTATGTTTGATTGGTGGCTTGGTTTAATCAGTAGAAATAGCTTTGAATCGCTAAAGGGCCCAACGCATGGTCGAGTACACACTTGGTTGGCAGCGCGGGGGCCAAAAATGCTGCTGCTATCTTGGCTACCGGGTTTTGGAGACCCTCTTTGTTTTGCTGCAGGATGGCTCCGACTTGCGTGGCTACCATGCCTAATCTACATGTTCTTTGGTAAGTTATTTCGCTATCTCACGATTACCTGGTTGCTTACTTTAGTGCCTGATAGTTTTTGGCATCAACTCGGGCATTGGCTGCATTTAATTTAAACAGCGCAATATTTTTGCTGAATCTCATCGTTATCGAGAAGATTCTGAGCGGTATCATGAAACACAATTTTTCCTTGATCCAAAATATAAGCTCGATCTGAAATCTTCAAAGCCTGCTGCACATTTTGCTCTACTAAGAGGATAGTTAAACCCTGTTGCTTAAGATTGGCAAACAACTCAAACATCTCTTCAACCAAAACAGGCATGATCCCTTCGGATGGCTCATCTAATAAGATAACCTTAGGTTTTCCAATCATCGCTCTAGCAATTGCCAGCATTTGTTGTTCACCACCTGACATAGAGGTACCGTCTTGATGAAGACGCTCTTTAAGACGAGGGAAGGTTTGTGCGATCTCATCAACCATTGCACTCATATCGCCACGATTCTTCTGAGCAATGATGCCAAGCTCAAGATTCTCTTTCACAGTAAGGCCAGGAACAATACGGCGATCCTCTGGCACATAGGCTAATCCAAGATGAAAGCGGGCATGAGCTGGCATATCCAAGAAAGAGGTGCCATCAACAGAGGCAGAGCCTTGGCGCTTTGAGAGTAAGCCCATGAGGGATCGCAAGGTGGTTGTTTTTCCCGCCCCATTGCGCCCCATTAGAGTCACAATTTCTCCTTTATTGACATCAAGAGAGACGCCTTGCAAGACATGGCTTCGGTCATACCAGGCATTTAAGTTTTCAACACGCAACATAGATTGCTTTCGATTTAACCTTGACCCAGGTACACGCGGCGTACCTCAGCGTTATTTTGAATTTCTTCTGGAGTACCTTCGGCCAAGAACTCGCCATGGTGAAGAACAATGATACGTTTGCATAAACCCATAATCAGTTTCATCTTGTGCTCAACTAAAATTACGGTACGCTCATTTGCGAGGGTACGGATAAGATCCATCATGACTAGGGTTTCTTCTGGGGACATTCCAGCAGTAGGTTCATCCAAGAGCAGCAGACTGGGATTGCAAGCCAAAGCCATGGCAATCTCTAGAGCACGTTGTTGGCCGTGGGCCAAATCGCCAGTCTTCTTATTGCGTAAATGTTCAAGATTGACGCGCCGCAGAAGTTGGTCTGCTAATTCGATAGGTTTAGGATAGCTTTGAGCATTACGCAAAAAGTTATAACGTGCTGTTTCCATTTGTGCTGCAACACGGATATTTTCATGGACACTCAATTGCTTAAAAACATTGGTAATCTGAAAACTTTTTGAAATCCCTATGCGGGCAAACTCATATTGCTGCATACCCGTAATATCTTTACCGTTGAATAAAATTTGGCCACTTGTTGGAGGAAAGGCGCCGCTCAGAACATTAAAGAAAGTACTTTTGCCTGCGCCATTAGGGCCAATGATGGCAGTTAAAGTCCCAGGCATAAAGCTTGTGGAAACATTTTGCAATGCCTTGAAGTTGCCAAAGCTTTTGCTGACATTACGGGCTTCAAGAATAGGGGTGTTATGAGCGCTATTCATTACTTTGAATCCTGCTGAACGTGTAATTTGCTTAGAATAGTTCCCCAAATTCCCTTAGGGAAAAATAAGACAAAGAACATAAAGACAATGCCGATCACGGCCATCCAATGTTTTGTAAAGGTCGTGACCACATCTTCAAGGTAAAGCATTACTGCAGCGCCAATAAAAGGCCCAAAGAATGTGCCCATACCACCCAAGATACTCATCATCACTGCCTGTCCCGATTGGAGGTAATGTAAAGAGTCTATGGGTACGATGGAGAGATGCAGGGCACGTAATGAACCTGCTAATCCACAAATGGCTGCAGATAAAACGAATACTAGTAATTTTGTTCGAGCTACATCAAAGCCACAAGCTGATGCACGCTTTTCATTTTCACGAATAGCCTCCATGACTGCACCTAGCGGTGAGTTTAGGATGCGAGAAATAAACCAAATAGCAATTACTACAAAGAAGAGAATGATGTAGTACTTCACTAGGGGGTTTAAAAAATCTACTGGAATGCCCAGGATATTGAAGGTATCGACCCTTACTCCACGTAAACCATTTTCACCGCCAGTCAAACTTTCGGCTTTATAAAATAAGTAGTAAATGATTTGCCCAAGCGCCAAGGTCACCATAGAAAAATAAATTCCTCTGGTACGAATCGCTAAAAAGCCCATGATGAGCCCAGTAATACCGGCGCCAATCACGCCAATCAGAATAGCTGCACCCCATGGCAAGCCATAATGAACAATGCTAATGCCCGTGAGATAGCTACCAGCTCCTAAAAAGGCTGCGTGACCAAATGAGAGTAAGCCCATATAGCCAAAAAGCAGATTAAAGCCCATCGCAAACAAGCCAAAGATCAAGATATTGATTGCTAAGGCTTCATACGGCATGATGAATGGAAAGATTGCCAAGAAAAGCGTGCTAGCCAATACGCGGTGACGTACGACGAGTTGAAAAAATGAATTCATATTGGTCACTGAGTATTAGCCCATCGCTCCAGCTTTACCAAAAAGTCCCTGTGGGCGAATTAATAGCACCACCGCCATAAGGACAAAGATTGAGAGCTCTGAGAGTGAAGGGAAAAAGAGTGAGGTCATGCTGTAGACAATGCCAACCAATAAGCCAGCAAGGACAGCGCCAACTGGGGAACCCATTCCGCCAACAACAGTCACCACAAAAGACTCCGCCAGAATCGGAATACCCATCTCAGGATTTACTGAGCGGGTGGGAGCTGCCAAGATACCAGATAAGCCAGCAATAGCGCAGCCAAGGGCAAATACCAACAACCAAACCTTAGCAATATCTACCCCAAGTACTTTCACAATTTCTTGATCGGCAGCACCTGCTTTGATGATGAGGCCATAACGAGTCTTTTGAATAAAGAACCACACTCCAAAAATAATGACTGCTGTCGCTGCAATTAGAAATAAACGGTATTTTGGAAAATAACCAATGCCCACATTGACAGTGCCTCCAAGTCCTTCAGGCGTGACTGAAGGAAGACCTTCAATTCCAAATGTAACGCGCATTACTTCAATCAATACATAGGAGAGTCCAAATGTGAGTAAGAGCGGGTAGTCAATACCGCGACCGTACAGAGGCCTTACTAAGAAGCGCTCTGTTAATAGTCCTAAGCAGCCAGTCAAGATAGGGGTTAGTAATAAGCTAAACCAAAAGTTTCCAGTGACACCTAAAAAGTAGATTCCCAAAAAGGCACCAACCATGAAGAAAGCACCATGTGCAAAGTTCACTACATTTAGCATGCCAAAAATAAGGCACAAGCCCAAAGCTAAAAGTGCATAAATACTACCTAGGGCAATTCCCGTTAGTAATTGCATACACAAAAGTTCGAATGTCAGACCAGTCATAAATGTACTCAAAAAAACTCCCCTTGACCTAAAGAGATCAGGGGGAGTAGATCAAGGTATTCAGATAAATACCTTGAAGTGATAGCCTTAGGCTTTGTGGCCCAATTCTGCGCAAGAACGCATGTTCTTTTCAGTAGTTGGCTCAATCGTCAAAATATTGAAGACGTCATACTTGTCTTTCATATTTTTGGACTTAGACTCAACGATAATGACGGTCTGAACTGCTTGATGGTCGCACTTGCGATAGTACTCAGGACCTTTGTACCAATCGTACTTCAGGTTTTCCATGGCAGTAACCACTTTCATGGTCTCAGTTGACTTGGCGATCTTGACGGATGCGAGAACACTCTTAACACCAGCATAGCCTAGTGCGCCGTAATCGGAGGGTACTGAGCCGTTATACATTTTCCGGAATGCATCGTTAAATGCTTTAGCAGTTGGAATGCGATCTTCAAGGCCCCAATAATAAGATGTTCCACCAATGATGCCTTCAAATGCCTCTGGACCACCAGCTAGACGTGCGGTGTAAAGCAAAACAGGTGCCATAATTTTCATACTCGACTTTAGGCCAAAGTCAGTACATTGTTTGGCGGCATTGACTAGATCGCGACCGAAGTTACAAAGCACCAAAATATCTGGGTTTAATGCTTTAATGCGCGGCAAGAAAGCAGAGTAATCAGAAGCACCCAATGGATGGCGAATATCCGCTAGCGTAGTGGCACCCATTTCTTTTCCAGCACGCTCAAATGCGCGTACCATCTCATGGCCGTAAGCATAGTCAGCAGTTAGGAACACAATCTTTTTACCAAAGCGTGGAATAGAGTAGCGAGCTAGTGCACCCGCAGTCATGGTTGGGTTTAATGCTTCGTGGAAGGTATATACACTCCAGTCTTTTGCTTCATTAATAGCGTCTGATTGACTGATGGAGTTAAAAAGAATCTTACGTTCTTTGCAGACTGCATTGATGGAGAGTTGAGTGGCCGCTGACAGAGAGCCCACAACGTAATTCACCTTATCTTTTTCAATTAACTCTAGAGTACGAGTCGCAGCTTCACCTGGATTTAGTTTGTCATCTCGCACCAACAGTTCTGCTTTACGACCATTAAAGCCACCTGCATCGTTAAATTCTTTGATAGCCAATTCTGCAGCTTTGACTTGATCTTGCGCCTCCGCAGAGAAAGGCCCCGTAAGCGGAACTGGAAAGCCGATCTTGATTGTGTCAGCCTGGGCATTAGCAACGTTTAACCAAAGAGGAGTGCTTGCTACAGTAGCCCCGCCGATTAAAACTTTTCTTCTTGTTTGATTCGTTACTTTTTGTTTCATGGTGGTCTCCTCCATATAAAACTTTGTTTAAATAAGAATACTTTTTTATGCTCTAAATATTAACTGAATGAGCCAATTAATGGCTAGATTCTGGTACCGCTTTCCCTTGGGCTAATAATTCACTAATATCAATCGCTGTTTCTGCCATCACTGTATCTGCGTTTCGCTTCATATTTTCGCTATTTGAGCTGCCTTTACTACCTTGAGCCTGCATATAGCGGCCTAAATATTGGGCTCTAGCGACCACCTGCTGCCCAAGCTTCAGACGCTCATTTTCATAGGCTTTTAATGCCTGCGGAGTCGCGCCTAACTCAGAAATATATTGAGCAATCACAATTGCCTCATCACCTGCTTTAGTAACACCCATACCTACATGGGGTCTGCCAACAAATGCTGCATCACCCATCAAGGCAATTCTCCCAAACACAATTTGTTCGGAGCGCACATCATAGATTGCCTGTAAAAATGGGGCTGCTGTCTTCTCAAGGATCTCGGCATATTGAGGAGCTAGGATTTCTTGGGCTTTTTGACGCATCTTGGCAATCTGTTTTGAAGAGACCTTAAAAGGCGGAATGCCAGTCGGATAGTGTTGACCTTCATCATCGGTTAAAAGGCTGACAAGCTCATCATGTTCAGAGGCAGGGCGGTACCAAACAAAGTTATATCTTCGCTTGCCTGGCCGGGTATCGTTACCTGAACCGGCTACTGGATACCCAAGCATTTGTTCTCCATTGGGAAGACAAAAACCAAAGTGATTGAATAAAGTATCTAAGGTGTTGGCAGAAAGGCATGCTTCGTCACAGACACCACGCCAAGCAATATAACCAGCATACTCGGGTTGAATATTGGGCGCAACTTGCGCTCTAACACTTGAGCGGATACCGTCCGATGCAATTAATAACTCTGCCTTGTATTGAGTGCCATCTTCACAGTTGACACACACCATATCGGCATCTTGATTCACAGTTGTAACAGTCTTGCCTTGAAGGTAACGTTCGCTAGGAAAACTTTCTTTTAGCATGTGATACAAACGACTCCATGAAGTAAGTACCTGGGGTAATTCCATTTCGCCAAGACTTTGACCATCAGCGCCAAGGGTCACCCGCTTATTAACTAGTACGCCAAGGGTGTCATCTACAGCAATTCCAGCAGCCCGAAGTGCTGTGGCTAATGCATCGTGCGTCACTATTCCGGCACCCCTGCCATCAAGAGATCCAATCGCTTTTTCTAATAAGGTGACATCATGGCCTTGACGTAGCAATATATTGGCTACAAACAAGCCTCCAAGTGATCCACCGACTACTAAAATGTTTGCCATGGAATTTTTCTTACGCTGCCTTGGCATCTAGGGCAGCTTTTTCTTCTGCCGGATAGTTCAGCTCAATTACTACTCCATTGGGATCATCTAAAAAGATCTGATGCAACTTGAGGACTGGTACAGTTCGCTCGCGATAGGGGATATTGAGAGATTTTAGGAGTGCAATTTTTTTTTCAAGGCCCTTGGCAAAGAAAGCAATGTGGTCAACCGCCCCGGATCCGTACAAAGAGGCAGGGTCGCGCTCTCCAAGGTATTTCTTTAGGCCATTGGGATCATTCTTATCAATCGCGATCAGATGGAGAACGGCATTAGCCCAGCTATTTTCATCACCGTTGTAGAGCCAAACACCAGGAAAAGGAAACTCTGGTCTAGGTCCAACAGTTAAGCCTAACAACTTGCTAAAGAACTCTGTAGTTTTTTCAATTTCAAGGCTACGAATAGAGAAATGATTGAGACTTAAGTTTGACATATCGACCTTTAGAATTAAGTAAAAAGAGATTTAGCGGAATGAAGATAAGACTGAACACGATCGCGAATAATTTCTTGTTCAGTATTTGGACTTTCAACAGCATAGATCGCTTGACCATAGATCCAGCGGCGCATCCCAATATAAAAGACGCCGCCATGCAAGCCCATCAGAAATTCTAGTTCACGTTGTGTGGGCTTAGTGGTGGTTGACCTCCCGCAATACTTACGAGTTTCTCGGATCAGCCTTGGCAATAAGCGGGAGCGCAAGAGTTCGAAGAAACGATCGCTAATAGAATGATCGCTCAAGCCTGAGAAAATCAAAATTCGCACAAAGTCATACGTTAAGACTGTGTTGGAATAATCTACATAAAAAGCATTGAACTTTTCCTCTGGTGTAAGTGATTTATCATCCAGTAGATCTTCCCATTCTGGCTTCCAACGAGATTCAAATACCTCTTTGTAGACTTCTTGAATAAGAGCGTCTTTAGTGGGAAAGTAGTGATAGAGCAGGGTATGCGTAACGCCCAATTCTTTAGTCAGATTTCTGAGTTGGCCATCCACACCATACTTAGCAAAAAACTGAATAGCACGATCTAATATTTGACGTTTGCGCTCCACAGTACTCATCCTTCGCCTGATTGGCACAACGGAATCCACCGAATTTTCGGCTTGATTTGGGATGGAAATGCTATCTTCAGTAAAACGCATGGTTTCTCAGGGTTTATCCGAATTTGGACTTATTGACCAAAAGTTAAATAATGGTACATTGTTGAACGATTGGTCGATAAGACTCTATTCGTACAAACCCCAAGGAGAGCAAATGGAACTGAATGGCGAGCAACTCATAGCCGCTCCAATCCCGGATGTCTGGAGGGGTTTGAATGACATCGATGTGCTTTCTAGGTCCATTCCGGGCTGCGAAGAAATCAGTCGAATTTCCCCAGAGGAGGTTCACGCCAAGGTAATGTTCAAGATCGGACCTGTCAGAGCCCGTTTCTCGGGCAAATTACTTCTGAGCGACATCATTCCTGATCATTCTTGTTCCATGGCCTTTGAAGGCTCTGGCGGTGCCGCTGGTTTTGCCAAAGGCAAGTCACGTGTTGAACTAAAACAAGCTGAGGGCGGTACTTTGGTTACTTACACCACTGAAGCTTCGATTGGTGGAAAGTTAGGTCAAATTGGCGGGCGCTTAATCAGCGCCTCAGCAAAAAAGATTGCAGATGATTTTTTTCAGAAATTTGCAAAAGAATTAGGCGGGGAAACAGAGGCGCTTGAGTCTGGCTCTGGCAGTGAGTAGAAGGTATTTAAAAAGATAAATCAGTGGTGGAGGAGACGACATGAAAGCTGCAGCATTTGATTATGTAAAGCCACAGGCCTTACCCGAAGCTCTATCTCTATTGTCGGAGGCAGGTGAGGATGCGCGTTTAATTGCGGGCGGTCAGACTTTGCTTGCCACATTAAATATGCGTCTTTCAGAGCCAAGCATATTAATTGATATCACTGATATTGCAGAGCTCAAAGGTATCAGCCTGAATGGTGATCAACTCAGAATTGGAGCGCTAGTTACTCATACTGAAATTGAAGATTCAGAATTGATTACTAAGCATGCACCACTTTTAAAAGCTGCTGCACCTCATATTGCCCATCGTGCAATTCGTAATTTAGGCACATGGGGTGGCTCATTGGCATACGGTGATCCAGCAGCAGAATGGCCAGCATGTAGTTTGACTTTAAATGCTGTGATGATTATTCATGGGCCTGCAGGCGAGCGCCGTATTTCTGCCCAAGATTTTTTCATTGATCTTTATACAACCTCACTGGAGCCAGATGAGATTCTGGTGGCAACTGAAATTCCAGTGGCTAGTAACGATCAAGTTTTTTATTTTCATGAGCTATCAAGAAGGCATGGAGACTATGCAGTTGCTGGTTTAGCAGCGGTGGCAAAAAAGCAGGGAGATATTTTAAGCGAGTGTGCTTTTACCTTCTTTTCTGTGGGCGCAACACCGGTAATGGCTACGAGCGCGCAAAACATAGTTGATGGTCAAAAGCTTGATGAAGCCTTGATTGCCAAAGCAGTTGCCGCAGCGCGTTCTGAGATCGAAGCGATTGCTGATATTACTAATAGTGCAGAAGCCAAACAACACCTCATCGGTGTTTTGCTTGAGCGTGGCCTGAAGCACCTCATTTCCTGAAATACGTCAGAAAAGAATGTGGAGATTTTGATGAGTATTAAGAAAAAAATTGCAATGACTGTCAATGGCGTATCTGTAAAAGCTGAGATAGAGCCGCGCACCCATTTAGTAGATTTTTTGCGTGAAGAATTGCATTTAAAGGGGCCCCATCTGGGTTGCGAACAAGGTGCTTGTGGTGCTTGTACTGTGAAAGTAAATGGTCAAATCATTCGTGGTTGTTTGTATCTAGCGATTCAGGCCGATGGTTGTGAGGTTGAGACAATCGAAGGTCTCACGAAGACTGGTGCCTTATCAGATCTTCAGGAGTCATTCATGCGACACAACGCCATGCAATGTGGATTTTGCTCTTCTGGAATGTTACTTGCCGCCGCTGAATTGATTGAAGAAAGACCAAAAGCAACGCGTGAAGAGGTGCGTGAATGGATCTCCGGAAATTATTGTCGTTGCACGGGATATCACTCTATTGTGGACGCTATCGTTGATGTATTAGATGCGCGTTCTAAGGGTCAAAAAATTAAACCTGTTGTTGCCCACGCTTAATCAATTTAGGAAACCGCAATATGAATAAGCCTAGCGATTTAAAGGGACTGGTACTCGATCCAGTGACTAATGATCAGCGTTACATTGGAAATAGCGAGCCAAGGCATAGTGCTCGTCGCCTCTTAGAAGGTCAGGGAACCTATATCGATGATATTAAGTTGCCCCGCATGGGACATGTTGTCTACTGGCGCTCTCCTGTGGCACACATGAAGATTGGCAAGATCCACAAGGAAGAAGCTAGCAAGATGCCTGGTGTGCTCGCCGTGGTTGATGGTGTGGAAATGGCAAAAATTTGCAAGCCTTGGGTGGCAACTTTAGGTCACTTAGCGGGTATGAAGTCTGCACCCCAATATGCATTAGCAATTGATCGAGCCTGTTGGCAAGGTGAGCCTGTAGTTGCAGTGGTAGCCGAAACGAGAGCGCAAGCTGAGGATGCCTTGCAATTGGTTGATGTCGAGTGGGAAGAATTGCCTGCCGTGGTTTCCATGGAGACCGCCCTAGATCCACAGACAGCTTTAATTCATCCGGAGCTTGGCGATAATTTATGTTTCACCCGTAGCTTGGATGTGGGCAATGTAGATGAGGTGTTTGCCAGTGCTGATGTAGTCGCTGAGGCTACTTTTGGTTTTGGTCGTCATACCGGGGTTACCTTGGAGCCTCGTTGTCAAATTGCAGATTACAACCCAGGTGAGCGTCGCTTAACGGTGTATCACTCGCAGCAAGCACCGCACATGATGCAAGATTTGTATTGCCGTCAATTTGGATTATCAGAATCGGACGTACATGTTATCTGCAAGGATGTGGGTGGGTCCTTTGGAATTAAAGTGCACGCTTACCCAGACGATTTTGCAACGGTGGGATTAGCGATGATGCTTGAGCGTCCAGTCAAGTTTGTAGCTGATCGACTTGAATCCTTCACTAGTGATATTCATGCCCGTGAACATCGCATTAAGGGCCGTATTGCCGCTAACAAGGCGGGCGATATATTGGCCTTTGAGATCGATGATTTAACGGCAATCGGTCCTTACTCTATGTTTCCCCGAACTAGTGCTATTGAGGGTAATCAGGTAGTTAATTTGGTAGGTGGACCCTATAAGCATCAACACTATCGTGCCAAGCTGAACGTGGTATTTCAGAATAAAACTCCTACTTGTCAATATCGAGGAGTAGGACATCCCATTGCGTGTGCTGTCACTGAGGGCTTAGTTGACTTAGCGGCTCAAAAATTGCAGATGGACCCATTGGAGTTTAGAAAGCGCAATGTGATTCCAGATGATGCTTATCCATGCTCAGGAATCTCTGGAATTAAATTGGAAGTTCTATCGCACGAGCAATGCTTGCGTACTATTGAAAAGATGATGGATTATTCTGCTTTACGTAAAGAACAAGAGCAGTTACGAAAGCAGGGCATCTATCGCGGTATTGGCTTTGCAACACTGATTGAGTTAACCAATCCAAGTCCTGCATTTTATGGTGTTGGTGGTGCGCGCATTGCTTCGCAAGATGGGGCATCAGTACGTCTGGATCCAAGTGGCGTGGTGTCTGTCTTGGTTGGTGTAGGTGAGCAGGGGCAAGGTACTGAAGGAATTTATGCCCAAATTGCTGCTGATGCAGTGGGCGTCTCTATTAATCAAGTGCGCATTGTTACTGGTGATACCGATGTAACGCCTTATGGTGGTGGAACATGGGCATCTCGAGGTGCTGGTGTTGGTGGCGAAGCAGTACTGCTGGCATGCCAAGCATTACAAGAAAATATTCTTAAATTAGCTGGTGCAATTTTGAATCGACCCGTAACGGATTTGTCAGTGCGAAGAGGTAATGTACTAGATAAGGCAAGTGGAGAACAACTATTACCCTTTAGCGAGATTGGGCGAATTGGTTACTTCCGAACCGATACCTTGCCACCAGGTTTTTCAGCGGATCTGATGGTGACACGTCATTACACGCAGAAAGACTATCCATTTATCTTTACCAATGGCGTTCAAGCTTCATATGTAGAAGTAGATCCTGAAACTGGCTTTGTTAAATTGCTTAAGCATTGGGCCGTTGAGGATTGTGGACGAGTACTCAATCCCATGTTAGTTGATGAACAAGTTCGCGGAGCAATCGTGCAAGGAATTGGGGGTGTTTTGTTTGAAGAATGTTTGTATGACGATAGTGGCTTACTGCGCAATGGCAGCATGGCAGACTATTTAGTGCCCATGGCTAATGAAATGCCCGATATTGAGGTGGCTCACGTAGAAACCCCCACTCAATCATCCAAGTTGGGTGCAAAGGGCGCGGGTGAGGCTGGTACTGCGGGTGCACCGGGTGCGGTCCAAAATGCAATTAATGATGCCCTGGCACCATTCAATGTAAACGTCTTTGATCAGCCAATTACTTGTGAAAAGATCCTGCGTGCACTGAAAAAGATTTAGTCTTGAGTCTAGAACTTGTTTTCTTGGTGCATACCCCATCCTCATAGAAGCTTGGCATCCTGTGATACCAAGTTCTTAAGGGTCTTTATAGAATGACTCCATAATGAACTTGAAACGGTATCGAAGATATGTCCACATTAAAAAGTAAAACAGCTCTGATAACAGGTTCGACTAGCGGTATTGGTTTAGGAATGGCGATTGGGTAGCGCAATAACTTCTAAGTGCGCACTTCGTACCGCCATACAGCTGAGCAATTTACTCGTCTGTAATTTTTCTATCAGTAATAATCTTGCCCCAGGTGGCAGATTGACTAGCAATATATTTAGCGAGATCTTCACGGCTACTAGGATTTGGAGTTAAGCCATGCTCGGCTAATTGCTTATTAGTTGCTTTGTCATTCAGCACGGCTACTAAGGCTTTGTTCCACTTTTCAACAATGACATCAGGTGTTTTTCCGGGCGCAACAAAGGCATACCAATTCACAGCATCAAAGCCAGGATAACCAGATTCAGCGATCGTCGGAACATTTGGCAGTGTAGGTGCACGCTTTAAGCCAGTCGTTGCAATTGGAATGAGCTTCCCATTCTTGATGTAAGGATCAGCGGTAGCCAAAGCCGAGTAATAGGACGAGACACGTCCCCCAAGGAGGTCAACCATAGCAGGACTACCGCCTTTATAAGGAACGTGGACGGTGTCAATATCGGCGCGTACGTTTAAGAGTTCACCTTGAAGGTGAGAAGCAGAACCGCTACCTGTAGAAGCAAAGGTTATCTTGCCAGGATTTTTCTTGGCCATAGCAACATATTCTTTGAAATTCTTCACGCCTAATTCTGGGATAACTACCAAAACATTGGGGAAGGTAACGCCCATCGTGATGGGTGCTAAATCCTTTTGAGGATCATAGGGAAGTTTCATCAGATGTGGTGCAATTGAAAGCGGTCCAATAGAGCCAAATAAAATAACTGATCCATCAGGAGTCGCATTGGCAGTATAAGCATGCGCAATATTGCCGCCAGCTCCCGGCTTGTTATCAACGATGACATTTTGCCCAAGGTCTTCGCTAAGCTTTTTCGCAATTAGGCGGGCAGCGCTATCAGCTGAGCCTCCAGGAGCGAAGCCAACCACGATCGTGATCGTTTTCTTTGGCGGAAATTCCTGAGCATGAGCTTGCCCTAGGCAGCCTAGGATAGCGAGACTAAATACAACAATCGCTTTATACAGATGATTTACTCGCATATTGGTATCTCGAACTTTTAATTTTATGATTGGCATGGTGCTGAATGTAGTTTATCTACTTTTCCAGCCATTAATAGCTGACTTGGGAGCGTGCGGCCGATTAAAGACTGTAGATCTTTAGAACAGGCTAAAAGGGTATCAATATCAATTTGAGTATCAAAGCCCATGAGGTCAAACATATGGACCATTTCTTCAGTGCAGATATTGCCGGTTGCTCCAGGGGCATATGGACAGCCTCCTAAGCCACCGAGTGAGGAGTCAAAGCGATCTATTCCACTATTGACTGCGGCTAGCGCATTGGCCAGACCCATCCCTCTGGTATTGTGAAAATGGAGAGTCCACTGTAACTGTGGGTACTTCGCTTGTGCAGCCTCACAGACAGCCTGGACTTGGGCGGGATTCGCCATACCAGTAGTGTCGCAAATAGTGATCCCTCTGACGCCCACTGCTGCAAAACGGTCAATCCAGTACATCAGATCATCAAGTGAAGTGATGCCTGACATGGGGCATCCAAAGCTAGTGGATAAGGAGATATTAGCGGGGATTTTATTAGCGTGCGCTAAATTAATCACTGAGCTTAAGGCAATAAAAGAATCTTCACGAGTCATTTTGAGGTTAGCTTTATTGTGTACTTCGCTCACAGACATGACTAAATTAAATTCATCTACGCCAACACTAATGGCACGCTCAGCACCTTTGAGGTTTGGAATGAGTACCGTGTATTCGACACCCGGAACTCGTTCAATACCTTTCATGACCGCTTCAGCATCAGCGAGCATCGGAATTGCCTTAGGGCTAGTAAAAGAACTCACTTCAATCTTGGCATAACCAGCACGGCTTAAGCGATTAATCAGAGCAATCTTTTCTTCGGTTGCAATAAAGGAGTTTTCTGCTTGAAAGCCATCCCGGGTCACTACCTCTTGAATATAGAGTCTTCTTGGTGCTTTTGAGGGTTGGCTACTTGTCATAATGCCTCATCATAAGTCTGTTTTGATGCCCTAAATTGGGCTTAATGCCTATTTTAAGTAAGAAATCCATTTTTACCTCAGATCATACAAAGTTAGCGGAATCGTTTATAGTTACTCCGAATTCTTATATAAAGGAGATCCTTTCATGGCTTCAATTTTCACTTCATTAGGGCGCACAGTATTTGCTGGTTTTGTGCTCCTCTTCATCATTATCTTGGCTTTTGGCAATAACTTTGCTTCTGCTGAATTGCCTTTCATTTTCCGTTGGTTACACGTGATGTGTGGTGTGATGTGGATTGGTTTGCTTTGGTACTTTAACTTTGTCCAAATTCCATCGATGCCAAAAATCCCTGACGAGCAAAAACCAGCAATCAGTAAGGTAATTGCCCCTGCTGCTTTATTTTGGTTTCGTTATGCGGCCTTATTTACCGTGTTGACAGGTTTGATTGTGGCGGCATTGAGCGGTTACTTGCACCAAGCCTTTACATTGCAAGCGCCATTCCGTGCAATTGGTTTAGGTATGTGGATTGCTCTCATTATGGCTTTCAACGTTTGGTTCATTATTTGGCCAAACCAAAAGCGTGCCTTAGGCATTGTGACTGTTGAAGCTGATGTAAAAGCTAAATCTGCACGTGTAGCGATGTTGACTTCTCGTTTGAACACATTACTTTCAGTACCAATGTTGTTCTTGATGAGTGCACAATCTCACAACACTTCTTGGTTTGTGATCGTTTCATAAATCACTAAGCAGAGTTATTCTCCGATTGTAAAAAGGCCCGTTCATAGCGGGCCTTTTTGTTTTTTGTGAGCCAAAGCATAAGCATATTTGTGCCGCGGCGGAGGATTTATCCCAGTATGGGAGGTAACTCTTTGGTAAGTGCAGCGCGCTGTGCGGTAGCAGATCCCATCAGGGCAAAGCCCAGTAATTTGCCATCAGAAGATTCAAAGCGCGCTTCCACGCCACCGTCAACCATCGTCGTTTTCCAGTTCCCAGAAGCACCTTTAGCTGGGGGAGAAACTACAGTAGGTAAGGCGGGAGTCTTCACCATGACGGGCATTGCTGGATAATTGACAGCAGTTGTCTGGCCGATTAAGGTTGGGGCTAGAGCTCTAGCGGCTTGCATGATTGGCATGACGTAGGGCAGCACTAAACCATCTACTTCAGCGCAATCACCAATGGCGTAGATATTTTTTTGACTAGTCTCGAGTTCACGATTGACCACAATTCCTACGTTAGTTCGTATGCCAGCAGATTTTGCTAAATCTAATCTTGGTTTTAAACCTACCGCTGACAGCACTACATCGCTTATCAAGCGAGTGCCATTAGCAAGGGTAATTTCAAGGGCATCATTATTGTGGTCGATGCTTTGCAGGGTAGTAGCAAAGTGCCAGCGAACGCCAATATCACTCAATTTTTCTTGCAGCACAGTTGCAGCCTCTGCAGGCAATAAGCGTCCTAAAACTTGAGGTGCCAAATCTATGACATCTACTTCATATCCGCCCGCAATCAGATCATTTGCGAACTCACAACCAATTAATCCAGCACCGATGATAGCCACTCTTTTTTTACCATCAATGAGCTGGCGAAATTTAGCGTAATCTTCTAAGTCATTCACGATAATGACTTCATTAGCCGCATCACCTTGCAGCGGTAAGCGGATTTGGTCAGCACCCAATGCAAGAACTAATTTGCCGTAAGGAAATGAGCCTTGGTTGGTGCTAATACTATGTCCATTTGTATCAATTGCATTTACTTCTGTATGCGACAGAATAGAAATTTCGAATTGAGTAGCCATACCCTCTTCTGGCGTGGATACTAACTGTGCAGCATCCTTTTTGCTTGCGAGGGCGGTAGAAAGCATCGGTTTAGAGTAAAAGTAACCAGGCTCTTTGGTGATGAGGGTGATAGGTATCGATTTATCTAATTTTCGAATTTCACGAATTACGGTGTATCCTGCCAAGCCACTACCAATGAGGGTGATGGTTTGGGGTGCTACTGTTTTTTGGTCCAAAGCTGGGCTCCCCGGTAAGGCCTTATGAGACGAATGGTTTAACTTACTTGAACCATTTCAAAGTCAGATTTTGCAACTCCACAATCTGGACATTCCCAACTTTCCGGGATATCAGCCCAGAGTGTTCCAGGAGCGATACCATCTTCAGGCAAGCCTTTTGATTCATCATAAATAAAACCACATACGATACATTGCCAAGTTTTCATGGTTTTTCCTTAAAAGATATTCAATTTTAAATTTAATTGCGCTTTACTGCTCAGTGGACCGCAGATACCTTAGTTATCTTTTCTACGTGAGCTAATTTTTTTCCTCTTGAATCAATAGCGAAACGATCTTTTGGCCAAGTATTTATGCTTACTTAATGATTGAGATGAGTGCGCCTAATCCATTTATCAGTCCAATGAATAGTAATGATATTATTAATCTAATAAATCGATAAAGAGAGCCTATGGCCTATTTACCTTCGCTAAGACAGTTAAGTTACTTAGTGGCCCTAGCTAAGGAGCTAAATTTCACCCGCGCAGCCGAAACTTGCTTTGTGGGGCAATCGACTTTGAGCGCTGGATTAAAGGAGCTTGAAGAAAGTCTTGGGGTTCAGCTGTTTGAACGCGATCGTCAAAATGTCTCCATTACTCCTGCGGGCCTTGAGGTATTAGGGCGCGCTAAGACTATTTTGGCGGCCTCTGAAGATTTAGTTCAGCGTTCTGAGTCCCTTGGAAAGCCGATGTCGGCAACGATTCGCTTGGGAGTCATTCCAACTATTGCACCCTTTCTCTTGCCTTTAGTGATGCCCAAGATTCGCAAGCGTTTTCCGGATCTGAAAATTACTTTGCGAGAGGATTTAACCGCAAACCTTTTATCAAGACTTGCAGATCATCAATTAGACTTTGCTTTAATTGCTTTACCTTATGATCTGGGTAATTTACTCGTAAAAGAATTATTCAATGATGAATTTTACTTGGTTGCTAAAAGTAATGACCCAGCTTTGAAGGCTAAAGAAATTACTTTGCCGATTAAGATGGCCGATCGTTTATTGCTACTGGAGGAGGGTCATTGCATACGAGAACATAGTATGCAGGCCTGTAAAAAATCTGATATTCGTAATGCTGATGGCTATGAGGCTACTAGCTTATTGACTCTCATTCAGATGGTGGAGTCTGGCTTGGGAATAGCGCTCTTACCTGAGATGGCAATTAAGGGCGGCCTACTTCATAATTCCGACTTAGTGTCTCGTCCACTGGCTGCACCTGCCCCTAAAAGGGTGATTGCTTTGGTTGCTAGAGCATCTACTGCACATCAAGAAGAATTTTTAGCGCTCTCTAGCTGTATTGAAGAATGTTCTGGGAATAGCTCGGCGATAAAGCATCCACAAAAGCTTTCCTAGGCTCACCTTATACTTCCCCCTAAGGTTTATTAAAGTCTCGTATTCAAATCATTATCAGTAAATAGAAAGAACCACATGTCCGGCAAAGAAATTATGTTTACCTCCGTCAATCTTGGCGCAATTCAATTAAAAAATCGCTTAGTAATGGCACCCCTCACTAGGATGCGAGCAGTGACTGGGCATGTACCCAATCCTTTAGCGAAAACCTACTATGCTCAGCGTGCGAGTGCTGGTCTCATTATTACTGAAGCAACGCAAATTTCACCCATTGGCATGGGCTATCCTGCCACTCCTGGTATTTACACAGCTGAGCAGACCGCAGCGTGGAAAGAAATTGTTGAGGCTGTTCATGCCAAGGGTGGGTCTATCGTTTCGCAGCTGTGGCATGTTGGACGCATCTCTCATTCATCATTGCATCCTGAGCACGGCGCTCCAGAGGCTCCGTCTGCAATTCTTCCTGCCGGACAAACATATGGTGCCGATTGGCAGCTCTATGATTACGAGGTACCAAAAGCGATGAGCATTGAAGATATTGCTCGCTTGCTCAAGGAGTATGAATCAGCTGCTCAAAATGCTAAAGCAGCGGGCTTTGATGGGGTTGAGATTCATGCAGCCAATGGTTATTTACTGGACCAATTTTTACAAGACAAAACCAATCAACGTGAGGATCAATACGGCGGTTCGATTGAAAATCGTTTACGCATCTTGGGGGAAGTGATTGAGGCTGTTGCAACAGTATTTCCTAGCGATCGGATTGGTCTTCGTCTCTCTCCTTATGGCACCTTCAATGATATTAGCGATAGTGATCCAATAGCTTTATTTAATGCTGTGATTCAAAAATTGAATGGCTACCACTTAGCCTATTTGCACATGATTGAACCACGCTCTACTAGTGCGGGTGGAGGTGATCAAGTCTTTGAAGATGCGCCGATAACCTCAGAAATATTCCGGGCCGCTTATCAAGGCAAATTTATCACTGCTGGAGGTTACGATCAGGCAATGGGAGAGAAGGTTTTAGAGGATGGCTTAGCCGATGCAGTCGCTTACGGACGTTTATATATTTCTAATCCAGATTTGGCTGAGCGGTTTCAGCAGAATGCAGCCCTCAATCCGTATGACCGTGCTAGCTTTTATGGTGGTCAAGAAGTTGGATATATAGATTACCCAACCCTATAAGAATCTATTCCTGCGTATTGCAGAACCTAAGGCCTCTTTCTTAAGTGAGTAGAGGCCTTATTTTTTATCCTCTGGATCTTTCAGAAGGTCATAATGATTCGCGACAAGAAGCAATGCAATAGATGCGCAACCCATTGCAAAGAACTGCCATTGATGAAGTATGGCGGTTCCAACAACAGTCATTAATATAGTCCAGCCAATAGCCATCTTTGCTTTTTTAGTGAGCGGTTTCATTCAGATCAATCCTTAAGCTTGCGCTTTAATCTTATTTAACATGCGACGAAGTGTATCGTCTTTCAAGATGTAATGTTGCCATAAGCCAGCCAAAGCATGTATGCCAATTAAGAAATACAGCGAGTTTCCTAAGAATTCATGAATTCCTTCTACTGTCTTTTTCATCTCTGGATTTGGCGTAACTAGCTGTGGCCATACCAATCCAAAGAAGTGAATTTCTTTGCCACCATACTGAAAATAAAGTATGCCAAATATAGGTGATATCAATAGCAGGGCATACATTAGCCAATGCATTGTTTTGGCCAAAGATATGAATAAGAGTTTTGGGTGTATGGGTTTAGGAACGCCATAAATTAAGCGGATCATCAGTCGGATAGCCATCGCTATGAAAATGAGTTGTCCAAAGACGCCATGAACAGTTTTACAAAGTTCGCGTGGCTCGCTTCCCTTGGGGAATTGCCCTTTTAATTCAATGGCAATGAATGCAGCGATTACTAGGAGAAAAACAAACCAATGTAGGAAGATGGAGGCGGGGTGATAGTGTTTTGTTTGCATATATTTAACAATGAGAATGATTATCAAATATAAATGATAATTATTCTCATTGTCAATACAAGCTATGGGGTCAATTGAGCCCTTAAACCGGGAAAAATAGCGGGTAAGCCCTAATTATTGAGTCTGACTTTAGCGCTGAGCTCGTTTGCAGCCCCTCTTTTATCCACTTGCGAGAGTCGGAGCGCTTCAAGCTCAAAGTCCGTCTGTCCTGGATGAAATTCATCATCATTTCGAAGGTCAATGACATAAGTCCAGATGAGTTCACGACCGCGGTTCTTATAAACATCTACTACTCTTTTCATATGTATGGCCTATTTAGTGATGTTTGAAGATGCGGGCAATTGAGATTTTAAAGATTCTTGGAGGGTAATTAAATTCTTAGGTTCAATACGAATAATGCCACCTCTAGGGCTATCAATGTCAGCAATCAAGAAAAAAGAGACTGCAATAACAAAGGGGAAAATGAGAAATAAACCAATGTTCTTTTTGAAATTACGTGCACCAAAACCTACGATCAGGTTGGCGCAGATAGCGATGCTAGCCATTAGGGCCCAGGCAGTGTTAGGGATACGATTCCACCATGCAGCTTGAACATATCCTTGAGAATTCAAAACATCATTCATGCCAGATACCACTAAAGCCATCACAGGCGTATGTGTGGAACGAGCATGTGGAAGAATTTCATTCCATAAAGCATTCTGTAATTCATCAGTCTTTTGCCGAATGTTGACTACTATCTCTGATGGTTGTTTAGAATAAAACAAAATACGTTGATCTAAATATTGATTCAGTAAATCTTTTGTTTTAGCTGCTGAGCTGGCAGGTAAGAAGTCAGCTCTGAGGTACTCGGTACCGATTGCATTGGCTTCTCCTTCTTCTAAAATTTCTCGTTGATCATGGCGGTCAATTGCCATCGAGAAAGTAAAACCAATAATTAAAGCGAGGAGGGTGAGGGTTGCCGTTTGAATAACGCCCAAGTCTTGTGAGGTCTCACTATCTTTCGTACGATAGCGGCTCAGATAGGCATTACCAAACCAAACCGCGAGTGAAAACACGACAAAGGAAACCCCAAAGAGGATGAGGGGGTGGTTGAGTAAGTATTTAATTTAAAAAGTTCCTGGGTACAAAATATCAGTCGTTACATTTTGAATATCACGATGACCGACGTGTGCCATCGTGATGTCTAATTCATTTTGGATGATATCAAGACACTTGGTAACGCCAGCCTCACCCATGGCACCTAAGCCATAAAGAAAGGGGCGTCCAATCATCGTGCCGCGAGCACCAAGTGCCCAAGCCTTCAGAACATCTTGACCAGAGCGTATACCGCCATCCATCCAGACTTCAATATCCTTACCTACTGCGTTTACGATGCCGGGAAGAGCAGCAATGCTAGAAACGGCACCATCCAACTGACGCCCACCATGGTTGGAGACTATCAAAGCATCGGCACCAGTGTTAGCCGCAAGTCGAGCATCTTCTTCATCCAAAATGCCTTTGATGATGAGCTTGCCACCCCAGAGTTTTTTAATCCACTCAACATCTGCCCAACTTAAGCCTGGATCAAATTGCTCGGCCGTCCAGGACGATAGAGAGGACATGTCGCCAACTCCCGATGCGTGACCTACGATATTGCGAAAGGTTCTGCGAGGGGTTATCATCATTCCCATGCACCAGCGTGGTTTCGTGGCCATATTGATCATATTGGCGATAGTCAGTTTGGGTGGAGCGGTTAAACCATTCTTTATATCTTTATGGCGTTGCCCTAGAATTTGCAGATCCAGAGTTAGGACGAGCGCAGAGCATTTGGCAGCTTTGGCGCGCTCAATCAGGCGCTCAATAAATCCGCGATCCTTCATGACATAGAGCTGAAACCAAAATGGTTTGGTGGTGCGTTCAGCGACATCTTCAATTGAGCAGATACTCATCGTAGACAAGCAAAAGGGCACACCAAATTTTTCTGCAGCTATGGCAGCCAGAATTTCGCCATCAGCATGTTGCATGCCGGTCAGGCCAGTTGGGGCCAGTGCAACGGGCATAATGACTTCTTGACCAACCATGGTGGTTTTGGTTGTGCGGTTATTCATATCAACGGCAACGCGCTGGCGGAATTTTATTTTTTGAAAATCAGATTCGTTGGCGCGGTAGGTAGACTCAGTCCAAGAGCCAGAATCAGCATAGTCATAAAACATCTTGGGAGTACGTTTTTTATGAAGTACTCGTAAGTCTTCAATATTGGTGATGATTGCCACTATGTATCCTTCTATTTATGGAACATGACAGTATTTACGCTCTATCTTAGCAATACGCAGCATTTGTTTCTACAATGCTATGGTATCCCTTGCTTGGGCCCCTAGAATACCCATTTGCCCTTGAACACCCTTAATGTCCCAGCTTAAGCTTTCGACTGTTTTCTACTTATTAATAGCTACTGCCTTATGGGCTGGTAACGCTGTTTCTGGACGTGCGCTGGTAGGTAGTGTTTCTCCTATTACCTTAAGCGCCTTGCGTTGGGGGCTAGCAGCCTTGCTTTTGTTGCCTTTTGGATGGCGCGTATTTAAGCCTAGCAGCCCCTTATGGAAAAATAAAGTTCGTTTTTTACTACTTGGCTTATTTGGGGTCGGAAGTTATAACGCCCTTCTTTACCTTGCACTTCAGACCTCATCAGCCATTAACGTCACATTAATTGGTGCAAGTATGCCCATATGGATGTTATTTATCGGTGCCGTTTTTTACCAAGTGAAGCCTAGCGTTCTGCAGGTTATTGGTGCAGCTGTATCTATAGTGGGTGTATCAGTGGTGTTGACTAGAGGTGATCTCAGCGCGTTGATGTCAATGCAGATGGTAGTGGGTGATTTACTTATCATGCTAGCCACAATCCTTTGGGCTTTTTATAGTTGGATGCTCAGTCGCCCCGGGCAAAGTACGGAGCGTCAATGGCCTTGGGCTGATTTTTTATTGGCCCAAGTTTTAGTGGGCTTGATGTGGACAGGTTTTTTTGACGGCTTTGAAATCGCCGCAGGAAATGCCTATGTTGATCTCAATCTCTGGACTGGAGCACTTATTTTGTTTGTCGCGATTGGTCCCTCATTGATTGCCTATCGTTGCTGGGGCTTGGGGGTATATGGAGCTGGACCAACAATGGCTGCCTTTTTTGGTAATTTCATCCCTTTATTCACAGCCCTTTTATCAGCAGCCATTCTGGGAGAACCACCCGGCTTATTTCATGGAGTGGCTTTTGCCTTGATTGCTGCCGGTATATGGGTCTCATCAACAAAAGGGCGAGCTGCCAAGATTTAATGCCTTGATCCTGCGCTAGGTAAGAATCGCAAAAAAACAGTACAGTTACTCTTTTTGCTTTCTTCATTTTCACAATATATGGTCGATGTTCTGGTAATTGGTGGTGGTAATGCTGCTCTTTGTGCCGCTTTAATGGCGAGGGAGGCCGGTGCCAGCGTAATGGTGCTTGAAGCTGCTCCCAAAGAATGGCGTGGCGGTAATTCTTCTCATACCCGCAATATTCGCGCGATGCATGATGAGCCTCAGGATGTGATGCTAGAGTCCTATCATGAAGAGGAGTATTGGCAGGATGTTGTGAAGGTTACTAGCGGTATAACCGATGAGAAATTAGCCAGACTGGTTATTCGCTCTTCTGCTAATTGTCGAGGCTGGATGACTCACCATGGCGTGCGCTTTCAGGCACCCTTGTCTGGTACTTTGAATCTTTCGCGTACAAACGCATTTTTCATGGGTGGTGGTAAAGCCTTGATTAATGCTTACTATCGCAGTGCTGAGAAGTTAGGCATTGAGATACGTTATGAATCTCCTGCCTCATCGATTGAAATTTGTAATGGAGAATTTGTCGCAGCCTATGTCGGTGATGAGCGCATTGAAGCAAAGGCTTGCGTATTGGCTGCTGGCGGCTTTGAGTCTAATCGTGAATGGCTTAAAGAGGCTTGGGGCATGAATCAGTATGGCGAATACCCTGCCGATAATTTCTTAATTCGTGGCTCCAGATTCAACGAGGGTGTTTTGCTAAAGCAACTCATTGCATTGGGAGCTGATTCAGTCAGTGATGCAACTCAGGCCCATATGGTTGCAGTAGATGCGCGCGCACCTTTATATGATGGTGGCATTTGTACCCGTATCGATGGAGTTCCGTTTGGTATTGTGGTTAACAAACATGCTCAACGCTTCTCGGATGAAGGTGAAGATTTTTGGCCTAAGCGTTATGCATTTTGGGGCAGACTAGTTGCACAACAGCCCGGCCAAATAGGTTACTGCATTATTGATTCAAAAGTATTGGGTCGGTTTATGCCGCCAGTATTTCCTGGTGAAAAAGCCGATAGCCTAGACGAGATGGCCATTAAATTAGGCCTCGATTCTAAGGCGCTGCAAGAAACAGTGAATACATACAATGCTGCATGTCGAGTAGGCAACTTTAATCACACTATTTTGGATGACTGCTATACCGAAGGTATAGAGCCTGAAAAGACCCATTGGGCTTTACCGATTGATACTGGACCTTTCTATGGTTACGCTGTTCGTCCAGGTGTGACATTCACTTATTTAGGTTTGAAGACGGATGAAACTGCGGCGGTTCGCTTTAATAATGAAGCAAGTAAAAATTTATTTGTTGCCGGAGAAATGATGGCTGGAAATGTTTTAGGCAAGGGATATGCTGCCGGTATTGGCATGACGATTGGTACTGTATTTGGGCGCATTGCTGGTACGCAAGCTGCGCAAGCTGCCAAGCAATACGCAGAGGGGTTGGCACATGCAGCAGCTTAATTCTTTGATTCAAGAGGCTAGTAATTTAGCAAAAGGAACGCCGGAGTCAGAAGCAGACCGCATGCTGCAGATCTGTAACGCCTGTCGCTATTGCGAAGGTTTTTGTGCAGTCTTTCCTGCGATGACCCGTCGTATTGAATTTACGCCCAGCGTAGTGAACTACTTAGCCAATCTTTGCCACAACTGTGGAGCGTGCCTGCATGCTTGCCAATATGCACCCCCCCATGAGTTCGGTGTCAATATTCCACGTGTGATGGCCCAGCTTCGTAAAGATACCTTCATCACTTATGCATGGCCTCAGGCCTTTGGTACTCTCTATAAAAGTAACGGCATCACCGTTTCATTAGCGGTATCAATTTCAATTGCATTCTTCTTAATCCTGAGCTCTTTCCTGAACGGCTCCTTGGCTTCAGGTCCACTAGATGCTAACTTTTATGCCGTCTTTTCGCACAATACGCTTGCGCTAATGTTTGGCTTGGTCTTTGGCTTTGCGTTACTTGCAATTGCCATTGGCCTAGTTCATTTTTGGAAAGATATTTCTACAGGGGCTATTTCAGCAAGCGCTGTCTCTGAAGCAACTCACGATGCTCTGACTTTAAAATACCTTGGTGGCGGTCATGGTGAGGGGTGTAATAATGAAGATGACGCCTTTACACTTTGGCGTAAACGTTTCCACCACATGACTTTTTATGGCTTCATGTTGTGCTTTGCTTCTACTAGTGTTGCG
>Ga0194047_10000529_pt1 | contig 25641 bp, 16 predicted proteins | sample JunL225m_MetaG_2_FD_160070 | JGI IMG/M metagenome (GOLD analysis project Ga0194047, IMG submission 160070) | Anoxic zone freshwater microbial communities from boreal shield lake in IISD Experimental Lakes Area, Ontario, Canada - Jun2016-L221-5m | ecosystem: Environmental > Aquatic > Freshwater... | reverse complement strand
GTTCTTCTATGCTGAATAGCCAAGCCTCTATTTAAAATTCTTATAGCCTTAAGCCTTGCCATTGAGGTGGGGCTTTTTATTTTGCGTACACCCGCATTAATAAATTTATAATTGAAATAAAAGGAAAAATGAGGTATTCTATTGAAAGGAGGAAAATTGCACTTAGATGAGGTTATCATCTATTTGCAATTAAGCTATAACGGGGGGCAAAACTCAATTTATTGATAATACTCTACTTATACCACCTCTATCTGTAGTTAAACAGACAAAGATGTCTTTGGCAGCATTGTATAAGGCAAGGGTTGCACACAGACCCGCACAATACTGGCAAGAGGGAGAACCGAATTATGACCAGAATATTAGATTTAAACAGTACAACACATCCTGAAGCTCTGAGAATTAAACCGGATTGCATGCTCGGTACGCTCTCCAATCTTCGAGAACAACTCGCGAAAGCAGAAATTCTGCTAGCTTCTATCCCATTCGAGAATCAAAATGAACGAAGAAGCCAGATGGAAAAGGTAAAAACGTTGTGGAATCAGATAGCGCAATTAGCCAGTAAGGTGCTGACAACAGAAGATTTCGGTAATGCAGTTTACCTTAACCCGGACGCGATTGATGTGCCTCCCACCGAAAGTTTTGACCATATCTGCCCTTTGTGTCAAGGCACCGATTTGGTAACTAACTATTCTGGAATTACTTTCTGTAAGGTTTGTGATGAGGAATTGTTGCTCTCTCCTTTGGTGAATGTAACTGAAGAGTGTCAAGATGTTCTTGCGGAATGTCCTTTCTGCCATAAAAAAGATTTGGCGATTACTTATTCTAACCTGACATTTTGCAAGAATTGTGACGAGGACTTCTTGCTGCTAAGACAAGCCTGAATCCAGTAGCTGTTTTATTTTTACAACTGCCCCCTTTTCTATTTGGAAATGGGGGTTTTACTTTGCGAATTTTTCTAACGCGCCGAATTTGCTTTTTTCATTCAGTAGCGATACCGTAAGAGTTGCTTTAGACAAGGGGTTTAAACCCCTTGTTTCCGTTTATAAATTGCTTGAAAAGGATTTTATAATGTCCACCAATTACCGCAAAATGATTGTTACAAAGCTTAGCCCCAATTTTAGAGAAGCTATCCAGATAATAGAAGCTCCGATACCTGAGCCGGGGCGAGGCGAGATTCTGGTACGTACTCGGTACGCGGGAGTGAACGCTTCGGTAGGTGTTTTCACGGCGGGCGGTTACCCCAACACTCCGCCACTACCCTTCGATGTCACCACTGAATTTACCGGAGAGGTGGTAGCAGTTGGGGAGAATGTCACTCACCTGAAAATGGGTGATACGGTGATGGGCTTCGGCGCAGGTTTTAGCGAGTACCAGTTGCTGAAAGCACCTTCGGTTTACCCTGTCCCACAAGCTTCGCCCGAAATTACCAGCTTTCTGGTGAGTGGCTTGACTGCTTCGATTGCGTTGGAACAAGTTGGAGAGATGAAAAGCGGAGAGACGGTGTTGGTGACGGCAGCTGCGGGCGGCACTGGGCAATTTGCAGTGCAGCTTGCCAAGCTCGCCGGAAACCATTTAATCGGCACGTGCAGTTCGGACGAAAAAGCGGCGTTGCTCAAAGAGCTAGGCTGTGACCGGGTTATCAACTACCGCCGTGAGGATTTGGGCAAGGCGCTGAAAGCGGAATATCCCAAAGGGGTAAATCTAGTGTATGAATCGGTTGGACGTAGTACCTTTGATACTTGCGTGCGTAATCTGGCGATAAGGGGGCGATTGTTGGTAATCGGTTCGGTGGCAGATTATACCGCCGGTCCTGAAACAATCCCCGCGCCGCGCATTAACTCATCGCTGGTGATGAAATCCATTTCGTTGCGAGGTTTCTTCCTGTTCCACTTCACCCAGTATTACGCCTCGCATTTGCAAAAACTGTCCGAACTGTACAGGGAAGGCAAACTGAAAGTAAACATCGAGCCAACCGAATTTAGGGGAATAGATTCGGTGGTACAGGCATTTGAATTTCTGCACAGCGGCAAAAGCTCCGGCAAGGTAATTGTGCGCTATTGAGGTTATTTTTATATAGGCAAGGGGTTTAATGCCCCTTGTTTTGATTTTATAGGTTTGGCGACAGAGGCTTTTTGATGGTTTCTGCAATGGAAATAACAAGTAAAACAAACTAAACTAATATTTAATGCAATAAAACTATGACATAAAGAAATGTGAAATACAGCATACTTTAAGCTCTCAAGATGTGGTATCCTTCATTTATCGAGCCTATACAGGTAGTTTGAAAAGCAAGGGCAGCCGTTTTCATCAAATTATAATCGTATATTTTGTAAACAACATGTTTTTATTTGTTTCCAACCAATGAAGGAGCAGACATCATGCAGCAACCGCCAGTTCAGCAACCGCCACAAGGTTATTACCAAAACCCACAACAACCCCCTAATAATCCCCAACGTAAGGGTGGTTCGCTAGTATTGTGGATATTGGTTGTTATTGGGGTAGTTATAATCGGCGCAATTGGCGCAGTCTTTTTTCTACAGAAGTCGTCTGGTGGGGCGGAACCAACTAGCGTTGTAACGAATTCCGCAAAAGCAACTGCTACCCCTGCCGCAGTTACTACCGCGCCTATTGCAAATACTACTGCGCCCGTTACTTCGGTTGTAGCTACTACTGCACCTGTTGTTGCTACCACCGCGCCAGTCACAACCGTTGCTGTTACTGCTCTGATTACAACCGCTGCTGCTACTACTGCGCCAGCCGCAAGTCCCACTACGGGGGCAGCACCGACTTCGGGAATCAAACTTACGCCTATGCCAATTCCTACTATAGGAATATTGATGCCGACACCGACTTCGGGAGTCAAATTTACGCCTATGCCAATTCCTACTATAGGAATATTGATGCCGACACCGACATCTAAAGCGCTGAACCCAATGCCCACTATTAAGATAGAACCGATTAAAACTCCATAGATTTTTGCTATAAGAACGGAATCCGAGCGGGGTTCTCAGGGGCGCAATCCATAGGCGTATAGTTAAGGGAACCCCAAATAGAAAAAGGTGAGTTCCTTTGGTAAAATGTAAGACTATTCAACCCTTACTTCAAACCCAAAGGAAACTCATTTTGGCTTTATATATTAATACGTTAGTAACTACACAGCCCGGACGAAAAGGGGTGCCTCCCCTAACTTACTCCATACTGACTGGAAAATCGGCAAAAATCGCATTATGAAAGGCACTCCTTCTAATGTAAAATGGTTTTAACAAATTTGTGAAAATGGGCAAAGTCGAGCTTAGGGGATACAAACATGATACAAGCGCTTATATTGATTAACGTAGAGCGGGGCAATGTGCCGCAAACTGCCCAGCAATTGCTGAAAATTGACGGGCTATATGAGGTTTTTTCGGTTACGGGCGAGTTCGATTTGGTAGCTTTGGTGCGGGTTAAGGAATACGATGACCTCGCCAATGTAGTAACCGCTAAAGTAGCCCAAATCCCGTCAATCATTCATACTACCACGATGGTGGCTTTCAAAGTTTATAGCCGTGACGACATTGAACAAAGCTTTAATATAGGGGTGGAGTGACCATAATGGCAGAAGATCGCAAGTTTGGTTTTAATACTCGCGCTTTGCATGCGGGGCAACGCCCTGACCCTACCACCGGGGCGCGTGCTATGCCCATTTACCAGACTACTAGCTACGTGTTTGATGATACTGAGCATGCCGCTAACCTTTTCGCCTTGCAGCGTTTTGGCAATATCTACACTCGTATTATGAATCCGACTACGGCTGCTCTGGAAGAACGAGTAGCTTCATTGGAAGGTGGGGTGGGGGGATTGGCGTTGGGTAGCGGGCAGGCAGCGCAATTTATCACCATGTTTACGCTGCTGAATGAAGGCGATGAAATCGTCTCTAGTAGCACTCTCTACGGTGGTACTTATACCCAGTTTGACATCAGCTTCAGGAGATGGGGCATTAATACGGTTTTCGTTGACCCGGAAGACCCTGAAAATTTTCGTAAAGCCATTACCCCTCGCACCCGCGTATTATATGCTGAAACGCTAGGCAATCCTAAAATAAATGTGTTGGACATCGAGGCAGTGGCAAAAATCGCGCATGATGCGGGTTTGCCGCTGGTTATAGATAATACCTTTGCTACGCCTTACTTGTGCCGCCCGATAGAATGGGGCGCAGACTTGGTGGTTCATTCTGCTACCAAATTCATCGGTGGGCATGGAACAAGTATCGGCGGAATCATTGTGGATAGCGGTAGGTTCGATTGGGGCAACGGCAAATTTCCCGGTCTAACCTCGCCAAGTAAAGGCTATCACGGCATCCGTTTCTACGAAACCTTCGGCGATTTCGCTTTCATCATGAAGGCGCGAGTGGAGAGTCTGCGTGATATGGGTCCCGCTCTATCGCCTTTTAACAGTTTCATGTTCTTGCAAGGGCTGGAAACGTTGGGCTTGCGGATGGATCGGCATGTGGCAAATACGCTGGCGGTGGCGGAATATCTAAACGAGCATCCGGCAGTTTCGTGGGTAAATTATCCGATGCTTCCATCCAGCCCATACTATAAACTGGCGCAAAAGTATTTGCCCAAAGGAGCGGGCGCAATCTTTACCTTTGGCATCAAGGGTGGGCTGGCAGCCGGGCGTAAGTTCATCGAGAGCGTGCAATTGCTATCACACCTTGCCAATGTTGGGGATGCCAAATCGTTGGTAATACATCCTGCCAGCACCACCCACCAGCAAATGAGTGAAGAAGAACAGCTGGCTGGCGGTGTCACTCCCGACATGATTCGTATCTCGGTGGGGCTGGAAGATTTTGAAGATATACAATGGGATTTGGAGCAAGCGCTCGAAAAATCGCAAAAATAAGGTTTGGCTAAACCCAATTGGTAGCTAGTAGCTAATCTTATTAAACAAACGCCTCCCTTTTTCTTGCGAGGAAAGGGGGGTTTTTGTTTGGACTGATTTATTGCCCTCGCTTGCTTTTTTTATAGGAACATATACCAATACTAGAAAGAGATTTGGGTAGGATAGGAGCGACTCCGTGTCGCACCCTTCACCCATTACTCCTCAATTCTTAACCAATCCTTAATTATCAAGCTTGAAAACCCCCCTGAAAACGGACAAGTTGTTAGAATCCTGTTAGAATCGTTTGCTATAATGATTTTATGTCGGTGGAAAAAGTATTTGCCTTATTGGGCATGCTTTGCTCAGGCTACCCGAATGCTCGCAGGTATAGTACCGGACAAGCGGTAAAAGTTATTCGCAATAAAGAAACAAGGTTTTAGCAGGAATTAAGAAGGGATGTAGAATGATTAACTCAGAGAATGTAGCAACAATTAAGAAGAAGCGGCGCATATCGCCGCGACTGCTGGCAGCCTTAGCGGCTGTCGCCCTGCTGTTGGGGTTGGCGAGCGCGGCGTTCGCAGCCCTACCCTCTACCACTGCCACGCGGGTGTACGGGCAGGTAGGCGATTTTACCGCCAATCAAGAAAACAATGTCGCGCGAACCGCCGACAACCTGTACAATCCAGCCGGAGTAGCAGTTGCCTCAGACGGCGGCATCTATGTGGCGGATTATCAAAATCACCGGGTGCTGCACTACCCGTCAGGGTCAACTACCGCCGACCGGGTGTACGGGCAGGGCGGCAGTTTTAGCACCTTTGCGTATAACAAGGGCGGCGTGAGTCAGGACAGCCTAGACTATCCCGTCGGAGTAGCAGTTGCCTCGGACGGCATCTACATCGCGGATAGCTACAACAACCGCGTGCTGTACTATAGCGGTACCTCCACCACCGCCACGCGAGTGTATGGGCAAGCGGATTATACCACCAGAAGTTATAACCGAGGGAACGGCAATACTCCCTCCGCCGACAGCCTATGGCAGCCCAGTGGGGTAGCGGTAGTTGCGGGTGGCATCTACATCGCGGATACCTACAACAACCGTGTGCTGTACTACAGCGGCACCTCCACCACCGCCACGCGAGTGTATGGGCAGGGGGACACCGGCAGTTCGTTTACCACCAAAATTTCCTTTCCCGTCGCCGCCACCAACATGTTCCATCCTGGTGGGGTAGCGGTAGATTCGAACGGCATCTATGTATCTGACGGCAACAACCGGGTGCTGCGCTTCCCTGTTTACAATACGGGCGGGACGGTCGATTTCACCCCCAACCGAATTTACGGGCAGCCGGATGGAACCAGCGGCAATCCGAACAACGGCTCCAACTCCGGCAATCCCACCAATGACAGCCTGTGGCAGCCCACCGGAATAGCGTTAGCCTCAGACGGCAGCCTCTTTGTGGCGGATAATGCCATTCCCAATCAGGGCGGCAATAACCGGGTGTTGCACTATCCGTCAGGGTCAACTACCGCCGACCGGGTGTACGGGCAGACAAACATGACCGGAAATAATTCCGGTACAACCCAATCCACCCTAAGTAGTCCCGTAGGAGTAGCAGTTGCCTCAGACGGCAGCCTCTATGTGGCGGATTACAACAACAACCGGGTGCTGCACTACGCCGCGAATCCGTCTGCTGATGGACCCAACGCCGACCGGGTGTACGGGCAGGGCGGCAGTTATACCACATGGCTCTTTTTTGCTCCCAACACCGACAGCCTGAACGTCCCGCGTGGGGTAGCAGTCGCCCCAGATGGCAGCGTTTTCATTGCCGATTCCAACAATAACCGGGTGCTGCGCTATACGGCAGGTTCAACCACTGCCAGCGCTGTGTGGGGGCAGAGCGGGAGTTTTGCCGCCAACACAGAAAATAACGGCAGTACCCCCGGTACCCCCAGTGATGATAGCCTGTCCGGTCCCATCGGTATGGCATTCACTTCGGACGGCAGCATGTATGTAGCTGATACCGGCAATAACCGGGTGCTGTTCTTCCCGGCTGATAGTTCTGGCATACCGGCGCAGCACGCTACCCGGGTGTACGGGCAGAAGGACGCTTATACCACCGGTGACGCGAACAAGGGCGGGATAGGCGCACAAACCCTAAACCAACCCGACTCTATAGCGATTGCCTCTGGCGGCATCTTTATCTCTGATTCCAGCAACAACCGGGTGTTGTACTACAGCGGCATCTCTAACACCGCCGACCGGGTGTACGGGCAGGCAACTTTTGCGGGTGGTGGCGCCAATCGTACCAATGTCCCTACTTACGGTCCCACGAGCTTATACCTTCCCTATGGGGTAGCGGTGGACGCGAGCGGCAATCTCTATGTGGCTGATAACCTCAACAACCGGGTGCTATTCTTCCCGGCTGACAGTTCAGGTGTGCCGGCTAACGATGCCGAAGCCACACGGGTGTACGGGCAGGCAAACTTTACCGATCACGGCTATAACAGAGGCAGTACTCCCGGCATAAATACCTTAAGCAAACCCTATGGAATAACTCTGGCGGATGACGGCAGTCTCTATGTGGTTGAATGGGGTAACAACCGAGCGTTGCACTACCCTGCTCCCACGGGTTTGTGGACAGATGGGCCCGATGCCGATGGCGTGTGGGGTCAGGGCGGGGTTTTTACTACCAAAGATAAGCCAAACCCCCCCACCGCCGACAGTTTGTATCAGTCCTATGGGGTAGCGCTATCACCGCTGGACGGCAGCCTTTTCATAGCCGATGGCGACAACAACCGGGTGGTGTGCTATGGCGCCTGTACGGCAAATACTCCTCCTCCTGGCGGAAATGAGGTTGTCGTAGCCCATCCCGCCGATTTGGTGCCTCAACTCCGGGTTAACCCCGATCGGGTGGTGGACACCAATCTTGAGAACCTTGTTTCCTTCAGCTTCAAGGTGAAGAACATCGGGGCGGGTAGCGCGAGCAATCTCGTAATCTCTATGCCAGTACCGCAAGGGCTGGACGTGGGCTACTTGGAAGAGGGCGCAACTTCAGGCGTGTGGGTTACTCAAGTGACCACTACCACCGTAACGATTAAGCTGCCGACCATCGAGGGAGGCAAAGAGGCGCATGGCACGTTGGTGTTCCGCCCGAATATCAGCGCGGTTGCGGGAACTCAAATCGATGTGCGCTATAACTTGGTGTTCGATGACGCAACCAGAGGCGGCAAGAGCCTTTTCAGCAACCACGAACTCTTTGTTTACGGTTCCGCCGAAGGTAACAGCAATGAGACCAAAGGCGAGGTACAACCGGGCGCAGCCGTAAGCGCGAATGCGGGCGAGAAAGTCAGCATCGTGCAGACGGGCTTCTTGGCGGACGAGTTTGTCTCGTTGTGGTACACGGGTCCTGATGGCACGAGTGTGAGCCTAGGCTTACCCCGCGCCAACGCCAACGGAGAAGTTACCATCGTGGTAAATACCGCCGGGCTGTCCGGTTCATACTCAGTCGTAGGTTACGGCAACCGCTCGGAGTTTACTCAGGTGAACATTCTGACGGTAACGGCAGCCGCGGGCTAGTTTAATAGAAGCATAACCTCCCTTTTTCTTGCTAGGGAAGGGGAGGTTTTTGCTTGTATTTACTCAATCTCTAGGGTAATAAGTTTGAGGAAAAGAATGGACACTAAAGAATAAATCATAAATTTATTTCTTGAAGCCAAACTCAAAGGCTGGAACAAGCCACCATTCTGAAACACTTGGAAAATATACTCGACAAGCATGAGCAGCCCTTAAGTGACTACATAGTAAGACTTGAGCTACAACTCAAAAGTGCAGAAGCTACCCTGAATAAAATCCCGGCATAATGCGGGGTTGTTTGCGTTCGTAATGAAGTGTTCACTTGTATTTTTCTTGACACAGCTTTTGAAAAAGCTTGCTAGTGGAAGCTGCGGGTGTCATATCATAATCGTTTTTTAAGACTCTTTCGAGCCATTGGAAGTGTTTTATAATGGCAGACCTTTTATTGCTTTTGGCATAGGCTTCAAGCAATTTATTGTTGCTTTCTTCATCGTGTGGCGTTAAAATCAGGAGCTTTTCTAGAATGCTGATTGCGTCTTCATTATCGCTAATTGAAGCATAATATTCGGCAAGGTATTTTAAAGTCTGATATAGCCTGTTTTTTAAATCTTCTCCCTTATCAATAGCCCAATGGTAGCCATGTTGCGTAAGGAGACCAGCCTTATATAAGCTGGCTGCTTTTTCTATTGCGCTGTAAGTAGCGTTGTCCTCTTTCTGAAACCTGTCCAGAGCTTTTACCACTTCAAAATAATCGCACTCACACTCGTCTATTTTGAGGCAATAGCAGCCCCCCGAAAATTCGAGCGCTACCTTGTTTCTTGCGAAAGACGCAAAAATATTCCTAATCTTGCAGACAGAGGTTTGTAAAATTGGCGTGGCTTTATTCGGCTCATACTCGGACCAGAGTTGTTCAATGATGGTATCTTTATGAATTCTTTCATTTTGGTGTATTAGCAAGAATGCGAACAACTCTTCGGCTTTGGAGCGTTTCCATTTTACTTCCTTATCTCCAATACTAACCACAAGTCGGTCAAAGCACTTGATTTTTAGCGATACCCCAACTTGTAGCGCTTTGTTGCTTCTTGCAATTTTTAGCCTTTGGGTCATTTTATTAAACCGCTCTGTATTTACAGGCTTCAAAATATAATCGAGGGCATTAATTTCGAAAGCTTGTATGGCATACTGATTATAAGCGGTGATAAATACAATATGGAGCGCCGGATTAATTTCGAGTAATTTCTCGCCAAGCGTAATTCCGTCCATTTCGGGCATTTCAATATCAATAAAGGCAACTTCGGCTTTGCTGGTAGCTGCTTCCGCTAAAGCAATCAGCGGGTTCTCGTAGGTTTTCCCCACCCGAATAAATCCGGTGGCATTAACCAAATCTTTTATTTCTTCCAGCGTAAGCCATTCGTCATCAACAACAATAGCTTTAATCATTGTACTTTTTCCTGATAAAACGGTATAGAAAATGATACGCAAGCGTTTTGATTCATAACACTTTTAATAGAAAGCCCACTTCCATAATACTTCACCAAACGCTTGTTGATGTTCTTTAAGCCCACCCCTCTAGAAGTGCCATTAACATCAAGTAAATTTTCAATCAGGTTCTCTGGTATCCCAATACCGTTATCGCTAACCTCAAAATGAACTTTGCTATCGGCTGCCCATATCTTTAGCCTGATATTGCCGACTGTGGCACTATTAAATTTACCATGCCGGATGGAATTTTCAACCAGCGGTTGCAGCGTCAATCTAGGGATTTTAACATACGGAACTCCCTCACACTGCAAATCAAAATTTACTCTCTTACCGAACCGGGCTTTTTCAATGGTTAGATAGGCATTCACCAGTTCCAGTTCTTTAGATAGCGGGATTAATTCTTCGGAACTGTCAAAATCAAAACTGCTGCGTAAGTATTCGCCCAGAGTGACAAGCAAGTTTCTGGCTTCTTCGGGGTTGCGCGTGGTGAGCGACCCAATAACGCTTAAAGCGTTGAAAAGGAAGTGTGGTTTGATTTGTGCTTGTAGAAAAGATATTTCTGCGGCAATGGATTTGTCCACTGATTTTTTAAGCTCTATAAGTGTGCCTACCCTTGCTAAAAGTTCCTCCGACTCAAAGGGTTTTGGTAGAAAATCGTTCGCGCCGACTTCAAAGCACCTAACTATATCCTGTGTTGCTGTTCTGGCGGTAAGCATAAGCACCGGCAAATCAAAAAGGGTTTTGAACTTCCTGATTTCGTTGCAAACCTCGAAGCCTGACATTCCCGGCATCATCACATCTAGCAGCATAACGGAAATGGATAGGTCTTTTCTCGCTTCTTCCAAAGCAGCCTTGCCGTTAGTAACGGCAGTAATGGCATAGCCGTTAAGTTTTAGAATAGTCGCGGTTGCTTTAAGATTAGAGACGTTATCATCTACCAACAGGATATGCGCTCTACGGGTTTCCAGCTTAAACGGGATTTCCTCGAAAATTTCAGCGGGGGATTCCGGCTCAGGCAAGGGTGTATAAACGCTTTCCGCTTCGGCTTTTTCTTTTGAAATAGGCAGCGTGAAAAAAAACTTTGCGCCTTTGCCGAGTTCCGATTCAACTCGGATTGTGCCACCTTGAAGCTCTACCAGTTGTTTTGTGATGGAAAGCCCAAGACCCGTTCCTTCATAGCTGCGCGTTAGCGAAGAATCCGCTTGCTCAAAAGATTTGAAAATATCCGTTTGTTTATTTTTCGGGATTCCGGGTCCGGTGTCCGCTACACAAATTTCAACCATCCCACCAATAGTTCTGGCGGTTATTCGGACAGAACCTTGCCTAGTAAACTTGACGGCGTTACCGATGAGGTTATATATAATTTGGGTCACTCTATTTTCATCTGCTAGAATTAATGGAGTGTCCGCTCTGATTTCATTTTCGAGTTGTACCGAATTGCTGTTATCCAGATAGATTAACACCTTAAGGGCGTTCTCTATCACTACCCGAATATTTACCGACGCGAGTCTTAGCTTTATGTCCCCATGCTTCATTCTGGAATAATCCAAAATATCATTGACCAGTGCGGCAAGCCTTCTGCCACTGGAGGAAATTACGGAAAGGTTGCTCCTTTGGTTTTGATTGATTTCTCCACCTGCCCCTTTCATCATCCCATCCGCAAGCGTTATTATGGCATTTAGCGGAGTGCGAAGCTCATGAGAGGTATTTGCCAGAAATTCATCTTTAAGTTTATCTAATGAGGAAAGCCTTTCCACCACCGCGTTTTGTTCATGATACGCGCTTGAAAATCTTCTGGCGTGTATGTATATTTGTGTCACCAAAACCGTTAAAACACCCAGAAATAGTATTTCTCCCCAATCACTTTTAATATAATTCTGCCAGCACAAAAAGTCATGAATAAACGTACCTAGCAACAGAAAAAGGCTTGCGGTATATATTAAAGCGCCTTGTTGTTTTTTCAAAGCGCCCCTTATAGACAGCGTCAAGGCGTATCCAATTATTGATACTTGGACTATATTTTGATAGACCGTAAATTGTGAAAAAAAGGCTACCGGCGTAAGCAAATAAATCAAGGTAAAGCTCGCCAGAATAACGGAAATAAACTTCAGCACAGTGTTTGAAAAACTTGCAGGAAATAGTGTGTTTATTACTAATACTAGACAGAATAGACTCCAATTAGCAGATGAATACCATAAAAAGACTAGGATTTTAAAATTTTGGTTTGGTATAAGACCTGCGACAAGGTATTCTCCAGATGTGCCAGTGTAGATAATGTATAGTACACAGCTTATTGCAACATCAAGGGTATTTTTGATTCTTTTTCTGAGTAGGAACAAACAAGAGGAATATAAAACCACAGTAGAAAAACACCCTAACAGTAACCATTCTTGCCTTGTTATGGATTCCTGAAGGTTTTTGATTCCTTCCACGTTGCCCAAATTAATACTAGACCAGAAGCCTCCCCGCGTATAATCGAAATTTGAAACTTGGATGATAAGGTCAAATTCGCTACCCGGCGCTTGGAAAACCGCCGAAAGCGGCTTGAATTGGGGTATAGCTTGCTCTTTGATAGCGGTTACTGTGCCATTTGATGCCAATTTATTGCCGTTGAGATACAAAACATAGGCGGTTGAAAAGGTGTCAACCCGGATACTACCAAGTTGTCCGGCAGACAAATTAGTTTTTAAATGCAGTTTGTAGGTGGCAAAACCCTCTCCCGGAAGCTTTTCATTATTCAGGGTGTAAGAATTCCAGTTGTGTGGAACTTCTGCCATAATATCCGGGCTTATTTTCCCGCCGCTTAAATCTTCATATTGCAAAAGCTTATGCCAGTAAAATTCCCATTCGCCATCAAGTTTAAGGGTGCCATCTTTATCGAAATCCCATTGAGATAAGTCCAATATACCCATGTTGGCTTGAGGCGGGGATTTTTTAGAGCTGTTTTGAATATAACTATTTATTGCTCCTAATGAAAGAAGTAAAATAAATATTATTACCAAAACAAAGAGAAATTTTTTGCTATTTCTAATAAACCATTTTTTCAAAATCTACAGACCTCGTAATAATTAATAGGGTGGTAGATAAAGATTGTACCAAATATTCTGTGGTGGTATCCAGAGGTGTATGATTTTATAATTTTTGCGCCTGAAGGTATTCGGTCTAATTCGTGACCTCTCACCAATTTTGGGTCTGGGTTTTTCAAAAATGACACGAATTAAAGCGAACAGTGGCGGTCACGAATTACGAAAACAGTACACGTAGAGTATTATAGCATTCCTCTTTTTTAATACTCCACGATTTCGGTTAACTTTTCAACACACAAATAAGAGTTTAGGCTTGGGGTTGTTCTAGCGGTAGCTCTACCCGGCAAAGGGTGCCTTTGTTCAATTCACTTTCTATTTCTATTTTACCGTTATGGGCTTCCAGACACTTCTTTACAATTGTCATGCCAAGTCCACTTCCCTCGAAGTTGGTTGCGTTTTTCGCCCGGTAGAAAGCATCAAACAGATGGTTTAAATCTTCGGGCGGTATTCCAATACCTTCATCTTTCACTTCTACCCAAACTTTATTTGCCGCATAACCTAACCGGAAGTGAACCGTGCTACCTTCCGCCGAATATTTGATGGAATTGTTTACTAGGTTTGAAATAATATGCCGAATTAGTTTGGGGTCGCCCTGTATTGTGACGGGCGCAGGCTCAATGTGCAGGTCGAATTGGCGGTTCGTGTCAGGGTTCATTTTAATTTCTTCCAATATTTTAGCGCAAAGCTGGCTGAAATCCATATTTATCGGGTGGTATTCCATTTTGCCTGTGCCAGACCTATTCAATAGCATCACATCTTCCATTAGCTCGGTCATATTGGAGACCGCAAGATAGATGCGCTGGAATATCTCCTGCTTGTGTTCTTCCGTCCATTTATGCCCGTAATACTCTAGCAGTTCTGTTGATGAGTTGATGATGGTGAGCGGGGTGCGGAACTGATGCGAGGCAGTCGCGATAAAGAGCGATTTTTGATTATTCAATTCTTGTTCAATTTCTAGGCTTTTCGCGAGTTTTTCTTCGGCTACGATCCGCTCGGTGATGTTGGAAATCAAGCCAATTATGCCGGATACGCGCCCCTCTTTGTCACTAATGGGCGTATATACCCCCTCAAAATAGCGCTCCCCAATGTTGGCGATGCCATGAACAACTTCCCCGCCAAGTGCCAGCTCTATAGCCCCTTTGATTTTATTCAAAACATAATCGCCGATACATACCTTTAAATCTCGGATATTTTGTCCGACAATCTTTTGTGGTTCGATATTGAAGTAGGAAAGCGCTTTCCCATCCACAAAAGTGATCGTACCGTTGGCATCTATGGCAAACAGAATCAGCGGCGCGTTTGAAACCACCGTTCTCAAAAGCTGCTCGCTATTTCGCAAGGCTTCTTCGGTTTTGCGCCGTTCAGTCAAGTCGGTGAGTACGGTAATTACTCCTGTCAGTTCGCCATTGTTATAGAAAGGTGTGCCGGTGATGGAAACATATTTCTCTGAACCGTCTTTTGTTAGAATAATGCTTTCAGTAGTGGCGGTGTTGCCGTTAAACCACTGCCACCGGGCTTCCCGCACTTTCTGGCGGTAATCCGGGTGGGTAAAATCTAGCGGGGATTTGCCGGTCATTTCTTGCGCGGAATAGCCTGTCAGTTTGGTTAAAGCCGGATTAACATAGCCAAGAGCGCTTTCCCGCCACGAAATCGATAACCCTTGCCCTAGGTTGTCCATCACCAACTGGGCGAAATCGCGTTGTTCGATTAGGTCGCGCTTTGTCTTTTGGTGTTTAAATGCGCTGGTGAATACCTCCGCCACTATTTTGAGCAACACCATATCGTTGTCGCTCCAAGCATTTTGCTGGGTTACGGTTTCAAAGCTGATGAAGCCGATAACTTCCTGTTCTATTATCAAAGGAAGTTGCACCATTGATTGGATAGCCCCCTTTTCTAATAATGCCTGAAACGAATTAGCTTCTGGGGGCAAGTCTGCCAGCGAGTTCAGCCGAATAGCTTCCCCTTTTTTGAGGAGCGCTTTTGCCCACAAATCAACGGGGACATTATTATTTTTACCGAGTAAAGGAACACCTTCCTTACAACATTCATATGCTCTGATTATGTAATTTAAATCATCTGAGTAATAATAAATCTGGCAGCGATCTAGGGAGAGAAACTGAACGATAACGGCAAGCGCTTGGTTTATCTCAGCATCAATGCTTTCAAAATTGACCATCAGTAATTTGGAAGAAATGTTGGCAACCAACTTTTCAAACTCATACCGATAATACAGCTCATTTTCTGCCTTTTTGCGAGCGGTTATATCGTGCCAAGTAATAATTTGGCTATCCGCTTCTCCGGTTTCCTCCGAATAGGCGGTTACTCTGTCAATCTCAACCCAGATATAATGTCCCTGCTTGTGTCGAACCCTGACTACTATTGGTTCATAAGGATTTTCTAAAGCCCGATTGCTTGGCACACTCACATTGATTAGTTGAATATCATGGGGGTGTACTAAATCCTTACCCCACGTTCTCCCCAACTCCTCAGAGGTATAACCGACTACTCTTTCGCATGAGGGGGAGGCGTATAAATATTTCCCCTTTTTCGACAGGGCTATCACCACATCAACGGTGTTTTCTGCCAGCAAGCGATAACGCTGCTCGCTTTCGCGCAAGGCTGTTTCCATCACAATCCGTTGGGTTACATCGCGCAAGCTGCCAACGAAATCAATGGGTTCTCCAGTTTCTTCGGAGAAGCGCGTTTGCCCTGTCCCTTCCAGCCAAATATAATGCCCCTCTTTATGCCTGAAGCGGGTCAATACGCTGTCGTATCTATTGAATTGTTCCCGCGACACTTTGAGAGCGTCAAATGCTTTGTGTAGGTCATCGGGATGCGTAAAATCTAAACTGTATTGCCCAATCAGTTCTTCCGGAGCGTAGCCGACAACTTCTTTAGAGGAGGGGGATATATACGAATATTTCCCCATCATGTTCATCACGAGTACCATATCGCTGATATTTTCTGCCAGCAAATTATAACGGCGCTCTTGTTGCCTGTTTAGTTCCTCCTGCGCCTGCTTGAGCGCGGTAATATCTTCTACTATCCCGATTATAAGCTTTGGTTTGCCGTCTGGGTTTCTGGTAGTGGAGACGGAAAGATTTGCCCACAGCAGCGAACCGTCTTTACGAACGTAGCGTTTTTGGTAAGTAAAGTGAGGGATTTCACCTGCTAACATTTGCTCTCCCAACTGGCGCTCGACGGGTAGGTCTTCCGGGTAGGTATAGTCGATGGTACGCATTTTGCTTAATTCTTCGGCTGTATAGCCAAGCATTTCGCAAAGGCGCGGGTTAGCGGCGGCGAAATGCTTATCCAACTGTATTAATATAATACCAACAGCCGCCTGCTCAAAGATTATCTTGAAGCGCTCCTCGCTTTCGCGCAAGGCTTTTTCGGCTTCCTTATGAGTAGTTATATCTTCTATCACTCCGATTATAAGGTTTGGGCTGCCGTCTGGGTTTCGGGTAATGGAGAAAGAAGTATTTGCCCATATCAGCGAACCGTCTTTACGAACATAGCGTTTTTGGTAAGTGAAGTTAGGGATTTCACCTGCTAACATTCGCGATACCAACTTGCTCTCGGCGGGAAAATCTTTCGGGTAGGTGTAGGAGGCGTAGGGCATTTTGCTCAATTCTTCGGCGCTATAGCCTAGAATTTCGCAGAGATGCGGGTTGGCATAAGTGGAATAATCAGCGAGTCTCAATACTGCTATACCGACAGCCGCATGTTCAAAGATTACCTTGAACCGCGCTTCGCTTGCATAGAGGGCTTCCTCTGCCTGCTTACGTTTGGTGATGTCACTCATCATGGTTAGCAAATACTTTTCGCTATCAAGCTCTATTATTTCGGCGTAGGCAAGGCAGTGAATTATCTCGCCCTTGGAGGATTGGACTTTTATCTCGAACCCTCTAACGTAACCTTGCGCCTGCATAAGCTGAAGCATTACTTCCCGCTCGTTCTTATCAAACCAGATGCCTAATTCTACTGAGGTTCGCCCTATCATTTCCTCACGGGTATAGCCCACTAATTTTAAAGCACTTTCGTTGACTTCCCAATAACGCCCATCTGATATGGTAGAAATAGCCATCGCGACTGGGTTTGTTTGAAAAATCTTGGCGAAGCGTTGCCCAAATTGGCTCAGGATTTCCTCTGCCTGTTTTGCAAGCTCAATAATACTGTGAATGTAGATTGATAGCCCTTCTTGGGAGGGGTAAAGGTGAAATTGAAACCATGTGACAAGGTGCGGATGCTGAAACTCAAAGCTAAGCGGCTCTCCTGTTTCTACCGCTTTGTGGAATAGCGTGAAAGCAGCGGTTTTTGCTAAGTCTGGGCATTCTTCCCATATATTCTTACCTACTAGTTGAGCGCGTTCTTTGGAAAAAAGGGGCGTGGCTTGGTGGTCAATGTAGGAAATAGTCCAGTCTGGGTTCAGCGCAAAAAAAGCATTATTAAAGCTCTGTGGCTGGGGATTGGTCGGGTTAAATTGTTGCCCTGTTTCAGTAAGTTGCAGAGGACTTACATCATTGTCCATAGAAGGTTTTTCGTTTGCTTTAGCGTTTTTTTTATGCAACCACTGTGCTATAACGTGAGAAGCTTGGGTCATAGTAAATATTATAAAACATATAAGAATAAAGAAAAACTGAAACGATTAAATATGATTATACACTTAAAAAGAAAAAAACAATCTAATAATTATCTAATAGTAATCTAAATATTGTATAAATACCGAATGTTTACCGTCCCAAACGTGACCATAATTCGCTGTGGAATAAGATTCGCGGAAAAATGGAGGGAGTTGAGGGGAGGGAACACCTCTATACGAAGAAGTTGCGCCCTTTTCCTATTTCGAGCTAATACAAAAGTACTATATATCGAGACGTACCGCTATTTTTTGTTTCTCTTCACGTTCTTAATAATAACAGCACAATAATTTTAGTAGCTCGCTTCTGTATAACTTAATCTGCTGAAGCGGTTGTCAAACTGAAAATTATTAAAGAACAGGGGAAATTCTTATGAAGTCTTTAGAAAAACTTAATGCAAAGCCCAGTATAGATTTACACACCCATACCAGCGCGAGTGATGGGAAATGGTCGCCGCAAGACCTAATTAACGTGGCTGCTGCTCAAAAGATACAGACGCTTAGCGTCTGCGACCACGAAACTACCGCTAACCTGAAAACCCTGCAATTGTTAGCTCGGATGCATGGAATTCAGTTCATTTCGGGAGTGGAAATTGCAGTGGAGCATAGAAACAAGAATTATCATCTACTACTATACGGATTTAATCCCGAGAGCATAAAGCTCCAGATGCTGCTGAAAGAAACTAGGCAAAAGCTACTAGAAAAGAGACAAACAATGGCACTGTCTCTGCTGAGAAAAGGGTATGATTTGGAGGGATTAACAGTCGCTCATTCGACTTCCCCAATTTATGAGTTGGCAAGCGCTTTGGTAGAGGCGAATACTGCGCTAACCTTTAGACAAGCTTGGGATATTTGCCGGTCGGTTGAGCCAGAGATGAAAGTGGCACAACCGCTAGAGAAGGCTTTGGCAGTCGGTCGGTGTGCCGGCGCAGTATCTATTCTGGCTCATCCGGGGAGAGGGGGCGCGGAAACTGCTGTTGCATCTGATGAGGTACTGAAGGAGATGGCTGGAATGGGATTGGAAGGGATAGAAGGGTTTTATTCAGGACACAGCCAAGAAGAAACAGCGCGATTACTTCAGCTTGGGCGGAAGCGGAATTTGCTGGTAAGTTGCGGGTCGGATAGCCACGATGAGCATAAAAAGCCGATTGCATGGAACGCTGAATTGTGCCGAGGGCTGCTGGAAAGGCTAGGGATAGAATCCAGCGCCCTAGCTGCTTAAAAACCGTCCGCCGAAAGTGTTACATATTTCTATACATCTTTCAACATAAACCACAAAATAAATCTCAAGATTAAAGGAGGTTGCGCCGAAAAGTGCTTTCCCACATATCCCCCTAATTCCCCCCACCCCTTGAGACCGCAATTAAAACCCCTGACCTAATTTGGTCGGGGGTCTTTTTCTTGGTACAAGTTCAACTCCCTAGTTTTTGACGTTAATGTCCCATTATCACATACTTGTTAGTTTGTGTTCTGGTTTTGCGGGGTTCACTCCCCCAAAATTACGGCGGTGGATGCGCTATAATTAGCATGTCCTAAAACTGCAATTCTGGCTTTTGGCAATATGTAAACTCAGAAAATTGTTGAGATAGAGGATTATTAATTGCTTATGCCCCGAATGTTGATGGCTACCAGAAATCAGATGAAGTACCTTTTATTCCAGCCTTTATTTGAGGAAGCCGGGTTTGAAATCCTTACTTTGGCTGCTGCCGGGTTGAACCATGTCAGCGGACTGGAAACGGGCGCTACTCCGCTAGAAAATGCGCTGATAAAGGCGAGGTATTTTCATTCGCCTGAGTATCCTTGGGTGTTTGGCGATGATGCTGGGCTGGAAATTGATGCGTTAAACGGCGAACCGGGCGTAGAAACCCGGCGTTGGGGCGGACAATTCACGGAAGATGTGGACGACCAAACGTGGCTTGACTATCTGATGCAGCGGATGCAGGGTGTACCGCTCGAACGCCGTACTGCTAGTATTTTCGCAGCATGGGCGTTGCTTGCTCCAGATGGCGTTGCATATTGGCGGGATGTGCGTTTCCCCTTTACGATTGCCCAAGAACCGTTTCGCCCAATTTTGCCCGGTTCACCGCTCACCGCTGTTCGCATCGGCAATGCTGAAACGCTGGAAGAAAGACGCGCCGAGATTCGCGCCGAATGGCAACGCTGGGGGTTATTGCCGGAACTGGTGAAACGTTTTGAATAAGCGGGGAACTGCTTTGCCGCTGGTTGAACGCGCCGGAGCGGTGGTATTTGGGTTATTCGCAGTTTCCTTCTTGCTGCGTTTGCTCTATGCTTTGCAATTGCCTTCGCCCGGTCTGGACGACCCAGCCTATTATATTCAGGTAGCCCGCAGCCTTTACCATAACGGCAATCTGGATGTTTCGATACTTTGGAACTTTAATCCTCGCTTTGAAAACGTCACTCACCCCGGCATGGAGTTTTGGCAACCGCTTTCATCCTTTGCCCTTGCTTTTAGCTTCATGTTATTTGGCGATAATTTATTCGCGGCGCAATTGCCAAGTCTTTTAGCCGGGTCGCTTTTGCCGCCCCTTGCCTACCTGTTTGCGCGTCGTCTGCCTTTGCAAAATGCTGCTTGGCTTGGCTTGCTGGCGGGAAGTTTGCTGGTTTTCAGCCCTTTGCTGGCTTACCAATCCACTCTACCGGATAGCTCAATGCTTTATGCTGTTCCGGTGGCGCTTGCTTTCCTGCTGCTCACTCGCCAACCGCTAAAACCGCTCCCCGCCCTTGCAACCGGGCTATTGCTGGGCATCGCTTATCTGGCGCGTACTCCCGCTCTTTTTGCGGGGCTGGTATGGTTTATCCTTCTGTTGCCGCGCCTATTTAGGAAATGCGCTAACCGCGAAAGCTGGCTCGAAGCAATTTTTGGGGCGATAGGAATCGCTATTCCGGCTGGAATCTGGTCGTTGCGTAACATGTTGGAATTTGGCTATATCTCCTCACCAGCCGGAACCCAGACCATTTTCTTGTTCGATTACGAGAGCCTCTTTAATTATTCCACTCCCTTGAATTTTCAAACGTGGTTGGAGGGAGGAATAGGAAAAATAGCAGCGGTTCGGGTGGAAGCCTTGCTGGTGGCGTGGCGTGGCGCACTTGACATAATGTTTATACCTAGCGTGATTCCTGCTGCAATCGGCTTATGGTTGTTGGCGAGAAAATTTACAAGTTCACGTCCTGCTGCGCTCTATACGATGTTACTTTTCTTCACCTTGCCGCTAATCTTTGGAGTCGCCAGCGCTAACGGCAGTTACTATCACTCTGTCGGAAGTTGTGCGCCTTTTTTGGCAGTGGGAGAGGTGTATGCCCTTGAACGCTTTGCAGGTTGGCTATCGTTGCGCCTCAACGTGGCTTCCCGCTCAATTTATGGCTTCTTGCTGGGCTTCTTTTTGCTGGCAAGCATAGTATGGCTGGCAACTAGCGCGGTGAATGTGGCGCAAACCCATCGCGCCGAAACTGCCCTGTTTAACGAGATAAATACATGGTTGTCGGTGCGTCCACCTGCTCCGATAATCACCAATCAGCCTTCCACCTTGAATTATGTTAGCGGGTTGCCCGGTATTCGCCTACCCGCAAATGAAAACTTAGCCACGTTACTGGAAGTAGCGCATCGCTATAAGGCAGGTTATATAGTAGTGACAGAGCGCATGGGTTTGTATCCAGACCTGCTGCAAGCGCCGGAAAACAAGCTTTTCCCCTTGTTGTATCGCAGCCCGAAAGGGGATTTTGAAGTTTATGAAATACGTTGAAATTCAGGGTTAAGCTAAATTTAGAGATTGAGGAATAAATGTACAAAACGATTCTTTTCGACTTTGACGGTACGCTCACCCCTTCGTTGGATTTATGGCTCGAAGCCTACCGCTACGCTACCAACGTATGTGGGCTGAATCTGGATGATTCGGAGCTAATCGAACGCTGGTTTTATACTTCCTATACGGAGCTTTGCGATTATTACAAGCTGCCTTCTCCTGAAATCGTGGATAAATTGGTGGAAGAAGGGCTGGCGCAAGCATGGACTCATGCCGAACTCTACCCGTTGGCGCTGGATTTGTTGGAGAGTTGCCGAAATGCGGGCATGAATATCGGGATGGTCACTTCTTCTTACCGCAATCAGGTAGAACATTCGCTGAAAAAGCTAGGTATCGCTGAGTATTTTGGAGCGGTGGTAACAGCGGGCGATACCCCAGAATTCAAGCCTAGCCCTGCTCCGGTTTGGTTGGCTTTGGACAAGCTGAAAGTTAAAGCGGAAGATACAATTTTTGTGGGCGACTACGAAGTGGATGTAAAAGCGGGAAAGGCGGCAGGAACCGCCACTGCCCTGTTCCTGCCAAAACAAAACGCTCCTTACTATGATTTTGAGGCTTTACGCGCCACCGAACCGGATTTCGTTTTTAGCCACTATCAGGAGCTAATGCAATTTCTGCGTTTTGCCTGATACTTAAAGTTGGGCTTTGAACTGATCCAATAATTTGCGCCGGGTGGGGAAATGGTAGTAAAAAGTATCGTAAATTGCCTCGAAATGCTGTTTGGAAATGTGCGGTAAATCTTCATCGGTGATGTTGTGTTCCACAAGACGCACAAGTTCCGCCGCGCCCTGCCAGCCCAACGCTTCGCAAATCCAGCCTTGAAAATCATGGGCGTAGGGTAATGCTTCGAGCAGGGTTTTTGCCTGATATTGGCTTAAAAACTCGATTGCTTGCGCCTTATCCTCGTCAGGGTTGTGCAGCGCCATGCACAATTTAACGATGGCGCTGGCAGGGCTTTTGTTGGTGCGCCAGCGATTGGAAGGGGGCAAATGCGCCAACTTCTTTTCCTCAATATAGGCGCACGCCATCAACAGCCACTCGCTGCCGTGTAGGTCATTGTATAGTTTGAGTAACGCTGCTGCTTGCTCATCTCCCTGCGTTATCTTTTCGACCAACTCTACTGCCAGCGAACGCCCGAAGCTTTTCAAAAGTGCCACGAAATCGGCGGGTAGGTCGCGATAGACATCCGGTAATGTGTTATTGCAGGGAGTGGGATTAAGGTCTTCAATTACGCCGGGAAGAGCATAAATAGCCTGTTTGTATTTGGGATAGTCGAAAAGCTTTTCCTTCCACAGCCGATAAAATATCTGAGGATAGTATTTTCTCAATTCGGGTTCTTCCACCGACCCCACTTTTGCAATGCCCATCGCTCCGGCAATCATTTGTTGGATTATTTCCGAAGCTTCCAGCGATGTATCTTCCAGCAAACTCAAAATCAGGTCAATCAAAGCGGGTTTGTAAAGGTCTGGTTTGAGGTGGTTTGCAGAGTCATGCAGGAGGTGAGATATACGCTCGTTCATCAGCGCATAACTGGCATTTGAAGTGTTATGGCGCAACCACAGCCCCAACACGGCTTGGATAATTTCCCCTTTAGCGTGGCGTATGTATCGCTCAAGGTCTTGCAGGTTAAAATCCCAGCTATATTGTTCAACCCATAGACCGGGGCGGTAATACAGGATAGCGGTTTGCAGAGTCAATGCCTCTTTGTCAAAAGCGGCTAATTCTAGCATACGGTCAAAAGTATTAGAGATAAAAGCATGCCCTTTTTCTGGTTCGGTAGCGGTTGCCCCGATAAGGGCAAAAAGAGGATAAGGGCGGGGTCGTCCCATCGGACCGATACACAGGTGTGGCACATCCCATATTTCATCTACTGCTCGGCTTAGCGCATCGAGCAATTCATTTGGTTTCTGCACTGAAACATTAGTAGCTTCCATATTCTTGCCGTATCCTTTATACGGTTTTTGCTTGAATTACTCAGGGTTTGGTTTTCCATCTATAGGCGTGTTATATCTTGCGAGAGCAAGCTCAAGCACGCGCTGGCGCAGGGTAAGGGTCAGATCGCCTCTGGTGCGTTCTAGCACTCCGCGCAATTGGTCGGTAGTACGGCGCAACCCGCCAGTAAGCACATCCGGGTAATCTACCGTGACTAGGCGGCTATACACTTCATCCATCATTTCCAGCAATTTTTCGCATTCTTCGTTGTGTTCTGCGCCATGCCGGATAAGGTCAAGAATATAGCGTCTCAGTTCGCTGGCGGCTTCGGCAAGCGCATTCAGGTAGGGCGCATCTTCCACTCCCAACGTTTCTGGCAAAGGCAAAACTTCCCCACGAACCAGCGCATAGGTCAGGCGAGCTTCCGAATATTCCTTTTGCGCGTCCTGTACATAACCTGCCCAATATATATCCGGGAAAAGGGACAGGACATTTTTCAAGCCAAGCAATAAAGCACGCCCTTGCTCCAACATTTCAGCAGCCTGCTCAAACTCGTGGCGATGTAGCGCCCGGATTGAATTAGCGGCGTTGCGAATTACCTGACGCGATTCGGCTAAAGCCTTTTCGCGGGCAGCGTTCTTTTGCTCTATACGTGCTACGATAGCCGAAATAGTGGCTTCAATAGCGCTGCTGTTGTCACTCATAGCATATCCTTTTCGATGGTTTTAAATGAATTGGCATGCAATTCACGTGCAGTTTTCTCGATTATAGCCCGAATCTCTAATTTGTCCAACCATTCAGCGGGGATGCCCTTTATTCCGTGATATGCCCCGGCAATTGCTCCACATATAGAGGCGCTTAGGGTAGGGTTTCCTGCTGCAAGCGCTACCGTAATTGCCTCTTCAAAGCTATCCTTGCGGGCGGTTACGGCGTAAAAAGCTGCCGCTACGGCTTCTTCGATATTTGCGCCCGCCCCACAACGTTTGGCATTCCGCCTGTCAATTTCCAACAAATCCAGTTCCAAATCGCCCGCCAGCATGTTATCTACCAGCGTTTGCCGCTCTTCCAGATAATCTTGAGCCGCCAGCAACTTCGCCCGCAACGGATTATCAAAAATGCCGCCGGGCGGCAGAAAGTCAATAACTGCGCTCATCAAATCTTCTGGTAATAATTCGTGTAGGCACATCAGACGCACGGCATGTCCCAATAATATTTGGCTTTCAAAAACTAATGCTGCTTGGGCAGAGTCGGCAATTCCCAACGCCAGCGACACCTTTAGCGGGTCGGTGGGTTGCCGCGCCAACGCCTTATCCTCGTCTGTTAGTGGCGCAAAGACCTTGTACAGCCCCGTACACAACCCGGCGTAAAGGCTCTCGAAAACCGCGCTCGTTTGCCCGGAACTATTCAAGCTGAAGCCCAGTAAAGCGCCCTTAAAATTATCTAAATAGTTTGTCATATACTCTTGAGAAAAATATAGGTTAAACCCCTTTTTTGTAGTAAAAGCTACTCGATACAAAAGTAGTATAGCGGATAATGTAAAGGTACACACATATTTAGCATATTGGGTTTTAACTACAGGTGGTTGGGAATAGAAGCCTTTATCGGATTACCTTTTTTCAAACAGAAATCATGTGGCGCTATATGGATGCTCATTAAAATGTTGCGTCCGCGTCTGCCCCCATCTCAATCTTAAAAGCCTAATATCTGTTCCTTTTAAGCCGTGTGTCGTGTGTTTTGTCGGGCGACTCCAATGGGTCGCCCCCTTTTTATTCTCCGGCAAGCTCTTTCTGGCAAGAAGCCAACCATCGCAACGAGCCTTCATTCTGTTCTATTCTGAATTCTAGCACCCACCTTTTGTAAATATTACTTTCTTGGTTTTGCGATTTCTTACGTTCTTCCTTAAGATGGTTTAGCAAACTGAGGTTGTAATCGTATTGGCGTTGCACCAGCGCAATTGCTATATTGCTGCCGCGTCTCCGCGCAAAATAGAGCTTGACGAGAAAATCGAGACGCATTTCACGGGTGCGTTTTACGGGTTGTGCCAGCCATTTCTCAAACACCTGTCTGCCTTCTTCGCTCAACTCAACTACATGGCGGGTTTTGTGTTCGCTTACTGGCTCTTCATGACCCAACGCCAAACCTTCCTTTTCCAACTTTTTGAGCAAAGCATATAGCAAGCTCATTTCAAGTTGGCATACCTGTGCCAGTTCGGTATCTTCGCTGAAATGGCGCGTTAGTTCGTAGCCGTGACTT
>Ga0194047_10000528_pt1 | contig 25649 bp, 22 predicted proteins | sample JunL225m_MetaG_2_FD_160070 | JGI IMG/M metagenome (GOLD analysis project Ga0194047, IMG submission 160070) | Anoxic zone freshwater microbial communities from boreal shield lake in IISD Experimental Lakes Area, Ontario, Canada - Jun2016-L221-5m | ecosystem: Environmental > Aquatic > Freshwater... | reverse complement strand
CATATACACCAGCCTCAAAAAAGATTAATTACAAACGACAAAGGATCTGTGATGTATTTAAATAGTGGTGATTGGATTGAAAATCTAACAGCACTAGAATACAACCAAGGTTCTTGGAATATTTATGAATACCAAGAACAAACCTATGCGGCTAAAATAGTAGATATAAAAAAACAAAATAAAAAATTGCCAGAATTGAATGTGCTAACCAACGAGGTAGCATATTTTTTACATTCTAAAGAAATGCAATTTTAAAATTGAATAGATGAAAATATTATACGCTGTACAAGCAACCGGAAATGGACATATTAGTAGGGCTATTCAAATATTGCCTTATTTAAAGCAATACGGCGAAGTGGATATTTTTTTAAGTGGCGAAAATGCAAATTTAAATGTTGGTATGCCTGTAAAATATTCGAGCAAGGGCTTAAGTTTATTTTACGGCAATAGCGGCAAGCTCGATTATTATACTATGTTTAAAAAGTTCTCCTTAAAAAGAATTTGGAACGAGGCTAAACAATTACCTGTTGAAAAATACGATTTAGTTTTAAACGATTTTGAATCTATTACATCACTTGCTTGTAAATTTAAAAATGTACCAAGTATTCAATTTGGTCACCAAGCTAGTTTTCAAAGTGCATTAACACCTAGGCCTAAAAAGAAAGATTTACTAGGTGAATTTATTTTAAAGAGTTATGCGCCGTCCACCAAATACCTTGGCCTACATTTTGAATCGTATGATGCAAATATTTATAACCCCATTATAAAATCTGAAATCATTGAAGCGAATGCGGTAAATGAAGGACATGTAACAGTGTATTTATCGCATTATTCTAATGCAGTACTCGAGCAATATTTACTAGCTGTTCCCGAAATAAAATTTGAAGTTTTTTCGAAAGAAATAAAAACTGCTTGTGTAAAAAATAATATCTACTACTATCCTATTTCAAATACACTATTTACACAAAGCATGATAAAAAGTGCTGGAGTGATTACTGGCGCTGGATTTGAAACACCTGCAGAAGCCATGTATTTAGGTAAAAAATTAATGTGTTTACCTATTAGAGGTCAATACGAACAATTGTGTAATGCTGCTGCATTGTCTAATATGGGCGTATCAGTTATTGATAAAATTGAACAAGGATTTAACGAGAAAATAAAATCGTGGTTTGGTAATTCAAATATTAATAGTTTAACCCTACAACATAGCACCTACCAGTTAATTCAACTATTAATGGAAGAGGCAAAAGCTTTACAAACAAACAAAGAAAAAACAAGCGTTTTTGAGCCAAATAATTTTGCGCTAATGAACGAACTAAGTTTGTAAAAAATCTCTAAACCAATATCCCGATTGTTTAATGGTTCGTAATTGTGTAGCAAAATCTACATGTATTAATCCAAACCGGGCATTGTATCCAAAAGCCCATTCAAAATTATCGGTTAGTGTCCAAGCATAATAACCGCCAATATTTACACCGCTGTTTTTTGCTTTTAGTACAGCACCTAAATATTGCTTAAAATAATCTATGCGTTGTTGGTCGTTAATTACACCATGTTGAAAAACATCTTTAAAACAAGCACCCCCTTCTGTAACAATAATTTCTGGTATATTTCCATAGTTCCATATTCGATGTAACATTCTATTAAAACTCTCTGGATTAATTTCCCAGCCCAATTGTGTATGTGGTACTTTTCTAGATTTTGCTGTTACTTCAGAAGCCTGTAAATAGGGAATGAGATTGTTGTTTTTTACAGTAACTGCAAAATAATTTTGAATACCAATAAAGTCAAAATCAAAAGCCATTTGTTGTTGATAGCGCCACGATTTGGTATGCAAATGCAACTTTTCTAAAAATTGAAAATTTTCCATATGCGGATACCCTAATCCTAAAACTGGCTCTAACAAAAGCCTATTTAAAAGTACATCTGATTTAGCGGCAGCCAATACATCTTTATCTTGTAAAGTATTCGGCATCACTTCACTACAAGAAAAACTAGTGCCAATATGAGCATCTGGCACTTCGGATCTAATAATTCTTCCACCTTCAGCGGTACACATTGCAGCATTGTGAATGGCAGGAAAAAAATTAGACAAGCCCATTTTACCTGGTGCATGTTTGCCCAACATATATCCTAAAGAAGTAAAGCCAAAAGGCTCATTCATTACAATCCATTGTTTTACTTTTTGGCCAAACTCATTGGCACAGAGGTGCACGAATTTGCTAAACCATTTAAGCATTTGATGACTCGTCCAACCACCATTTTTTTCTAAAGCCTGGGGCAAATCCCAATGGTATAAGGTAACCACTGGCTCTAGGCCTATTTTTAAACATTCGTCAATTACAGCATGATAAAAAGCAATGCCTTTTTTATTGGGTTTACCAATACCTTCTGGTAAAATTCTACTCCATGAAATAGAGAATCTAAAATGGTTAAAGCCCAATGCTTTGGCTAATAATAAATCGTCTTTGTAGCGATGATAAAAATTAGAACTATGCGTAGGTTTGGCACGTCCTTCAATAGCCGTTTGTCTTTTGGCAAATACATCCCAAATAGACTGACTGCGTCCATCTTCTAATACTGCGCCTTCATTTTGGGCAGCAGATATAGCCACTCCCCACTTAAAGTCGTTGCCAAAATCAGAAGCCTCTACTTGCTTAGCCATAAGCATCGTTTAATTTGATAATACCATTTTAAAATTCACACAATTTAAATATTATATTGCGGTAGTCTATGTTAAAATTCACAGGTGTAAAACGCATTTATGAAATACTTATTACCTATTTGTTTATTATTTTTTTGCGCTTGTAGTACTAAAGTAAGCATCACTAGTAGCGAACAATTTGCCAATAAACGTATTGCAATTGGCGATATTAGCATTGCTCCCATCTATAAAAATAACCAACTAAAAAACGACACCCTCTGCGCCTGTATTGGCAGTAGTTTGGGTAGCGCTATGTTGCCTTTTTTTCAAGAAGCTGGTATGCACATCATAGACCTTCCTCAAAAGAATTTATTAGAAAATATACGTGTGGCTGATTCTTTAAAAATCAACTACTTATTACTAGCTACTGGCCAAGTACAAACTTATGGAAAGCCCGGTAGAGAAGCCTATTTTATGCGAACACTAGCTGTTAAAATAGTGGATACAAAAAGTTTAGAAGTAATGGCCACTGGCAATTTTGAAGGACCTTCTGTATATCCTGCAGGGGCCGCAAAACGGATTGGGAAAAGATTTGCTAAATTGATAAAAAAATAAGCCGGTTAAATGCTTTGGAATTTTAACGTCGCTTAGGATTATTAAAAAAATAAATCATTTTCAATACATCTTGTTCATCATGAATTTCAACATGATTGTCACGGATATAATTATTAATAGCCTCTTTATCTAATTTATAATATTTTGCTAGTTGTTTTACCTGACGCACTTCAACTAAATCTGACTTGTCTAAAATATAAAAGTCTTTAATTGTATTAATAGTGCCCATATTTTTATAATTCATGAAAGAATAAGCACCTGTTACGGTATTTGAAACTACCCTTGAGTCTTCAACCCTTGAGCCAGAATGGTCTGTTGTTGATTCGGCAGTTCTTACACCATAACTATACAAAATGTACAAATTTGATAAGCCAGTTCTTTGGTAGATTTTATCTTTAATAGGAACAAAAGTTAATGGTACCGAATAAATAGAATCAACGGTACTTAGGTTGGCCAATTCTTTGTACTGTTTGTTTCTATTAGGAACCTTAATAGTTTGTTTAACGTCAATAACTATTGAATCAATTGTTTCTAATCCTGAAAGTTCTTTATACTGTTTGTCTTCTACAAAAATCAACTGGTGTTTATCGGTATTAAAGTTTAAATCGGCAAAAGCCACTTTGCCATTTTTCATAAAAACGGTACTAGGCATAAATTGGTTGAATAACATCAATTTTAAATTGACGTTTTCATATACTGATTGCGCTATACAAGTGCTAGCGCTAATTAGAAATAAGCAAACTATTAAAAAGTATTTTTTCATGGTGCTTTATTTATTGCTTAGTATAAATTGATTCGATATTCTAAATTAAACAATTGTAAACAAACAACTATTTAATTATTTCACAATTAACTCATCGGCAAAAATCCAAGCTGGTTTTCCTGCGCCTGGATGACCTGAAGGACATAAATTATTGGTGGCAGTTACTCTGATAAATCTAATATTAGTTGGCGCAAACACAGCTTCAAAAGCATGCATGATTTCTTTGGCATTAATATCAACCGGGTTTTTTACAGTGCTAATTGCGGTAAAATTCAGCCCATCGGTAGATGTTTCGAAATTGACCGATTGCGGTAAAAAAATCCAGTCGCGGTATTTTTGCAAACAACCTAGAGCAATAGTTTTTACCAATTTAGCCGATCCTAAGTCAATGGTTGCTATTAAATTTTTTTCGCTAAAGCCATGCCAATTTTTACCAATTGTAAAAGTACCCCTTACGCCATCGGTTAATGTATTAGAACCATCGGCTGGATAATATTTACTGTATGGTGTGGTGTAATTTACTGCAGTACCTATTGCTTGGTGCATCACAAAATCTTGCTTGGCAGATTGCTTGCTCATTACCTGATTATTCAGTGTAGTTACTGCCCTTAATTGTGCTGAACTATTAATGGCAATGGGTTGGCTAAATATAGGAGATTGAGTTGTTGGTTCTGATCCGTCAATTGTGTAATGTATTTGTGCATTTAAAATTTCTGTTGAAAGTGATACATTCAACTTTCCATTACTTGAAATAGGATTGATGGCCACACTAAAATTTCCAGCACAATAGTGCAAACCTTTTTGCTCAAACCCCCTAAAATGATACTGTAATCGGTTGTTAAAATCGGTAAAATTTTTATTCTTAGATGGGGTCCACAAAACTTCTGAAAGCGCCAACATTCTTGGTAATACCATGTATTCTAATTGCTCGGTGGTACTAATAAATTCTGTCCATAAATTTCCTTGTGCGCCTAATACAAAAGCTGCTTCTTGGCTATTGAGTTCTTTGGGAATGGGTTCGTAATCGTACACTTTTTTCAAGGTATTAAAACCGCCAATAGCAAGTGGTTCGCCTTCTGGACCTGCTTGATAATTATCGAAATAACAGGGCGATCCTGGCGTCATAACTACGGAGTGTTTCATTTTGGCTGCTTCAATACCACCAGCTTCTCCTCTCCAACTCATTACCGATGCTTCGGGCGCCAATCCACCTTCTAAAATTTCATCCCATCCAATCATTTTTTTATGGTGTGCTACCAAGAATTTTTCAATTTTTTTAATGAAATAACTTTGTAATTCATTTTCATCTTTCAAGCCTTCTTGTTTCATTTTTGCCTGACATTTTGGGCAAATTTTCCAAGCGGCTTTGTCTACTTCATCGCCGCCAATATGCAAATATTCTGCAGGAAAAATAGCCATCACTTCTGTAAGTATGTCTTGTAAAAAAGAAATCACTTGGTCGTTTCCTGCGCAATAATTAGACGACACATTGGTATAGTTGCCCCCCGTTAAAGGCAATTGTGGTTTTTGCGTACAGCTAAGTTCAGGATAAGAAGCTATTGCCGCTGCTGCATGTCCTGGCATTTCAATTTCTGGCACAATAGTTATGTTCAAAGATTGCGCATAAGCAACAATTTCTTTTAATTGTGCTTGTGTGTAAAAGCCGCCATAGGTGGGGGTTTCGTTGGGCTTTGCTTGTGGTCTATCGCCCCAAACTTTGTTAGTTTGATCTACTCGCCAAGCACCAATATTAGTTAGGGCTGGATATTTTTTTATTTCAATGCGCCATCCTTGGTCGTCTACTAAATGCCAGTGGAATACATTCATTTTATAAGCAGCCATTAGGTTGATGTATTCTTTAATTACTTCGGGTCCAAAAAAATGTCGGCTTACATCTAAATGCATACCACGCCATTTAAATCTTGGATAATCTATTACTTGCATGCACGGTACTTGAATGCTTGCATTGGTTCTTATTTGAGGAAGGGTTTGTAGCAAAGATTGAATTCCATAAATTAACCCTGCTTTTGTTTTGGCTTTAATAATTATACCAGAGGAATGAATTCCCAACTCGTATCCTTCAACTTCTTTTACTGTGTTAGAAAATACCAATTGAATGGCTGAAGAATTGTTTGATATAACTTTTAAACTAAAGCCCGAAACTTGCTGAATGGCTGTGCTTAAAAACTTGGCTGCTTGTTGAAGCGCTTTATTATTTATATCAATTCCAATAGTTGATTTGGCATTGATAACATAAAATCCTGTTTCCATTTGCATACTTACCGGTTTTGGAATGATGGATACATTCGATTGAGCCAAACAATAACTAGTTAGTACACTAAATAATAAGCCTGCAATAAATTTCATGGCAAAAGATTGTAAAAATTAATTAGAATTTTTGTTAATGGGGAGCACTAAGTTACCATTTAACCACAGTAAAAACAATGGTTGCATAATTGCCTTTTTCGTACAAAATACCCAACTTTTTGTTAGACAATTTTACAATATCGGAATATGCTGCGTTGTCTTTACTTGTATCTGGTTCGGCCGATTTGTCAATCAGTTTATTGATAGACCAAGTTTGGCCATCATCTTTGCTTATTCTTAAAGTAAGATTATCGCGTTTTTTAGTATCAGCTGCATTACAAAAAGCGAGTATTTGTTTGTTTGATTTTTTCCCTATTGCTAAAATGCTGCCTTCACAAACCGGATCGGGTAAATTTTTATCGAAATAAAGGGTATCCCAAAGCGCACCTCCGTTATTACTAATGGCTACAATTCTTGCGCGGATATCTCCTTTCTGGTTTCTTGCATTTAAAAGTATACGGTTGTTGGATATTTGTGTGGCTGTTGCTTCATTGCTTCCTGGCAAATTTAGTGATGGACTCAGTTGAAAGCTTAACCCATGGTTATCGGTATAAAATCCATGCGAAAAATAGTCTTCGAACTTTCCTCTAGGATTTCCTTGCGAATGATTGGCTGCTACAAAAATGCGTCCTTTATATTTTCCTTCATAAAACTGCATGGCATGACCGGGTGTATTGGCATAACTTCTCCAGTCTTCACTGAAATGATAGGCCGGATTAATGCTTGGTTGATTGGGTCGATGTACTTGTAATGTGATGTTTACAGGATCAGACCAAGTATTTCCAGCGTCTATAGAAGTTTTGTACCAAACCTCGCGCAAGCCCTTACCTTTTCTAATATCGCCTTCGGACTGATTGCCGGTATTATAAAATAAAAAGATTCTCCCATTAGGATAATTAGGATCTGTAAGGTCTACAACTGGAGCTGGATTGCCCGCTTGTAAATGACCATTTGATGCTACAACCGATAAGTCAGACCAAGTTTTTCCATTGTCTGTACTCTTTTTAAGCACAATATTAATGTCTCCAAAATCTGCAGCACCTTTTACCCTGCCTTCGGCAAAAGCAAGTAAGGTTTTTTGAAAACTAACAATGGCTGGAATTCTAAATGATTGATAACCCTCGGTACCTGATGTAAATACCGTGATTTTTGATTGGGCATTAATAACCGAAACGAACAAAAAGTTAATAAATAGCGCAGTAAACCAAGCAAATCGTTTATTCATACTGAGTCATTGAATGATCAGTAAAGTATAAAAAAAATACGAATTAGCTGAGTAATGAACGAACTAATCCATTCTTTAGAACCTATTATGCATGGTATACCAAATTCATTGGGTTGATATTTGGCAACTCAGCTATCTGCTTCCATTTAGAAAGCACTTGCGCAATATCATTTGAAAAATCAGTGCCATTTAAGGGTTTTACAATATAATGACAGGCATAATGCTTAAAAGTTTCATTGATTTCAAATTCTAAATCACAGGAGGTAAGCATAATAATTGGAATATTTTTGAACTCCTGGTGTAGTTTAATATACTTTAAAAGGTCTAACCCGTTAATAAAGGGTAAGTTAATATCTAAAAATATTAAGTCGGGCTTTGAGGATAATTGATTGGTTTCTAATTTATTAAAATAACTCATGGCCTCTTGACCATTTCTAGCAATTTGAACTGGGTTCACCATATTCCAACTTTCTAAGGCTTCCTTAAATAAGAAAATATCGCCTTCGTTGTCTTCAATCAGCAAAACTTTTAGTTGATCCATTTTTATTGTTTATTAGAAATTAGGGTTTCTTGAAACAACCGGGGAGTGTTATCATTCAAAAATATATTACTAAAATAATTTAGTAATATAAAAATAGGTAAAACATGTATGATTTTAGAAAATCGTACATGTTTTTGGTAAATAATAAAAAATTACGTTGTGAAAATGAAAATTACCTAAGAAAACTAGACTTAAATATAAACAGTAGGTGTTTTAGAGAAGTATTCTGATGGCGTTAAACCGGTTTCTTTTTTAAAGGCAATATTAAATGTAGAGCGATTTTTAAATCCTGCTTGTTCGGCCATGGACTCAATAGTCATAGTGGCCACTTTATTTGGATACTCGTTTATAAAATAGTTTATCCGAAATTGATTCACATAGTCTCTAAATGACAAATGCAATACCGTATTTAAAAAGTAGGAGCAATGGTGCAAGGGTATCTCAATGTCTGAGGCAAACTTAGCAATCGTTAATTCAGTATCTAGATAGGGTTTATTTGATGCAATAAACGCTTGAAACTTACGCATATAAACAGCAGTCTGTTGATCTGTTAACAGCGAATAAGGGATATTCTGATCTAAAACTGTATGAGATTCGGTTATTGGCTCATTAACTATTGGCGCTATTTTGGAGTTTTCTAACACTGCCAAATGACCATATAAAATTATTGGCTGTTTAATGATATAGAAAATTAATGAAAACATGACAATACTAACAAGAGATACCAAGTATATATTGCCAAAAAGGCTAGAAGGTTGCAGATGATTGATGAGAATATAAATTGTAAATAAAACATGGACCGTAAAGAAGATGGTTAATGTACTTACCAAAAAAATAAGCCAGTTTTTTATGAGTAGATTTAATGTTTGTAATTTATTAGTAATTGCCTTTGTAATTAAATTCCAAGAAAGAATAATATAAAAAATATTCAACGCTAGCCTAAATCCAAATAAAATAAAAACTCGTTTTAATTCATTTGAATTATTTAAATCAATTGATTGATGCAATGAATAAAAGAAATTTCCATGATTTACATTTTGCTTCATAAAAATGATGCCTGTAATTAAAATAACACTTGGAATAAGATGTATTAAATCTTTTTTGTAAAGTGTTGTTGCATCGTTTAAACTACTACGTACATATATATAAATCACACTTGGAGTTGTAACCATCAAAAGCGGAAAAAGATAACTGATAAAATTAAAAGGGAATTCTTTGTTATGTTCTAAAATGAGAATGAATATATTTTGTATGCCTCTGCTTAATAGAAAGAATGCAAATAGTTTATTAAGTAAGGAATTACCCTTATTTAAAGTTAGAAGGTGAAAAGCGAAGAGGATGAAAATAAAAACGCCACTAGCTATTGCTATATCAATAAAATTCATGCCCCAAATATATTGTTTTATGGCGCTTAAGAATTTTTTAGTGCTAATTAAAAAATTAGTTGCTTTTTGGCTGGCTAAAAAGACCATTTATTTCATCGTTTAGCCTTTTTACTTCTTTTTCAACCTGCGAAATTAACAATAGTTTTTCGGCTTCGTCAATTGTAGAATTTGGCTTATTAAGCAACTTAGTGATTCCCAAAAGGTTAGCTATTGGGGCACGTATTAGATGAGACTGGCGCCAGGTTATTTCTTTGAGCTTTAATGCATATTCAGAATTGTCTTCCTCGGCCAATTTGGTTTCTTGTATGTCAATTGATACCACTGAAATACCTAGTAAATTTTTAGCCTCATCATAGACGGGTATAAAACTTAGTTGTATCCAGTTTTTTTCACTTGAACCAATTATACTATTTTCAATACTAATAGATGTTTGATTGCCATTAATAGCCTTCTGGAAATTTTCTTTAAACAAATCTGCATTGGAATCAAGCAAATATTGTCTGTAATCAACTCCAATATTCAATGTTTTTTGAAATTTTGCTTGAAATTGGTGGCCTGCCAATAGATTAAAATGTAATACTATAAAATTTGGGTCTAAAAATAAAATGGATTCTGTAGCACTAAAAAGTGATGATTGTAATTTTTTTGAAATCAATTCAATTTTGGATACAATCAAATTGTCTGAAATTGAATTTTTTAGCCCGTATAAAATTACTGGATGATAATATAGATAACTAGTAATATAAACAAGCATAAAGCCATTCATATACTCAATAATATAAAGTGCATTACTATTTTTTGAAAGCAATAAAAAAAGAATAGAAATAAAAATTAGTAAAACATTTATAACCTTCATTATTAAAAGCTTCCTTACAAATTTAGTTACCATTATATTTTGCGCTAGCGTTTCTTTTTTATGTTGATTTTTAAATTTAAAATATAAGCGCACTGAAAATATTGCATAAATAACCATACTTAAAAATTTCAATATAACATGTGCTTGCTTTGGCAATAAACCTTCTGACACTAAGGAAATTTTATATGCTTTTGTAACAATATCGAATTCATCAGGGTTTAGGGTACGTCCATTTAAAAAAAATGGTGTTAACTCAATAACATGGAATAAAAATGGCAATAGATGCAACCAGTCCCATCGTTTAAATTTTGTTTCATTATTTAATAAGCTTCTAAAAAAAACAAAACTTATAGGAGGCACTAAATACATAATTAAAGAAGGAATTCGAAATAGCAAAATGCTTGAATATTCAAGAGTAGGATTTTCAACTAAGTTAGTATAAACTAAAAGTGCAATTAAGCATAACATCCAAACCCCTAAAAGCCTAAAAGAAAATGATCCATTTCTACGTAATATTAGCGTTACAGATGCTAAAAAGCCAATAAGAATTACAAACACCGAAATGACTAGTACAAAATAATTCATGAACAATAATTTTATATTTTATTGGTAGCGCTATCTACAATGTCCTTTAATTCTAGATCTAGTTTCAACACCTCTCTTTCAATTATTTGTAATAAGGCCTTCTTTTCTTCTTCATTAACAGAAGAGTCTGGTTTATTTAATAATTTTGTTATGCCTAATAAATTAGAAATTGGTGCGCGTAATAAATGCGATTCGCGCCAGGTGATGTCTTGTAATTGTTTTACGTAATTTTTATTTTTATTCTCTGATTCCTTTTTGTCATGAATATTAATTGAGCATATACTCACGCCAGTAACTTCATTCAAATCATTAGTGATAGGTATAAACTCAATTTGAAACCATTTTGCTTGATTATGACCATTCATACTCAATTCAATCTCATACCCACAACGTTGACCGCTTAAAGCATTTTTGAAATCTTCAAAAAACAAAGGCTCTCTTTGATTGTGCAAATAGGTTCTATAGTCTTCGCCAACTCTAATTTGACGCATAAAGTTTTCGCGAATTGATTTTTCGGCGAGTTGATTGAAATGAATGATTTTAAAATCTTTGTCAACAAAAATTGACATCTCTGTTTCACTAACTAATGACGAAAGTAGTTTTGCCTCATTTAATTTAAGCTCTTTTTCAAGTGAATCGATAGCACTATTAAAACCAACTTCGTTAAAATTTAAGCCAAATAATATAGACGGATAATAAAATAAATAGCCTAATAAATAAAAAAGAAAGATTGAGTTTGATAAATGCAAACTATAAAAAGAAAATAATGGCAAGGCTTTAACTAATAAAACTGCTAAAATTGAAAGCCCCACACAAAAGCTACTAATGAATATCACCCCATTCATAAAGCCAAGTAATTCGGCATTATTTTTAATAACTGAAACAAATGCTTTTTTCTTAAATTTTAAATACATGTTTATTGATACTATTAAATAAACTGTAGTATGAATTAATTTAAATAAAGAATGCCATTTTGCAGCAATTAAGCCCTCTTTCATCACTGTTAATTGCGACATTGATTTAAAATCAATCTGTTTAATTAAAAGTATTTTTTCTGCACCAGAACTCATAAAAAAAGGTACCAATTCCACAAAATGTAGTAAAAAAGGAAGGGATAGTAACCAATCCCATTTTTGAAATTTGTTTTCATGATAAAGTATCGTTCTGCAAAATAAATATACTGTCGGCCCTATTAGATATACCAGTAAAGTTGATACCCTAAAAAGATGTGGCAAATATTTAAAAAAATCTAATGCAATTAAAAGACTATTAAATGACCATGCTACTTGTATAAAAATTAAAACTGCTAAAATTTTAAATGGCAATCGCTTACCACTATTAAACAATAGTATTCCACATACAAAAACCCCAAAAACAACTGTAAGGATATTTAAAAGTGTTAGGATGGTTTCCATAGTTATTTATTGTTGCTTGAAGTGTCAACAATTTCTTTTATCTGTACATCTAATCTTTCTACTTCTCTTTCAATTAAAAGTAATAACGCTTTTTTCTCGTCGATACTCACATCGGCTTCTGACTTATTTAATAATTTTGTGATGCCCATTAAATTGGTAATTGGCGCGCGCAATAAATTGGTTTCACGCCAAGATATTTCTTCTATTTGTTTAGCATATTTCTTGTTTTTAGATTCAATCTCTTTTGCCGCATGAATGTCAATAGTAGAAATAGTAATTCCTGTTATTTCATTTGTATCACTATATACTGGAATGAAATCTATTTTATGCCATCTCTTTAAATCATGCCCGTTAAAACTTAATTCAATTTCATAACTGCTATGTTCACCCTTTAGTGCAGCAGTAAAATACGTAATAAATTTTTGCTCTCTTTTTTCGTGTAAATAGGTTCTATAGTCTTCGCCTATTTGAATTTGTCGCATAAATGAATGCCTTATTGTTTTTTCGGCTAAATGATTGAATTGCATGATTTTAAATTCCTGATTAACAAAAACCAACATTTCAGTTTCGCTTACTAAATAAGCCCGCAATTTCGCTTCATTTAACCTAAGATCTTCTTCGAGCGATTCCATTGTTTTACCCATGCCAATATTGTTAAAATCTAATCCGTATAAAATGCTCGGATTAAAAAACAAATACACTATTAAAAAAGTTAAAATAATGGTATTGGAAAACTGTAGTGCATAGAATGGAAAAATTGGCGCAAGTGGAAAGAAGAACAAAGAAAACATTGGAATAAGTAGTCCTAATTGCGATAAACTAATTATTATCAGAAACAAATACGCAAATTTTAAAATTGATTTATTTTTTTCAATAACAGAATCAAAAGAAATGTTTTTAAATTTTATATATATTTGAAGTGATAGTATAGTATAAATAAAAATGCTTAATCCCTTAAGCCTACTATGCCATATGGCTACTAGTAAACCTTCTTTTGATTCAATTAATTGACTCATTGTATTCCAATCAATTTTACTGATTTCAACTAATTTTTCGGATACTGGACTTAAATAAAAAGGCATTAATTCTATGGTGTGTAATAAAAAAGGGAGCGCATGTAACCAATCCCATTTTCGAAATTTGGTTTCGTTGTAAAATAAGGTGCGAAAGAATAAATAAAAACTTGGTCCTAATAAGTATATGGTTGGTGCAAAAAGCCTGTATAGATGGGGGAATTTCTCAAATAAATGATTCGACAATAAAAGTGAAATGAAAGACCATAATATTTCTACAAGTAAGGTAACGGCTAAAATTCTAAATGAGAAAATATGCCTTTTGCCAAAAGCCAATATAAAAAACGCCAATACCCCAAAAACCACACAAAGGGTATTGATTATGGAAAAAACTACTTGCATATAGGGGATAAATTCGTTGGTAATTATTGGTATTCCTGTTATTTGTTCTATCTATATTCAAAATAACAACAATATGATTCAACAAATAAAGCCTTAATAATCCATATTTTATGTAGTAAAATCGTTAAGTCGTGTCATAAAATTACTACACAAAAAACCTTTGCTTATTGTAATTGGGCATTTACCTACCTTTAAAATCTAAAATAATTAAAAATGGGAAATTTAGGATTTCAAGAAATTTTACTGATTGCAGTGGTAGTGCTAGTACTTTTTGGTGGTAGAAAAATACCAGAATTCATGAAAGGCATTGGTAAAGGCATTAGAGAATTTAATGATGCCAAAGAAAATGTAAAGAAAGAATTAGAAGAAGGAATGAAAGAAAAAGACAAGGAACCAGCTCATAAAGACTAAGGTTCTATTTAAAAGCCACTAATTTATTGCATGAAATTACCCGAATTGTTGCTCAACAGGAGCGAAAACAAATGCGAACTATGTGGCGCTACAGATACTTTACAGGTTTATGAAGTGCCTCCTCAAGACCAAACCAATGCCGACAACTGTATTATGGTTTGTAACACTTGCTTAGCTCAAATTGATAAAAAAGCCGAACTAAACCAAGAACATTGGAAGTGTTTAAACGAATCTATGTGGAGTGAAGCTACTGGCGTACAAGTGGTTGCTTGGCGTATGCTTAATAGACTGAAAGCAGAAAGTTGGGCTGCCGATTTGTTAGACATGCTTTATTTAGACGACAACAAACTTGCTTGGGCTAAAGCCACTGGCGATCACGACAATGATAGCAGTGTAGACCTCCACAAAGATGCCAATGGCACTATTTTGTTACAAGGCGATTCAATTGTATTAACAAAATCACTAGATGTAAAAGGTTCTACCCTTAACGCTAAAATGGGAACAGTTGTAAAAAACATCCGTTTAGTTGAAGGCAATACCGAACAAATTGAAGGTAAAATTGAAGGACAAACCATTGTTATTCTTACCAAATATGTACGCAAACAAGGGAGCTAATCCCTTGTTTGTGCTATAAGCCACACACATGCTACTCTCTGCTTCTTTTATTTATTGGATGTTAATTTTGCTGGCTGCTTTTATTATTGGTCTTTCTAAGGCCGGTTTAAAAGGCATTGACATGATGAACGTAACCATTATGGCCATTGTATTTGGCGGAAAAGCCTCTACTGGTGTGGTTTTGCCATTGTTATGTGCTGCCGATATAATGGCGGTATTGTATTATCATCGACATGCACAATGGGTGCATTTTTGGAAATTAATTCCTTGGATGGTACTGGGTATTTTAGTTGGTGTTTTTGTAGGTAAAGATTTAAATGAAGGAATTTTTAGAAAGATAATGGCAGTTATTATTGTATTAACAGTGGTTATTATGATAGTGTTAGAATTTCGAAAAACAATGCCCATTCCGTCTAATAAATTATTTGTTGCCAATATGGGATTAATTGCAGGCTTTACAACTATGCTTGGCAATTTGGCAGGCGCTTTTTCGAACATTTATTTTTTGGCTATGCGAATGCCTAAAAATGATTTTATTGGCACAGCTGCTTGGGTGTTTTTAGTAATCAATTTATTTAAACTTCCTTTTCAAATTTTTTATTGGAAGAATATTACTACCAATACACTTTACACCGATTTACTATTATTGCCTGCCCTTATTATTGGATTTGTACTTGGATTAAAAATAGTCTCTAAAATTAAAGACGATAATTATAGAAAAATAGTGATTGCCTTAACCCTTGTAGGAGCGATTGTCATTTTCTTTAAACGTTAATCTTTTGTAAGTGGTTATAAAATTTTATTACTCCATTAAACTTTGTTGATTTGTTGCTATCACAGGTTTATGAAAAATGCCTCGCAAAATATTCACACTGTATTAAGTAGCCATGGTTTTGCTGATATTATTAACAATAGCAATACCCAACAAAAGTCATTACACGCTACTACCGCATTTAATGCAGGCGAAACCATTTGCAAGTTTAGTGCAGCAACTGAACTAGAAATTCCAACTTATTTAACGGTTCAAACTGGCATTAATAAACATATCACCTTAAGCCCCAGCTTTATACAATACATCAACCACAGTTGTGACCCGAATGTTTTTTTTAATACCAGTACCATGGAATTAATGGCATTAAAAAATATTTCAATTGGAGATGAACTGGTGTTTTTTTATCCATCAACCGAATGGGAAATGACACAATCGTTTCAATGCTTTTGCCAATCATTGGCGTGTTTGAAAGAAATTAAAGGTGCTGCTTATTTATCGGCAGATACCATTTCAAAATATCAGTTTACCGAATTCATTTTAAAGCAATTAGGTGCTTAAAATCTACCGTGATTTTAATTCATTTTCTTAGGTAAATAAATTATTTGTTATTCTGTATTAATTGTCGAAATTTATACAATCGATCGCATTGGTTGCTATACACTAGAAAAAGATACTAATATGTTTACAAAGAAATGGTTGATGTTCGGGATTTGCTCCCTGTTAACCTGTGCTTCTTTTGCTCAAACAATTGCAAGTTTTAAAATCAATTTACAACATCCTACCAACGGAGTGGATGTGCCCGTTAGCGTTAATTTAGACAACTTAACTTTTGAATCAGACTCTTCAATTAGCTTGATTGAAATGGATGGCAAAAAAAGAAAAACAATTCCATTTCAAATTAAATACGGAGCCAGTAGAATGCTGGTTTGGTCGATAAGTAGTACTGCAAAAAAAGAAATTGCTTACCAAATTATTCATTCTGCCCCAGGGCAATTTTCTGAAATTAAAGCAGCTAAAAACGATAGCTCTATTACTTTTCAATCCGACAATAAAAATCTATTACGCTATTACTACCAAACCGTTTATCCGCCAGCAGGAATTAACGCTAACTATAAAAGAAGTGGCTTTATCCATCCCGTATGGACCCCGCATGGCCAAGAATTAACACGTATTCAAGCACCAGATCATTACCACCACTATGGCATCTGGAATCCATGGACACATGTATATTTTGAAAAAGATACTGTTGATTTTTGGAACATCAATGGACACCAAGGAACCGTTCGGTTTGCAAAATTGATTTCAAAAACTGATGGCCCAATTTTTTCGGAATTCGAAGCCCTTCATGAACACGTTGTGTTTAAAAAAGATGGCGCCGAAAAAGTAGCACTCAACGAAGTGCAAACTGTACGTGTCTACCACCCTGAAAAAAATAGCGACTATTATATTGCAGACATTACTTCTAAAATGAATTGCGCAACTGAAAGCCCTTTTTTAATTCTTGCTTATAGATATGCTGGAATGGGATGGCGCACAACCGGTTTTTGGAATAATACCAATTGCGAAGTACTCACATCTGAAGGAAAAACCAGAAAAGATACAGATGGTTCAAGGGCAAAATGGTGTATTGTACAAGGTGAATTACCCGGAAATGACAATGGAGGCATTGCTTTTCTATCTTACCCATCTAACTACAATTTTCCAGAACCTATGCGAATTTGGGTATTGAATACGAATGGTCGGGGTGATATGTTTTTCAACTTTGCCCCAACCAAAGACAAAAACTGGTTACTTGAACCTGGAAAAACATATGTGCTAAAGTATCGAATGGTGGTTTTTAACGGAAAATTCGATGCAGCAAAAGCAGAAAGCGCATGGAAATATTTTGCAGAACCTGCCTCAATAAAAATTACTAACAATTAAACTTCTTGGTGCATACTATTTTTAAAAAATGCCCATATTTGTTTTACATATTAAATTATAAAGAATGAAGAAATCAAAAAAAACCGTAAGTAGAAGAGACTTCTTAAACGCTTCTGCCAAATTAGCTTCTGGATCACTGATCCTTAGCGGTTTTCCTACGATTGTTCCGGCAAGTGTGTTTGGAAAATCGGCTCCAAGTAATATTATTAATGTAGCATCAATTGGTTGTGGTAGAATTTCTACTTCGCACGATATGACAGAAATTGCACGCTATGCTGGAGCCAGGATTATGGCAGTCTGCGATCTTGATAGAAACCGAGCAAATGCAGGCCCAGCAGCTGTTAAACACAATTACCAAATTGGTGCTGCCTATAATGGTGGACTAAAAGGCGATTGGGATATTAAAGTGTATACCGATTATAAAGAGCTGCTTCAAAATAAAGATATTGATGCTGTTCACATTAGTTTACCCGATCACCAACATGCTATTGTTGGCGTGCATGCAGTGAATGCAGGTAAGGATGTTTACTTACAAAAACCAGCTTCTTTAACCATTGAAGAAGGACGTATTTTAAGTAATGCAGTTAAAAAAACAGGTAGGATTTTACAAATGGGTAGCCAACAACGTTCTGTTGGTCCATGGCCTCAATTTAAAAAAGCATGTGAATTAGTGCGCAATGGCCGCATTGGTAAATTAATTACTGTAGAAGTTGGTTTACCCGGCGACCCAGGTGGTGGAAGTAAAATTCAAATGCCTACTCCAACAAATTTAAATTATGATGCTTGGTTAGGAGCTACTCCCGAAGTATATTATACAGAAGATAGGGTTCATTCACAAGAAGACTCATTGAAAGGTGTAGGAAGCCGACCAGGTTGGTTGCGTTGCGAACAATTTGGCGCTGGAATGATTACTGGATGGGGCGCACACCATATAGATATTGCACATTGGGGAATGGGAACTGAATATAGCGGACCAATAGAAATTTGGGGTAAAGCTGCTTTCCCTAATGACGATCCAAATTATAATGGATTATGGAATGTACATGGCATTTTTAAAACTGAAGCCCTGTACGAAAATGGGGTACACATGATTGTATCGAATGAATTACCTAATGGCGTAAAATTCATTGGATCTGAAGGATGGATTTGGGTAACTCGTGGAAATTATAGGGTTACTGATTCAGATCCGGTTGCAGATAAATCTGGCGTTAAACCAATTGACGCAAGCAACCCTGAATTATTAAAATCAGTGATTGGTAAAAACGAAATTCATTTATACGATAGTTCTGAACAACACGCCAATTGGTTGGATTGTGTAAAATCTCGCAAAGAACCTATTGCACCAATTGAAGTAGGGCATCGCTCATGTAGTGCTTGTTTATTGCATCAAATTGCCATGAAGGTCAATAGAAAAATTTATTGGGATCCAAAAACAGAAACCTTTAAAAACAACGACAAAGAGGCAACAGCTATGTTGTCTAGGCCACGCCGTAAGAAATATGATTTCTAATAAAATTTTAATTAGAAAGTTATTCATCAAAAAAAAGCGGCAATTTCTTGCCGCTTTTTTTATGCTATTTTTTAGAACAATTTAAATACTTTGAAGCTTTTTAATTCAATAGATAGTGTTTCGCTACTGAGTTAAAATCATCTACTTGATTTTTAATCCAATGCGCATCTTTGTGTAAAATATTTGCCATCAACGCTGCAACGGGTTGGGCAATTCTGATACTTTCTCTTGCATCTAAAAATAGGGCACGTGTTCTGCGCGACAAAACATCTTCTACTGTTCTTGCCATCTCATGTTCTACCGCCCAAATTACTTGTGCTTCATAAATTTGTAATGGTTCACTGATTAAAACAGCGCCAGTTTCGTTCAATATTTTTTTCAATGCGCTACCATCAGATCCGTAAACATACAAAGGATCTTTCCAGTCTTTGGTATGTATCGATCCATGAATTAAAAAGTTTTTTGTTTGTGTATTAGTGCGAGTCCATTGTAGGTCTTTTTCAATTCTATTCACCATGTCTTCACCCATTTTTCTATACGTAGTCCATTTACCACCAATCATAGTAAACAAGCCCGATGCAGAAACGATTATTTTATGACTTCTAGAAATTTCTTTTGTTTTTTGAGTACCCGACTGATTTGAGGCCAATGGTCGCAATCCAGTAAACACACTTAATACATCTGATCTTGTAGGTTTTTTTAGAAGATATTGTGCAGCAGTTTCTAAAATAAAATTGATTTCTTTTTCTAATGCTTGTGGCTCTAAAGATGCTATTTCAACAGGTGTATCAGTTGTACCAACTACCAATTTATTGTGCCAAGGAACTGCAAAAAGAACACGCCCATCGCTGGTTTTAGGAATCATCAATGCATGGCTTGATGGAAAAAAAGTTGTGTCTAATACCAAATGAATTCCCTGACTAACAGACAATATTTTTTCATGTACCAAATTATCCATGGTAAGAATATCATCGGCAAATACACCAGTTGCATTTACAACTGCTTTGGCTTGAATTGAATAGTTACTGCCTGTTTCTAAATCTTTCGCATAAATTCCAGCAACTTTTTGTTGTTCATTTTTCAGCAGTCCGGTAACAGAAAAATAGTTGATGGCAAATCCTTTGTTATCCCAAATTGTTTGGGCAAGGTTGAGTGCTAATCGAGCATCATCAAACTGTCCATCATGATACAGAACTCCCCCAACTAAATTAGAAGATTCAATTCCTAAAAGTTGTTGTAAGGTTTCTTTACGTGAAATAAATCGAGAAGATCTTAATAGCAATTTGCCGGCAATCCAGTCATATAATTTTAATCCAATGGTATATTTAATTCTTTGTAAAAAAGAATACACTGGAATAATAAAAATTTGGTCTTTCACAAGGTGTGGCGCATTGTGTTGTAAACGCTCCCTCTCAACACTCGCTTCTCGAACTAATTTTAATTCGCCATTGGCTAAATAACGAACCCCGCCATGCACCAATTTTGTGCTTCTACTAGAAGTGCCTTTTGCAAAATCAGCTTGTTCAACAAGTAGCGTAGAAATCCCGCGTAAAGTTGCTTCAAGTGCAATCCCCAACCCCGTTGCACCTCCGCCAATGACTACTAAGTCCCACACTTTATTGGAGCTAGTTATTTCAGCTAAACACCTTGTTCTATATCCTAGATTAGTTGATGTTAATAAACTCATACCCGTAAAAATATTTTTTTCTCATAAAGGAAAAAAAGAAACAGCCATTTTACCAGTATCATACAAACCACCATCATTAAAAGATTGTAAGGAGCGCCCACCCAATCTGCAACCCATTGAAAGAAACCATTGGTGGTATAATGCCAATTAATAAACTTACCAGATAAATAAATTAAAATAGAATTCATCCCTATCACTTTAAAAAAGAATGCCCATTTTTTATATCCAAGTACATCAATCACATAATAAAATAGCGACATTAATAGCAAACTTAGTCCTGTAGTATGCATCACAAAAGAACTAGACCACATGTTTTTGTTAATTGGAAAACTAAGATTCCATATTTGAGCAATTACCAATGATGCGATACCAAAAACAGCAAGCATCCCTGCTTTTCTTTTTTTAGAAACAGCTACTCCCTTTAAATATATCCCTGTAATAATTCCTGCCAATGCCGTACTAATTGCAGGAATATTATTAAAAAATCCCACTGTGTCGTGTATGCCAAGTGATAATTTTCCGGGCAAAATTGTCCTATCTACATAAGAAGCAAAATTACCTTCCATACTAAGGTTACCAGGTAAAAAACCGGGTGCTGATGTAAAGCAAAGTATTAGCCAATAACCAATTAATAATCCAGAAAACCAAAAAATTTGTGCGCGCGTATTTGTGTAGATATAAATAATATTGGCTAGCATGTATGCAATTCCTATTCTACCTAATACACTTGAAAAACGTATATCTGTAATTGGGCGAATTTGCAATCCATTATTATAAATGATTCCTAATATAACAAGTACTAGCCCTCTTTTTATTACACGCAATAACACTTGTTTTTTACTCATCCCTGTTTCTAATGATTTGCCAATCGAATAAGGTGTTGACACGCCAGCCAAAAATAGAAAAAGTGGAAAAATTAAATCATATATATGAAACCCATTCCAAGCAGGATGTGTAAATTGATTGGATAGGCTTATCCAAAAAGGACTACCTGTTGTTTTAGCTAGTTGATGAAAAAACTCGTCGGCACCAATAATCCAAAACATATCAAAGCCGCGTAATGCATCTAATGAATATAGTCGCTGATCGAGTGCGGCTACATTTTGTTCATTTGATTTCATGTTGTTTTTTTGAAATTGAATAAATTATAGTTTCGGTTCCCAACCTGGCTGATAGGTTCTACTCCAATATTTTAGGGCATCGGCATCGTGTAAAATATGTCCGTTTGTAGGATCAATTTGTAAGTTTCTGCCTGTACGAAGTGCAATATTTCCTAATTGCATGAGTAGGGTACTTTGGTGTCCACTTAAAATGTCTGAAGCAACTGGCGTGCCGTTTTTAATCCCATCAAATAAGTTTTGAATATGCAAAGCATCTAATGCTTGTGAAGGACCTGCAATATTTCGAGCATCTACAACAACCGCATTTTTTACATCTTTTATTAAAACTCCTTTTGCATCAAAAATTTTATAGGAGTTACTGCTTTCAATTAATAAGGTTCCATTTTCAGCATAAAAAATCACGCCAGCACTGTTAGATTCTATATTTTTTGCATTACAACTTCTGCCTTCCCAAGAAATCATTGCTTTGTTGCCAAATTGTAGGTTAATTACTTGTGTATCGGGGGTTTCCCAATCATCTTGGTAACGAAACCTACCACCAGTTGAACTAACACTTGTAGGATAATCAACACCTAAACCCCATCGTGCTAAATCAACCATATGCGTTCCGTTGTTCAGCGCCTCGCCTGTTCCCCAATTCCAAAACCAATGCCAGTTATAGTGAATTAGATTGTCTTTATAAGGCCTACGAGGTGCAGGACCTTGCCATAGATCGTAATTTAACCAAGCGGGAACTGCCGTTTCTTTACCTATACCAATTGAAGGTCGATTGTTCGTATACCAAGCTTTTGCAAAATAAGGTCGGCCAATAACACCTGCGTGTAATTCAGCAATAGCCGCTGCAACATTTGGCCAAGACCTTCTTTGATTACCCATTTGCAAAACCCTTTTATGTTTGGCTGCTGCTTTTACAAGCATCTCTCCTTCGTTTGGATTATGGCTGCAAGGTTTTTCTAAATACACATGCTTTCCTGCAGAACAAGCCAACATAGCGGCTGGCGCATGCCAATGGTCTGGTGCAGTAACGATTAAAACATCTACATTTTTATCCTCTAAAGCCTTTCTAAAATCGGGTGTAGCTATTGGTTTTTTTTGTTGGATTTTCTCAATGGCATTGATACAAATATCTGCGGCTCTGGTATCTACATCAGACACATGCAATACTTCGCAGTTTTTTTGGGAAGCAAAGTTGGTGCCTACCGCTAAACCTCTGCTATTTACTCCCATACATGCCACAGCTATTTTTTCATTCGCTCCTATAATATTTCTATAACTTTTAGAAGAAAATGCAGGAAGCACTCCTCCTAAAGAATAAGCTACTGCTCCTGTTGAAGCTTTTTTTAGAAAATTACGGCGTGAGTTAGTGCTAGTCATATAGTTGGATTAAAACTTGTTGTTTTAATTGATTATTGTACAATTGAATTTACGTTTATTGAAGCAACAAATAAAAAATTAAATGGAATTCTATTAACTATCGATTTTTACTTAAAAGATGTTTCAATATAAGGTATTAATTTTTGAATTATATTTAAATACACAAATCTTAAAAAATTACAAATGAAAAACTTATTGCTGCTTTTATTTACTTGTATTTTATTTTCATGCAACAATAAAGTTGCAAAAGATCGCTTAGCAAAAGCATCTTCTGAATATAAAAACGGATGGTTTTATGTTCATTTAGAAGGTTCTCCTGCCGATATTGGTTACCAACATGGGTATTTGTTATCTGCGCAAATTGATACCGCAATTCAAGCCACCAGTTATTATTTAGCGCACGAAACCAAACACGAATGGGATTTCTATAGAGCGGCTGCAAAAAACTTTCTTTGGAACAAACTAGATCAAGAATATAAAAATGAAATCAACGGAATTGCCGAAGGATTGCAGGCAAAAGGTTTGAAGTATGATAGCTTAGACATTACTGCATACAATGCCATTGAAGAACTCGCTTACTATTATGTTCCGCAATTAATGAATAAAGCAAAAGCTGGTTCAGGAAATAATAAAGCCCCTGGAAATTGTAGTGCGTTTATTGCAACAGGTAGTTTTACCAAAGATGGAAAAATTGTAATGGGGCATAACAATTGGTCTAATTATATTTTTGGGCAATATTGGAATGTTGTTGCAGATATTGTTCCAGAAAATGGCAACCATATTATTATGGATTGTATGCCTGGTTTTATTCATAGCGGCGATGATTTTGTTATTTCAGCAAAAGGCATACTTATTACAGAAACTACCATCACACAGTTTTTAGGATTCGATTCAACTGGTATTCCTGAATTTCAACGTGCAAGAAAAGTAGCACAGTATGCCAATAGTATTGATGATGCTGTAAAAATATTTACTACGGGCAATAACGGTGGTTATGCAAACGATTGGTTAATTGGCGATACAAAAACCAACGAAGTGGCAAAACTAGAATTGGGTTTAAAAAATTACAGAGTATGGAGAAGTAAAGACACTGCAATGATTGGATCTAACTTTGCTATTGATGAAAAAATAATTAAAGAAGAAACCACTTTTGATGTTAATAACAAAACTAGTAGCCCAAATGCACGTAGGCTTAGAATGGAAAAATTAGTTCTAGATTTAAAAGGAAAATTAGATGCTGAAACTGGAAAAATATTAGAAGCCGATCATATGGATGCTACTCAAAATAAACTCCTAAACAATCGTTGTGTTGTGTGTGGACACGTAGAAGAAGATGGACTAGGATGTGCTGAATTTGATCTAGGACCTTTTTACCCTATGGGTTCTGTTCAAAGTAAAGTAACCACTGCAGATATGGCAAAGGACATGAAGTTTTGGGCACATATGGGCCATCCTTGCGGAAAAGATTTTATTGGCGAACCATATTATGCGGCACATCCAGAATATAAATGGCAAGAAAAATTCTTAAAAAATATGAAGTCTTATCCTTGGACTGTTTTTGAGTCAAAAAAATAAACTTGTATATTATTTATAAAAAAAACGGGCTATGAAATTCATAGCCCGTTTTTTTATCTTACTATTTTTATTTTTTTACTTCAACAGGTTTCACCCAGTTTTTTAATGCTTTTAATGTATAAGCAGAATCCCTTCCTTTTAAAATTTTTCGAATATCTCTTACATCTCCAGAGTGTACCAAATCGGCTTTATTGCCAAAACTGTTTCTGATATAACTCAATACCGATGCTATATACAAATCGGTATGTTCTTTTTGAGATGGCATTCCATCGGGATAAGTAATATTATCTACCGGCCCTTTCAAACCTGCTAATACAATATTGATTAAAATGTTTTTATCGCCATTTACCCTTGCAGAGCCAGCCAGTGGTGGCGCTAGTTTTGCTGGTACGCCTTTGCCATCGGTGCCATGACAAGTAGCACACAATTGTTGAAAATTTAAAGAGCCCTCGTACATCATGTCTTTGTCTTTTTCGCCCATTCCTTCGCAACTAGCCCTTAATGCAGCCATTGATTCATCTGTTCGTAACAAAGACCTGGTAGTTGCTTTTACAATTAAACGGTTACTATCATTGAGTGAACGCAGTTCTTTTAAAAAGGCAACAGCGCTTGGTTGTTTGCTGTAACGTAATGATAATGCTAGTTGTACGCGTACACCATAGTCTGCATCTTTTTTTAATGCTTGTAATTTTAAAAGCAATTGGTCATTATTTGTTACTAACCATCTTTCACTCATTCTAATGGCTGCTTTTTTAATTTCTGGATCTGAATCTTTAAGCAAATCCATTACCATATTTTGATCAATTGCATTTAAGCCTTCTAGCGTCCAGAGTGCATGTAATCTGGCAAG